>ERZ791909.460-NODE-460-length-35826-cov-27.782589_pt1 | contig 35826 bp, 41 predicted proteins | sample MGYA00510143_ERZ791909 | MGnify/ENA primary metagenome ERZ791909 (study PRJEB30046, sample SAMN00792093) | human gut metagenome | study: EMG produced TPA metagenomics assembly of the A metagenome-wide association study of gut microbiota in type 2... | reverse complement strand
GGTTGGCGGATTTTTTCATTTTGGGGCTTGACTTTTAATAGTTAGTCTCCCGTGCAGCAGGGTGATTTTAGCGGTCATGCTCTGACGTAGGCTTGGTGCGGGGCTTTTCTGCCGGAGGTTCATCGGGCACCGGTAGCACCAGCAGACGGTTGCCCAGTTTCAGAAAGGCTTCCGGCTGATGAAAAAGCTGCTCATATTTCTGCGCCATCTCCGGGATCAGGGATGCAAAATCCTCCTCGCCCAGACCCACCACCAGAAAGTCTCCGGCAACGGCATCGTACATCTGCCCGTTTTCATCCCGAAGGGCACGGTTCAACGGCAGTCCCATGAGCTTGCCGTCATCGTTATAAACGATGGCAACCGGATCTTCAAACGGGTAGCTTGCGCCGATGGAGCCACCCACAGCCTGCTGCAAGGCTTTCAGGTCGTTATCAATCTCGACCTGCTGCGGATGCTGTCCCTGTGCAATTTTCAGCACCGACAAGGTGTTTTCAACCATGCGAATCCTCCTTTCCGTTCAGACTGATTTCGCCGCTCCGTGCCGCCTGCATCAGAGCCGCCACGAAGAAACCGAAAAAGGCACCTGCTTCAAAAAATGCGAAACCGATAAAAAAGTTCAGCATGGCACACCTCAGTCGATGCAGATGCAGGTCAGCTTCTGCCCATCTGCCATCAGGGTGGTGCTGTGGCTTTCCAGATAGGTCTGAAAGCGGTAAATATCCTCCACCGTCAGGGATACGATGGTGCTGTGCCCATCGGTGCGGTAGAAGATGACCGGGCCGGTCAGGTACCGCTTGCCTGCCAGCTTGAGGACCTGCGCCGGATTGTAGCTGATAAACAGCGGCGCACCCTTCACGGAAATCAGGGCATCGTCCTCGTCAAAACAAGGCAGAACGGAAGGGGCATCCTCCTCCATGATAATGGTCAGCTCCATATCGGGACCGATGGCGGCAAGGTACACATCCTTGCCTGCTGCCTCGGTCAAACAGGATGCCGCCTGCTTCAGCATGGTCAGGATGTTCACATCCACCGTGATCTGCGGGGCGTGAGTTGCGGAGTGAAAAGGAATCGTATTGTTCATAGGCGTTACCTCCAAATTCTTGCAAACAAAAAAGACCCCATCGGGTCTTACGTTACGGGTCAGCGCTCGTTGCGGCGCTGCTGCTTTTTCTGCCACGCATCCAGAAGCTGGATGATCTTCTCCTCCATCTGTTTGGGCGTGTAGCTGCGGGGGAAATACTTCCGTAGGGTCTCGTTTTTGATGGTCACGGTGTCTTTCTCGCTCTTTTTCTCCTGTCCCATCACATCAAAGGCTTTTTCGTAGCTGAACTCTCCCTGCTGTGCCATCTTTTTCAGTTGCTGTGCCTGCGATAAGGACGGCGCATTCTGGGTGTCCTCCATGGCTTCTAAAAAATCCCGCTGTTGGCTCTCGTCCAGATAGGACAGCTCCACAGCGGGATTAAAGGAGATCTTCTTTTCGTCTACCATGTCCAGCAGTTCAGGAATAAGGTTGGTCAGGCGGATGAAACGCTGGACTTGTCTGCCGCTTTCTCCGCTTTCCTTTCCGACAACATCGGCGGTTTCAAAATTCCCGACAAGTTGTCGGGAATTTTCTTTTGACGGTCTACCGCTAGTTCTTCGCATGGCATCCAGTTTCATCTTGTACGCCAAGGCACGTTCACTGGGGAGGATGTGTTCACGCTGAAGATTGCTGTCCACCATCAATATCACAGCAGCATCGTCCGACATCTGCCGCACAATGACCGGCAGCGTGTCCAGCCCGGCAAGTTTAGCCGCATACTGACGGCGGTGCCCGGAGATGATCTCGTAGCCGTCACCGTCCGGGCGAGGGCGGGCGATCAGCGGAGCCAGCACACCGTACTGTGCGATGCTCTCCACCGTCCGGGTCATGGCTTCATCGTCCAGCACCTTGAAAGGGTGGTTGGTGAAGGGGTGCAACGCATCAATGGGAATCTGCTGTACCTGCTCCCGCTGTTCCTCCTGTCGGTTTTCCTCGGTGGAGAACAGGTCATCTAACCCTTTCAGAGCTAAGTTTCCGCTGTCGATCGGCATCCGCCAGCACCTCCTTTGCAAGAGATTTGTAGGCTTCTGTCACCTTACCCTTGGGGTCGTGCTGGAAAATGCTCTTGCCCACGGCACTGATTTCCGCAGCACGGACGGAGCGAGGGATGGTCTGCTCAAACACCTTCAGGTGCTTTCCGTATGCCTGCCGGATCAGACTGCTGATTTGCTTTCCGTAGTTGGTGCGGTTGTCGGTCATAGTCAGCAGAATACCCTCGATTTTCAGTTTCGGATTGATCTGCCGTCGAACCTTTTGGACGGTCTGCAAAAGCTGTTCCAGACCTTTTGCGGAAAGATACTGCGCCTGCACGGGAATCAGGGCAGCGTCTGCCGCTGCCAGTGCGTTGATGGTAAGCATCCCCAGCGAGGGCATACAGTCCAGCAGGATATAATCGTACTCCCGCTTAGTCCCCTCCAACACCTGTTTCAGCATCTTTTCCCGGTTCATGCTGTTCACCAGAGCCACTTCCAGCCCTGCCAGTTCGATGTTGGCAGGGAGCAGGTCAACGCCCTCCGCATGGTGCAGGATGCCTTCACCGGGCTGGATGGGCTGGTCGTTCATGGCTTTCTGCATCAGGGTGGAAAGGGTGGTAGGCAGTTCATCGGGCTGCTGCCAGCCCATGCTGATGGTCAGCGACCCCTGCGGGTCGGTATCCACCAACAGAACTTTTTTGCCCTCCATTGCCAGTCCAATGCCTAAGTTCTCACAGGTTGTGCTTTTCCCCACACCGCCTTTTTGATTGGTGACTGCGATAATCGTAGCTTTCTTTGCGATAACATCACCCCGCCTTCGGTGAACCACGCGCAAAGTCGTGGTTCGTCTTGTTCTGATAGTAGAGGTTCATGGTGGTGGGCGCATTGTAGAGCATCGCCAGCAGATACTGCTTCATGTTCCGCACCGGGGCAGTATTTTCTGCCAGCGAATCCAGCACGAAACGGATGTGGTCAGCGTTCAGCTTTTTCAGCCGGCTGCGTACCACCTCGGCAGGCTTGTCATCTCCGGCAATCCGCAACATCTTGCGTTTGGTGGAACAGGTGTCCACAAGTAGGTCTACGATCTGATAGATGGTATCCTCCTCGTCCGGGCAGAGCCGGAGCAGAAGGTCTACCTCCAAAGACTGATAAAAATAATCCTCAAGCTGCTCCCGGATGCCCCCGGAATAGATAGGGTCAGGATCGTTCCACTCTGTTTTATTCTTATCAGTCTTATTTGCTTGCGGTTTTGGCTGCACCAGAATTGCGCTTTCGGCAGCACCAGAATTGCTGTTTGGGCAATTCTGTACTTGCGCTTTTGGCAAGCCGGAGGAAAAGTCCTTGACGTAGATCAGGCTGGGTCTGCCCAGACCACGGCGTTTGCGCTCGATGAGGTCGATGTCCTCCAGTTCCCGGAATAGCTTGACCGCCTTGTGTTCGGCGCAGCAAAGGGATTCCTGCACTTCCCGGACGGTGTAAATGATATACACCCGCCCTTGCTCGTCCAGCCAGCCATTTTTTACGGACAGGCTCATGCGGTCCAGCAGGATGCCGTACAGTGTCCGGGCATCCGTGGAAAGCTGCCGGAAGCGGTGGTCTTGGAACAGTGCTTTCGGAATACGGAAGTAGGAAAACAATTCGCCCGACTGACCATAGAAGTAGTCGTAACTCATGGCATTAACGGATCATCAGCTCACGGTCTGCGGCACCTTTCATATACATGGCTTCTGCGATGTCATCCATCACCCGGAACAGTGCATCGTCCAGTTCAAGATATTTCCGCCCCAGCTTTTCATCCAACAGCCGCCGGAACTCACGTTCAATTTTGTCACGCTCGCAGGCAGCTCGCTGATAGCGAGGTGTCTTCATCAGCTCCGTCCATGTCGGACGTACCATTTTGTCATAGTAGTTCAGCATAAAGTCTTTATCCATAGGCATCCTCCTTTTGAAATGTTTTGTGGGTAAAAATAAAAGCGCAGCTTCTATCCATTCAGAGTAGAAGTTGCGCTTTGCTGCTAGTTTGTGTATCAAACCATCATATTCCTTCTGCGAGGCTGTTACTTTCAGATACGTTCTGTAAAGGGATGGATTTCTTATCAAAAAATGTTATAATAGGGGAAATTACTGTATAGAGGGGAATTTTTCATGGCAAAGAACAAGATTTTCTCATCTCTTATCGACAATAAAAGAGAAAGCTCTGGTCTTATAATGACATCTGTACTTGTTGCAGTTGGAGTCAATATGCTCTCAACAGGTATAGTTGATTTGTTGGGATTACGATTCGGGTTCCAAATAAAGGAAGTCATCCTTATCACAATCGGAATATTTTTGTCTCTTGGAGTTTTAGCATGGAACGCATGGACAAACTTCAGAAGACTTAATCAAACAAAAAAATTCGAAGGCTTTATTATCTATGATGAAATCAACCATAAGATTATCAGCGTACCAGAGTATACGATTTCTACTGATATGGCTCAGTACCAACAGTGGGCATCGTCCGAAAACAAAGCACTTGAGAAATTGTGGAAAGAAGACAACATAAGCCAATTTAGAAATTTCAGAGGAAAGATCGACCAAAACCTATTGAACACGTTAACTCAAAGTGGAACATTACTTACTGAATTATTGGAGTATTGTCTAATTGAAAAACTTTCTTTACACCTAACAGACTATTATAATAAGTTCGATGGCAAATTAAAGGTGCAAGAGTTCCAAAAAACTGATATTCCGCAGGTTTTATTAACCAACCGCTTTCTGCGGCTTTTCTCTGAAGACATGATAAACAGGGAAAGTTTTATGTGTTTGTCCAATAATTTTAATGATGAAAATGATGATTGTAGCACTGTCTGTGTATTAAATTCTTCAGGGGCTTATTATCATAAATTTGATTTAACACTTCCTGAAAATAGCAAAATAACCAGAAAAAACAAGAACGAAATTATAATCGATACGCCGATCCTTACATTGTCATTAACAAGTTTGTTTTCTGGATTTAGCACAGCACTTCCTCATGATTTCTACAAATATTATCTAAGGTCTGCAAGTCAGCATTATACTTCCTTACACGATTATAAATTTAATGTAGAAATTTCCGTTAAATTTAAGCTGACATCTTTATTTATGAGAAAAAAGATGGATGTCTATTATTCATGGATTGATAGTTTTTTGGACGAGATAACCGAGTATATGGAAAAAGATAGATTTTTTGATAAAATAGACTGGAATGCTATTCACGCGTTGATTTATTGTACAAATAATATCAGTCATCTTGTGCCCAAGAGCTAAAAAATCAATCCGATATATTTACCATCCACTCTATAATCAAAAAGAGTAGCGTCTATTTCGTTAGAGTAGAAGCTGCTCTTTTGGTTTATATGTCAGGTTTTATTGGCATCTGTTTCGATGCACTGCCGTAGGACATCGCAGAATGCCATATCATTATCTACGGCAGCAATTGCAGCGTTAATCAAAGTTTCTCGGTCAGTATTGCCCCAGTTGATGTGCAGACCATATTCTAATGCCATGCAGCGAATCAATTCACGGGTGCTGCGGCCATTTCCCTCACGGAAAGGATGGATGATGTTCAGTTCCGCCATCGTCTGCGACAGATTTTGAATCTGCTTTTCTTCATTACGCTCGGCAAGCAGCTTTTTGGAGTGAATATTCTTGAACACGCGCTCCAATTCTCGGTCAATCAGGTCTGGAGGGTAGAACATCGTGTCACCCTTGCTGATCTGTTCCTTGCGGATATGTCCTGCAAAGGGGTACACATCTTCAAAAAGGAAACGGTGAATCCGAAACAGGTGAGTTTTGGTAAAACGTCCCTTGATTGGCTCCTGCAACAGAGCCATCTGTTTTACTGCCGTAAATTCTTCTTCGGCCTGTTTGAGTTCGGCTTTATCACGGATGTCCAGCTTGTTGATCAAAACATCCGTATCGGGGTAGCAATACATGGACTGCACCGTGGTGTAGACATCATATTTTGAGAACATAATCAGCCTTTCTTGATATACTGCATCTAGTTCACATGTAACACTTCACGTTATACCAACTGTTACAAACAAATTAAAGTCATGGGCTAAGTCTATAACAGTGTTTTCAAAAGAATCAATATCATTCTCAATTTCGATAATTGTATCATCGGGGAGAGAATCTGCGCCCGGAATATTTTCTTTTTTGATTTTCTCGAATTTTGCTCTTGTTAATTCTTGAATATCCATACAAAGATACCAAGCTTCAGAAAGTGACATTACTAAAGCATATCTGCTGGAACCTTTTTCTGACCGAAATGCTTTTATTAGTGCAATTAATACTTTGCAAACCGAGCAGTAGCGTTCATACAAGGTTCCTTGTTTATGATAATGCGTATGCTGCCGTGTGTAGAGAATTTCTTTGTAAAAAGTTTCTAGTCTGTCTATTTGTACCTTATGGTGGTTGTAAAATTTCTCCGTGAAATCCAAGAATTCCATTTCATCGGTTTTGTTTGTATCGTTAACTCCAAAAATTTCTTGAAGGTCAACACAATATCCGTTTTTGTCAGGATGTTTTGCGGGCATGGCAATATTATATCCACAATCGTTTCGTACCAACTCATTATCAGAACTTGAATAATACCGCACACCGATGTAATCTGTACTGTTTTTTACCCAAATCATAAGCATTTGGGGAATAATATAAGCTTCAACAAACGATTTTTCCTTTTCTTTTGCAATGACTGAACAAGAAGCAATCAGTGGAAGGATAAAACAATATCCTCTGGCAAAAGACTTGCGTTCATCTTCCGTCCAACGTTCTTTTGGAAGTTCAGAAATAAGACTAAGCGTCGATGTTAAAGGGTTGAGATCTAATTGAATCAATTTTTTGTCATGCTTAACGGCCTCGAATTTTGCCCATTGAAATGAATCAGGCATTTTACACTCATACCATGCTACTCGTTTAGCACTTGCCATATAACTACATGGCATTCCGGGAACACTAAATCGATTCGCAGATGCCAATTGTCTTGAATTGCATGGAATGTGCAGGAATTGAAGTCGGTTATATTTATTATTTCCAGCCATAATCCGATAATATGGAATAGAATCAGCCACATATGCACTTGCCCGTCCAACTGGAGCAGTCGGCAGATGATTCTTCACACTATCCATAGCCTGATTGAAGATGTTGAAAGCTTCGATGTAGCGGTTATCAACATAAAGCTCATATGCTTGCATCAGTCTATCAGAAAAAAACTTAATTTGTTCTTTTTCTTCAGAGATCATAAAAGTAGTTGTCATAATGCGCCTATTGTAATCATCCATCCAATTCTTCAAGCACTCATAAACTGTTTGGTTGCCTTGGTCTAGCGGGAATCGATATTCTTTTATCCATGAAAGCTCACGGTTCCAATCAAATGCACTTGGCATATTTAATCTCCTACATTTTTCCACCTATTTATCAATGGGGAGTCTGCTTAGCCCTTCTTCGCGTACTTTGCGCGCAGTTCATTCACAACCTGCTGATAGCTGACCTGACCGCTGCCAATGCGGTCAAGGTTGCTGCGCGTATCTTTGCTGATGGTCATGCCCTCGATGGCGAAGGTGCCGTACACATTGCGGAGGTTGCTTTTGTGCTGGGCAGGGGTGGTGTGCTTGGCGCTCATGGTTTGGCCTCCTTCTGATTTACAGGATACTATATAAAGTTTATCGTGTATGAGTCCTATTGTCAATCTACAACTTGTTGTCAAATGTAAAAAGCGCAGCTTCCATTCATTCAAAGTTGAAGTTGCGCTTTTACGGTATATCGTATTTTATTGTGAATTGGGATGCGATACATCTGAACCCCATGTGAGTTACATCTCAAGGGCCTGTAGCTCACTTGTCCGCCAACCATATTACGCCCCAAACTGCATCATCTCGAAAATCCGCGGCTTGGAGACCATACTTGCGAGCGAGAAAGGTCGTTTGGATGGCGGAGCATTTTATATAGACGAATATACGTTGATTTTTCTTTTCTCGCAGTGCATAAGATGTGCACAAAAGCGATATTGCTGGGAGAGCGTTCGGTTCGCATCCGAAAGGTCGAGGGTTCGACTCCCTTCGAGTCCATAAAACGCCGTATCGTGTTAAACGATACGGCGTTTCTTTTTGCCGTTCTTTGCAAAATCGTGCATCATTCGTCTTGACAGCGCAAAGTGACGTGTGCCGAACTTTTCGGCATAATGTTCATAGCTTCACCAGAAGTTTTGTCAAAAACGACGATTCCCCCATTCGGAGTACCCAGCCCCCTAACGGGTGCTTGTTTAAGGTCCGTTTTCCGCCCACTCGGAGTACGCACCGAGAGTGAATGACTCTTAAATTCTTCAAACTCCTCCAGTGGAACATTGAGGATGATCTCAATATCATAATCCCGTCCAACACGGACTTCCTTGATGAACTGGTTGAGGATTGCCTGCCGCTGCTGAAAGGATGCGTTCTGATAGGTGCTTGCCCAAGTGAACAGATTGCTGCAATCATTTTCAGCTTTCTTGTTTTCCTGCTCAATCTCCTCCAGCTTGTTCTGTGCAGCGGTCAGGGCATCCTGTGCTGCTTGGATCGCAGCTTGATTTTCATCCAGAAGCTGCTGGATCATATCACGGTCAATGCTGCTCTTTCCCCGGATGACGCGAATCATTTCATCCTTCAATGCATTCCGTTCGTCATCCTTGAGGTCGAGTTCACTCTTTGCGCGTGATACTTCTTTCTGCGCTACTTCCATGTCCTTGCGAAGCATATCCTGAAGCAGCTTGCTTTTGGAACACTCTAAAATCTCCGAAAACTTGGTGCATACGATACTCTCTACGATTGCGTCCAGTTTTGTTACACCGTAGCCGGACTGTCCATCGCATTGGCCCGGATGCCGTACATTATAATGGCAGCTATAACGGAACCGCTTTTCCTTCACCGTGGAGCCATCCGCACGCAGTCTGGTGCGTCCGCTGCTCGTGATGTTCAGGCGATTTCCGCAGTGTGCACAGAACACCTTCCCACAAAGCAGAGCATGAGGACTGTAACTATCAGAGTCTTCGCCCTTCTCTCTGCGACGAGCATCCCGCAGCTCCTGAGCCTTTTCAAATACTTCCGGCTCGATGATCCTCAATTCCGGGCATTCCTTTTCGACGTTGCCGTTGATGAGGTAGCCCAGATAGGTTTTATTTCGCACCATCCGAACCAGAGTCGTGGTCGGGATGTTCTTGCCGTTCCGTCCCATGATGTTGTTCTCTACAAGGTAGTTGCAGATTCGTTTCACGCCGTATCCTTCATAAACATACTTCTGAAAAATCAGGCGCACGATTGCCGCTTCTTCCTCGTCAATCTCCAAATCACAGACAGCTTGATTCTTCTTGTTCAAGCGACCTTTCTGGACACGTTTGTAACCAAATGCCACCGTACCGCCAGTGTAGTGGCCTTCCTCCGTAAGCTGTTCTATACGGGTACGAGTACGGATAGAAGTTTTGATACTTTCGCCGGATGCCTGCCAGTAGCGGATGTAGTTCATCAGCTTATCGACATGAGAATCAAATCGCTGCTGACCTTCGTTTACGCTCCAGACCTCGACCCCCTGCTTCGTGAACCATTCCACGATAAAGGGCGTTTCGTCGTCACGCCGACCCAGACGGTCAAACATGAACACCAGCAGAACATCAAACTCTCCGGCAGCAGCAGCCTGCTGAAGCAGCTGGAGCTGATCGCGGTCTTTTGCAGATTTCTTGAACCCGGAAACGCCTTTTTCGGAAAACTCCTTGACGATTTCCCAGCCCTGCCGTTCTGCAAATTCGTGGCAGGCTTCTTTTTGCATGGGTATGTCATCCTTTTCGACCTGTCCAATGGTCGAAACACGGTATAAGGTATATACACGTTTTTTCATCGTTGTCACTCCTATGTAAACTAAAACAACGATACTGTGCGCACACTCGTTTGTTTGAATTGGTTGCTGCATCAACTGTACCATTATTTTAGTGCTGGACTATCCTTGTTGCAAGGATGTCGATTCAACTGTAATTCTTGGCTTCTTCGCGGAGGGTATCATGAATCAGTTTCTGAAGAACCTCCATACTGTCACCATCTTCTGCATAAGTGATTTTCACTTTGCAGCCATTAACGATGTACGAATCCTGCGCCACAGGAATCACATTCATATTGGTCATATCTAGCCCTTCTTTCAAAAGCAGCGATAGTGCGATATAATTATGTAATAAGAGGCACCTGTAGCTTTCAGATGCCCCTTGGCATAGGAAATATGTTTTAGAACTTCATCGGCAAGGCGTCCTTGCGGCCTTTGCCGTTGTAAGCCATGTAGATGGGAAAAACGTATTTCTTCCATCCGGGCAGCTTTGCAGGGTTATCCCTGCCAACACGGTAAATCTCCATGGGATGGACGCCGCCAAGCGCACGGACAAGCCGCTCCTCGCTGTACTGCCCATGATACAGCTGCACAAAGTACATCACGCCCCGCAGGACAGCCGCCCGGAAGGAATCCGGTCTGCCCTCCCACGCTTCCACGATGTGCCGCAGAGCTTCGCAGTAGATTTCTTCGCCCAGCTGGTCGTACAGCTTCAGCGCCGTGCCCACGCAGCTGATGCGGTAATCACTCAACTGCAAGCCGTCATAGTTGAATGCCAGCCCCACCCGGTTGGTAGCAGCGAGAAATGCCTTGGAAGGAGCATCGCCTCCCACGACCTTGGCACGCAGCTTGATGCCTGCCGTCAATGGTGCGGAGTGTCCGTTCTGCTCTGCAAAGAGCAGTGCTTCCTGCTCCATCGTCAGTCCGGTGTAGACCTTGCAGAGAATCGGCAAGTCCTCACCGCCGTTACGGAGGATGCGCCCCTCAATGGTGTGCTGACCGTTCACCACATAATACTTGCCGTCGCGGAAGCTGACCTTCGGCTCGTTGGCAATGTACTCGTTGAAATCGGCAGCAATCATTTCCACACGCTTACGCTCCACACCCCGCTGGTAGATCTCGCGGGGGTAGATCAGCACCTTGCTGTGAAGCACCAGCATCTGGTACGGTGGAGTGATATTAAAGGAAGCAGCATAATTGTTCGTGTCATTCTTCAGGCGCATCTGATTTCCTCCTTAATTCGCCAAATGTATTTTTCAGCTTCGGTCAAAATCTCAGTCACTTGCTTCTTACGCTTCGGGCTGGTGAGCAAGCTGGGATTAAAGGTGAAGCTGTATTCAAGCCGCTGGATCATTGCATGAACAGCGGATTGCAGTTCGGTGTATAACATCATTTCTTCGACTGTTCCTGCATCCTCAAAATCGGATTTGATAGGGGTGTAGGGATAGACAGGCGGCTTACCGTCAACTGCTTCTGGCGGTGCGTAAGCCGCCGTAGAGCGGATGATAGGTTTGAGCTTTTGGATACTCCCCATCGGGTTCAGTGCAAGACTGATTTTTACAGCATCATCGACCCGCCCCATCTCTTCTGGGGTGAGGTGTCCGACAAATCTTTTGACACGGCTTTTGTCGATGGTGAAGATTTGCTCAGCCTGAACGATGGACGGCTCCAGCCCTTCCGGTTCCACCAGACAATGCGTTGGTTGCGTAGCTTTCTTTTCTGTCTTACTTGTCAAAGTCGCAACGATCAATGTCGGTGAGCAGGAGTTTCCCACATCGTTTTGCAGGATGACCGCTGGACGGGTTCCGCTTTGTTCGGAGCCCGTGCGGTTGTCAAGTCGAACGAAGTAGATGTCTCCGCGTTGGAATTTCAAAGTAGATTCCAAATTGCGAAACCTCCGTTTGGATATGTAAGAAACCCGCTGCACCTCCTAGGCAGCGGGCTTCTGTTGAAGTATGGGAGCAATTCTTTTTATACGATACGCATCACTTCCTCCGATGATTGAAATGAAGCACCAGCATCAGCGGTGCATTACAACATAATCGTAACCGCGCCGGGTCTGACAGACAGTGCAAGTGTCCATGCTGTTGTCTGCACTCGGCACGATAGCAATTTTGAAAGCCTTGGCTTCTACGAAATGTCGCAGACAGGTTGCACAGAGGGTTCGGATGGACTTGATCATTTCCGGGGTCAGTTCCATCTCCTCGTAAATCTCCTGTTCGCGCACCGTAGGATTCAACTCGTCCATTTGAGTAGTCCTCCGTGTTAGTAAAGGTGATTAGCGGATAAATATGTAAAAGAACAGGAGTGACCGGAGACCGAAAAAAGCATCCGGTCACTCCTGATAAAATATGTTCAGGTCTCGCATATTCGCCCTCGGCTCCCTGCGAGTGGGGCATGAACATCTGGCAGCGGACTTGTACCGCTTCATTGGCATTTCAGCCACCCCGTCTGCTTTGTGACCGGGCCGCGAATTACGGAAGTATCATTATCGGAGTACCAGATGACGGAACTATTCAGTTTTCAAGGTACGCGAGGTCGGACGCTTCGTGTAGTGGCTTTCGCCATCTGGTGAATCGTCCTCTCACTTGGTAGGCATCGAGAAAGGGCAAAAAGTAACCAGAAAAAGAAATTCGTTCAAAAGTTTTTCAAAAATTTAGTAATTTTCTCAATTCGCTTATGAATTGCAACCTTCGAGCCACCCAGCTCTCCTGCAATCTCGGATTCCGTGTAGCCGACGTAGACGTAGAGCGTAAGAATTTTGAGGTCAAGTTCCGATAAGCTTTCAAGAGCAGACAGCAGTTGTTCGTCCTCAATTTTTCCGACCCATGCAAAACGGCTGTTGGTTTCGCAGTAGTGGTCCGTAACAGAAATAGCTTCCTGATACTTGTTCATCAATGGCGAGTAGGATTCTTCGCTCTGTTCAAAGGACGGAGCTGCAATTTCCTGCGTATGGTTCTGGTAAGAACGATTAGCGTTAAAAACAGACCAGTCGTAATCGTACATTGCCTGAATCGCTTCGCTGCTCATACCAGCATCTTCATACTGCTTGCGGGTCATAGCCCACTGACTATCAAAGTTCTTCTTTTCTAAACCATAGTTGAAGCCCATGTTAAACCTCCAAATTTTCGATAAAGCGTAAAAAGTCGAAAATTTGGAAGGCTACGGATATTTCGCCGCTTGGGGCATCCACGAAAAACGGACAAACATAAAGCCTGCTCCTTTTTACGGGAGCAGGCTACCTGAAGGCTAAAAAATAGCCGGACAACCAACTAACAGAGCGGTTCTAAAGCAGAATCACTCTATCAGCTGTTGCCCGGCTATTTGGTGCGCGTTTCATACATTGCCTTGCGGCAATGGCCCGTTGCTCGGTGACGAACAGTCCATATTCAGGGTGCAATGCACCCGATTTTTAAAATTGTGTTTTGCCTATAAAGCAATCAACGCCTGCGATAGGCTAAATCAACCGTTGCTACGTTGCCGCACTTGAGGCACTTTATGCGGATAGTGCCTGAACAGCTCTCATCTTTTTGGTAGAGCTTGTGTCCGCAAACGGGGCAAAATCTCCAGCCAATGCTGAATTGTGCCTGCTGTATATTGCTCAGCGGTTTATTTTTAAAAGAACGATTATTTGACTGAATCATGTTTCTTCTCCAAATAGAATGATGTCATACGGGATGATGTCCAATGGATGGCAGTGGATGGGTTTGCCGTTTATGACCTGCATCTGCTGTAGTCTGATCCTGATCGCAGACCACGATACTCCCATCCGCGCAGCCATCTCCAGAATTTTTTCATAGTTCGGGTCAGATGCGGATTTGTACAGGATTCCATTCGGCAGACACAGCGCTGCACGTTCTATTTCGGCGTTGACCAGAAATGTTGGCATCAGCAGCTCTGCTGCAAGGGTGTTCGCCTGCCATTCCTCCCATGAGGGTTGTCCGTTTCGTTCCCGATAGGCAATGTGCCCACGGCACTTGACTGCTTTTCCATAGTCGTTCGGAAACAGGTCAGCCAGAATATGGTGTGCCGCTTCATGCGCTATCGTGAAATTCCGGCATCCGGTGCAACTGTCTGCCGCAAGGGCGGAATCGATTACAACGTCCCTCGGCATGAATATCTCTACAAGCTTTGTACCATCCCCTAAAGTTACGGTAAAACCGCATCTTTGAAAAACGGTCAGCCCGAGGACACTGCCATCACTACATAGCGGCAACATTTTCACATTCAGCCCAAGAACAGCGCTTGCAAGCCGTTCAGGGTCAATGGGTTCCGGGGCATTCTTGCTGATCCCAAAGCGGGTATAGTACTGGTCGATATACTTACCCGCTATGCGCGAAAGGTCTGCGCGGGATAAGTACCTTGCCATTACGAAGCACGGCTTTCCGGCACGGAGCAGTAGGCTTCCACGAACCACTTGCCCTGTTCAAGCCAGAGATTCCGCTTCTGCCCGCAGATTATGCAGGTGAAGCACTGCCCCTTCCCGCCAAGGCGCGATGTGCCACGCCTGACAGCCAAAACACGGTCGATTCCATAGATATGGCTTTTGTCGTAGTTGATGGCAAGAGGGCGGATCTTGCCATCAGGTGTAAAGCGAACGTCCACTTCAACGTATCTCTTTTCACGGTGGAGCTTGTTGTCATCACGCATCGAGGGGCCTCCTTCTCATTTTTTAGGTTGTTTTTGCGATGGTTTAATTTGGATTTTTTACACCAAATTGGTGTTTACAGTTCGATTATACTGCGATTGGTTTTAGTTGTCAACTACAAATTTACGAAAATATTTTCGAACGCCAGTTGATTTTACTTAAACTGCACGCCACAACGCGGTCACAACCGTTAGTATTCTTCCCCTCCCATCTTCTCCTTAGCCTTGTCTGGCACGTCGATCAGGCCAAAGCGGTAGAACAGCCCATAGATATACGACACACCCCGGATATCTCCCAGCGCCTTGGGTCTGTCCACTACCTCTCCGATTTTACTGATATTGTGATACGCCAGCGTCACGGAACTCCAAGCAAGGCTCTTGCTGTCCTCTCTGCGGTCGATCCACAGTTCTTTGGTGAACTCATCTCCCCTGCCCTTTTTCAGCGTATAGGTAAAGGGCAAGCCGGACATCGTCTTGAACTTGTATCCCCGAAAAGCCACTACACACTTCCAGAGATTTTCTTCGCAGGGATTCTTCCTCAGCGCAACCACAGCTCGGTAGTGTCGCTGCCGCTCTGCCCCGGCACTGATATTCGCCGCTTCAGCGTCCTCCGGGAAGTACACGCCTTTCTCATACGGCAGATAAGAGGTCACAGAGGGACGGGATAACTGCAAGGCAGCCATGGTGGAGGTGACAGCAGCAGAATAACTCTGCGTTTCTCTGAGGGTATTAAAGGTCTGTTGGACGAGCTTTGCCGTGTCCGACTCGTAGACCCCGGCCGTGATGAGCAGCTTCCGAACCTTGATAGGGTTGAGGGACAATGCTTCTGCGATGGCTTGCAGGCTCATTTTGTCCGTATAAAGGCCAGCAGCTGCTTTCATCTGCTGTGCCAGGTTCTTGGCTGCACTGTACTCTGGCTTTGATGGCTTCCGCCCACCGCCGGGCTTACACGCGCGTGTATTACTCACTGATTTTCACCTCATTTTTATTTCCGTCACAAACTATATATAGTACTCAAGAATACGCCGTGTGAACTTTTGGAATTCAGTTCACACGGCATATTGTTTTATTTCAGTTTTTCGAGGATTTTGTTAGTGTTAGCACCCCCTTTCCCGACAGAATGTGGCGGCGCTAACAGCCAACATATATTCAATCACACTATTACCAACCCATCAATGTATTTTCTTACCACTCTATTGATTTCATCTAGTTTCTTTGTTATTTCTCCAGTTCGTTTAAATTCCTCCAAGGTAAATTTCTTTTTCTCCGCCATCGGTGCTAAATACCCAACGTTCCAACGTCGCCTGTAGGCATTTAATTGCATACTCGAAAGCTTAATCACCTCCAAGTATTTCTCGTAGACATCTTCTTGAATAAATGGGGCATTTTTGCTAAGCTCATTTTGCGCAGTTCTGAACTTGTTGACGGAATTTTCATAATCTTCATCTTCTTTTTTGGTCTGCACATCCTCATCCGCCAACGTGTATCCCACTACAGGAATTATTGTATTTATTGCTGCGTCTAATTCAAAGAAACTCTGGGCTAGAGTCTGATAAACACTGAACTCAAAATCAAACTTCTTTTGAGTGATATACTGTTTTGTTCCGAGCTCTGTTTTATGGCTTTCAAGCCTCTGATCAATATCTGCTTTATAACTTTCAAGCTTCTTGTCTAATTCAAGCTGATATTTACCTTTTAGCCTTTCTGCCAAACGGTCAGTTGCAAAATGGAAAATAAAGAGAGTTATCGCAGCACCACCACCAAGACTAATTACTAATGATCCCATAAGCTTAAGTATACTATCCCAGCTAACTGTTATAACCGTATTGACCGTAGACATATCCATATTTCATACTCCAAACCTTATCAACTACATCTGCATCAGCCACAGCACACATGCTGTGTTGCTTGCCGCTCACCACGTAGAGGTATGCAAAGTTCCGATCAGCAAAACCGTGAGAAATTTCCCATGGTTCAAATATAACCCTTTAAAAACTAGTTTTCAAGGGCACAGGTGAAATATACATCAACCCGTATGCTGCATCAAGGTTGCGTTCAGACCGCGTAGCCCTTGTTCTTAATGGCCTCCACGACCTGAGACACGTACTTCTGGCAGGTGTCGTGGTCGGGAGCCTCCACCATCACACGCACAACAGGCTCCGTGCCAGACTCACGCACCAGAATACGACCGGTATCGCCCAGTGCTTCAGCCACCGCCTTGACGGCCTCCTGCACCGCCGGGTCGTTCTGTGCGGCCTTTTTATCGGTGACGCGGACATTCTCCAGAACCTGCGGATAGATCTTCAGAGGCTCAGCCAGCTTGCTCATGGGCAGTTTTTTGGCCAGCATGACCTCCATCATCTTCAGGCTGGTCAGGATGCCATCACCGGTGCTGGCGTACTTGCTGAAGATAATATGACCGCTCTGCTCACCGCCAATACGGCAGCCGTTCTTAGCCATGTACTCGTAGACGTACTTGTCGCCTACGGCGGTCTTTGCGTAGCCAATGCCCTGCTCGTCAAAGGCCTTGTACAGGCCAAAGTTGGACATGACCGTGGTAACGACGGTATTGGTTAGCAGCTTGCCACGCTCCTTCATATAGCAGCCGTAGATGTACAGGATGTGATCGCCAGTGATGACATTGCCCTTCTCGTCCACGCACAGGCAACGATCAGCATCGCCATCATAGGCAAAACCGATGTCCAGCCCCTTCTCTACCACGAACTTCTGCAGACCCTCAATGTGGGTGGAGCCCGCATTGTTGTTGATGTTGGTGCCGTTGGGCTGTGCATTGATGACATAGGTATCTGCTCCCAGAGCATCGAAAACAGACTTAGCGATATTCCAGCTTGCACCGTTGGCGCAGTCCAGACCAACCTTCACGCCCTTGAAGGAGTAGATGCCCAGGCTGATCAGGTAGCCCATGTAGCGGTTACGGCCTGCCACATAGTCCACGGTGCAGCCGATATGCTCACGGTGGGCAAAGGGCAGTTCCGGCCAATCCTTGTCGAACACGTGGAGCTTGCCATCGATGTAGTCCTCTACCAGCAACAGGATCTCCTCGGGCATTTTCTCGCCATAGCAGTCGATCAGCTTGATGCCGTTATCGTAGTAGGGATTATGGCTGGCAGAGATCATGATGCCGCAGTCAAAGTCGTCCACGCGGGCAATATAAGCCACGGAGGGCGTAGTGGTAACGTGCAGCAGGTAGGCATCTGCGCCAGAGGCGGTCAGACCTGCAACCAAACTGTACTCGAACATATAGGAGCTGCGGCGGGTGTCCTTGCCGATAACGATACGGGCGGGCTCATTGTTGCCGTTGCGCTCGCGCAGAGCGTTATAATACCAGCCCAGAAAACGGCCAACCTTGTAGGCGTGGTCGGCAGTCAGATCAATACCAGCTTCACCACGGAAGCCATCGGTTCCAAAATACTTTCCCATTATGTAATTGTTTCCTCATCCAAAGAGCGATTTAACGAATATATGCTTTAGCCGGATTATAATCCGTTGCCTGCTGCTCACCACGGAGAGGTAGCATATTTGAGCAGCACAGCCATGCTTTCACATGACTGTTGTGTGGATAATTAGTATTTTCTCCACACCATCTTATTGACCACATTCACATAGCCCTGAATGATGCGAACCACCTTCATAGACACGGTTTCGTCCACATAGTCGGGGCAGGGCTTTCCCAGAACACCCTTCTGCTTCATCTCAATGGCCATATCGGTGGCGTTGAGCAGCTCCCGGGTGGTAATACCAGCCAGAATGAAGTCGCCGGCTTCCAGTGCCTCGGGACGTTCCGTACTGGTACGGATGCACACGGCGGCGATGGGATGACCGATGGACAGATAGAAGCTGCTCTCCTCTGGCAGAGTGCCGGAGTCGGAGACGATTGCCAGCGCGTTCATCTGCAGCTTGTTGTAGTCGTTGAAGCCCAGCGGCTCGTTGACCCGGACACGAGGGTCAAGCTGGAAGCCGCTCTGTTCCAGACGGTGCTTGCTGCGGGGATGGCAGGAGTAGAGAATGGGCATATCATACTTCTCTGCCAGCGCATTGATGGCAGTGAACAGACTCAGGAAGTTCTTTTCAGAGTCGATGTTCTCCTCACGGTGGGCAGACAGCAGAATGTACTTGTCCTTCTCCAGTCCCAGACGCTCCAGCACGTCGCTTTTCTGGATCTTCTCCAGATTCATGTGCAGGACTTCCGCCATGGGAGAGCCGGTCTGGTAGGTGCGTTCCTTGGGCAGTCCGGTGTCCGCCAGATACTTCCGGGCAAACTCGGAATAGCACATATTCACGTCAGAAATCACATCCACGATGCGGCGATTAGTCTCCTCAGGCAGGCACTCATCCTTGCAGCGGTTGCCGGCCTCCATGTGAAACAGAGGAATGTGTAGCCGCTTCGCAGAGATGGCAGACAGGCAGGAGTTGGTATCGCCCAGCACCAGATAGCCCTCCGGCTGCAATTCGCTGAGCAGCTCATAGCTACGTCCCAGAATGTTACCGCAGGTCACGCCCAGATTCTCGCCAACCACAGGCACAAGAATGTCCGGGCCATATTCCCCGAAGGTGTTCTTCAGTTCGAAATCCTCCCAGAACACGGTGGAGAGGTTTCTGTCCCAGTTCTGGTTGTAGTACACCACGCAGCAGTCAAAATATTCCCGGCAGCGCTTGATAACAGCTGCAAGACGAATAATCTCCGGACGGGTGCCGCAGCCAATCATGACCTTGGTGCGCCCATCATTTTTCCATGTAAAATTGTGTTCCATAAAATTCTCCTAACGTCAACCAGTAGCTACTCTTACACCGGCTCGAAGAAGGTGTCCGGACGGTTCGGGTTGAAAATCTCGTTACAGGTCATCACCGTCACCAGATTCTCCGTTTCCGACAGGTTGATGATGTTGTGCGTCCAGCCGGGAATCATGTGGACAGCCTCAATTTTGTCCCCGGAAACCTCAAACTCCACTGTTTCTCCAGTGTTGATGTTCCGTTCCTGAATCAAACCGTGCCCAGCCACCACAATGAACAGCTCCCACTTGGAGTTGTGCCAGTGCTGGCCTTTGGTAATACCGGGCTTCGAGATGTTGATGCTCACCTGTCCGCAGTCGGCGGTGTGCACCAGCTCGGTGAAAGAGCCACGGTTGTCCACATTCATCTTCAGGGCATACTTAAACTTGTCGGTGGGCAGATAGGTCAGATACAGGGAGTACAGCTTCTTGGCAAAAGAGCCGTCCGGCATTTTCGGCATCATCAGGGTGGTGGGCTGTGCTTTGAACTCCTGTAGCAAGTCTACAATCTCGCCCAGCGTGACCTTGTGGGTCACGGGGACGCAGCAGTAGCGACCATCTGCTTTCAGAACGGTCTCCACACCGTCAAATTCACAGTGTTGCTCCTTGCCCTCCAGCAGGTCGAACATTCCTTCTACCAGATCATCGATGTACAGCAGTTCTAACTCGGTACTGCGGTCGTTGACGGTGAAAGGCTCGTCATTGGCAACCGCCCAGCAGAAGGTGCTGACGGCACTGTTGTACTTGGGGCGGCTATGTCCCATTAGATTCACGAAGCGGTAGACGGCCACCTTTGCCCCGGTCTCCTGAGCATACTGGAAGAACAGTTCCTCGCCAGCCTTTTTGCTGCGTCCGTACTCGCTGTTGCCGAAGCGACCAGCCAGCGTGGCTTGAATGGAAGAGGACAGCATGATGGTTGCCTTGTTGTTGTGCTTTTTCAGGCAGTTCAGCAGATCAGAAGCAAAACCGAAGTTGCCCTTCATGAAATCTTCCGGGTTCTCCGGACGATTCACGCCTGCCAGATTGAACACAAAGTCCGCCTTCTGGCAGTACTCGTCCAGCTCTTCCGGTGTGGAATCCAAATCATATTCGTAGATTTCTTCAATATGCAATGCCGGGCGGGTCTTGTTCTTGCCGTCCCGGATGTTTTTCAGGTTGTTGCACAGGGCGGTTCCCACCATGCCCTTGGCGCCTGTGACTAGAATGTTCATTGTTTCACCTCTGAATGTACTGCGGTGCAGTCCGGAATATCTGCACCGTCCGGCACGACTGCATGGTTGCAGACGGTAACATTGCTGCCGATGCGGGTAAGGCTGCCCACAGTCGCACCGGTGCGGATCACACTGTTGGTGTAGATAAGGGCGTAGTCTCCTACCGCTGCATCACAGTGGACTTCTGTTCCGGCGTTCAACAGAACGCCGTTACCAACAGATGCACCGTTCTGGACACAGGCGTTTTGCAGCACCACACAACCACATCCCAACTTGGCGTATGGACTGATGTAGGCACTGGGGGCAACGATATTGGGGAACCCATAGCCAAGTGCATTTGCTTTCTCATACACCTGTGCCCGGAACTGGTTGTTGCCGATGCCCACCACCAGCAAGCTATATTCCTTTCGCAGCTCCGGCAGATCGGCAAGACCGCCAACCACCGAAATGCCACAGATCTCAACGCCCACAAGTTGTCCATCATCCACAAAAGCACAGTCATATTGGAGCATTGCCTGCTCTGCTACCATGCGCCCGAATCCCCCGGCACCAACCAGCAACAGCTTTTCTTTAGACATTCGGGATGCCCTTCAGTGCATTCTGAACATACTCGGTGGTCAGAATCTTCTTCACAGTGCCTTCCACGTCCAGACGCTCGGTGTTGTGGCTGGTGTAGGACTCGTCTGCCATGGTATGTACTTCGCCCTTCACCACGAACTTATCGTAGTTCAGATCGCGGTTATCCGCAGCAACACGGAAGTAGTGCCCCATATCCTGACTACGCAGACGCTCCTCACGGGTCATCAGGGTCTCAAACAGCTTCTCGCCGTGACGAGTTCCGATGATGTTGGTGCCGGTGTCACCGAACAGCTGCTGGACGGCCTTAGCCAGATCGCCGATGGTGGAAGCATCAGACTTCTGGATGAACAAATCACCGGGATTTGCATGTTGGAAAGCGAACAAGACCAGATCCACAGCCTCGTCTAGGTTCATCAGAAAGCGGGTCATGTTGGGGTCGGTAATGGTGATGGGGTTACCAGCCTTGATCTGGTCAATGAACAGCGGAATGACAGAGCCACGGCTGCACATAACGTTGCCGTAACGGGTGCAGCAGATGGTGGTACCGCCACGTTCAGCAGCCACACGGGCATTGGCGTAGATGACGTGCTCCATCATAGCCTTGGAGATGCCCATTGCGTTGATGGGGTAAGCTGCCTTATCGGTGGACAGGCAAACCACTCGCTTTACACCGGCATCAATAGCGGCGTGCAGCACGTTATCCGTGCCGATGATGTTGGTCTGAACGGCCTGCATGGGGAAGAACTCGCAGGAGGGAACCTGCTTCAAAGCGGCAGCGTGGAAGATGTAGTCAACACCGGGCATTGCGTCACGGATGGACTGGGGGTTGCGGACATCACCGATGTAGAACTTCACCTTTTTGGCGTTCTCCGGGTGCTTGGCCTGAAGCTCATGGCGCATATCGTCCTGCTTCTTCTCGTCACGGGAGAAGATGCGGATCTCCTTCAAATCGGAATCCAAGAAATGCTTCAGAACGGTAGAACCAAAAGAACCAGTACCACCAGTGATCATAAGGGTTGCGTTATCAAATGCAGACATTTTAATTTTCCTCTCTTACTTTGCTTCAAGCGTTTTCTTTATATCAGAAGAACAAATTCCCTCTGTTCTTTTTAAACGAACAACTCTTTTGTTGTGATCTTCACACCACTGCTCCACAGCATCAAAACGTCCACCACGGTGATCTTCGCCAAGCGCAAGAATATCAAAATCAATTGTCCCTAAAAATTTAGGATCGACAGACTCGTACACTACAACTTTATCAACAATTCGTAATGCTTCTAGCATTTCGACCCGTTCTTCGGTTGTATAAAGCACCTTTGCGTCCGGCTTAAATTTTTTGATGTAATTTCCGTCTTGAACAGCCACAATTAAATAATCTGCATATGCTTTACACTGCTTGAACAGTCTCAAATGTCCTAAATGAAAGTAATCATATACTCCAAAGGTTAGAATTTTACTCATTTTCACATTCTTCTTTCAGTTTTTTTAATGCAATCAGCAAAGGGTCGTATACTGTTACATCGATACCATCTTTATATTTTTCATAAAGAATCGGCAGCTCTGTGCAGCCCAAAATAATCGGGACATCATATTCATCCATAAGCTCTTGGAATGACTTTTTTACCTCGTCCGAATACTTATTTTGCTTCACAGCCTCAATGCAATTTCGCAAAAGGACATATTGTTCTTTCTGAGGAACTTTACAAATAATTCCCTTTTCGGAAAGTGCCTCTTGATATACTTTGGATTCAATCGTCCCTTCAGAACCAAGCAGGAAAACCTGTTTTACATTATCTTTGCTGATTTGCTCTACACAGGAATGAATAATATTTATAACAGCGGATTTTGCTTCCGGAACTTTTTTATAAATTTGAGGCAGGAAAAGATGCGATGTATTGCAAGCAAGAATGATCCTTGCTGACCCCCCCCCGATTTTCAAAAGCCCATCAATCGAGTCAGCCATTTCGTCAATCAATCTTTCGACATTTTCATGATAAAGAAATGCCCGCACACGGCTTGGCATAGTGCATCTGTTATCAATGATAATACGCGGCCTCTCCCATTCTTTCTCCGCTGGAAAAACCTCTGCATACTGCTTGAAAAGGTTGATAGTGGCATATGTTCCCATACCGCCTAAAACACCAATTACCAAATCTTTCATCGTTTTACTCCTCACTCATTCCGTCAACAAACCATTCCATCGCATTTTCATAGTCTTTCGGCGTGTTGATTTCTTTCAAGCGCAATGGAAAAGCAGTCATTGGAAGATATGGTGTAAGTACCTCGTACACATGGGAAGAAGTTCCTCTCAATTTATCCGCTTGCACTTTTGTAATGCCTGACCACTGCATATTTCCCGGCTTTTTAGACAAAACTTCAACCATTCCGTTTTGTGCCATCGCACTGATTGTTTCACCGGACGCGTTTTCTGTCACCGCAATGCATTCATTGGGAAATTCAACGAAACGCTTGAAATCTTCTGGATTCATAATTGTGTCACCATCTAAAGTGATAACATATTTACGGACGCCAAGAAGAGCTTTTTTTAAGCTGTCAGCAGGACCGTTATGCTCATACTCGTAGTTGCAGACAAACATAATATCCTTACGATATTCTTTTACTACGTTGATGACGCGCTCTGCATCAAATCCAACAACAACTCTTATATCATCAAACGCATCCAAAAGCTTGAGCTGACGGATAATAAGCGGCTCACCACCAACGTCAACAAGAGCCTTTGTTGTTCCGATGCCAAGTCTTGTACCCATTCCTGCACAGCAGATGATAACGGTAACATCTGTCTTTTTAATCACGGTCATCCCCCTTTACAACAGCTGCCACAGAAATTCTGCACATCTTTTATCATCGTAAAACGCGAAATCAGAGTTTCTGAGAAGCGACTGCGCAATGGGTCTTACGCCACCGAAACCAACTGCAATGTCAGCCATGCGCGCCATGCCAGAATCATTATCGCCATCGCCAACCACAACTAAAGGCTGCACAAACTGTCTAACCATCAGTTCTTTATCCGCCACGCTTACAACTTTAGAAATTCTATCGTCAACGACATCTGCCTTTGAACAATAACAGTGATTTTCCATCTTTAGCTTTTTCATCAAGCCGCTGATCCAAACATCCAAATTACCGGTAACAACATAACAGCGATCTCGATTATTCTCAATAAAATCAGCGATATATGGATTCAGCGGAATTTCTGAAACGACCTGATTGACTTCGCTCACGGAAATATCACTCAGTATTTTTACACGGTTTAAAAAGCTTGTCCGAAATGGAATTTCGCCACGCATGGTTGCCTCTGTTAACCGGCGCATCTCATCTAGTTTTCCAATTCTCTTAGAGACCTCCGGTAAAACTTCCTTGCGTGTAATAGTTGAATCCATATCGAATAGGAATATATAGTCTGACATTCTCTCACACCCACTGCACTTTTACTTCTGGTATGCTTTATACATATGATGGGATACTCTTTTCTCTTCGGGAGGAAGCTGCATATAATCGCCGTAAAATGCGGTCAACCACTTATCATATCCAACCGGTGCATTGTATTCTCTTCCCTCAAAAGAAACCTTTATGAAAGAAGAAAAAATATCCTTCTCGCAAACGATTTTGGAAACGGAAGTGAAGTTTCCGACTGCCGATGTATTCGTATCAGCATATTTCTTTGAATTATCAACAATCTTTTTGGAAAAGTATCCTTTCGGGAAAATCTTCAAAACTTCAAAGCCAACCGTTTTTACAATGTCTTTTATAATTCCATGCGTTCCAACAACACCATTTTGAACAGCATTTAATTTTGTATACCAATCTCTTAGTTTGTACATTTCTGCAACTTTTTGGTTGCTTTCAGGAGCATTGTCATAGACAAAAACGTCAATATTCACACTGATCTTCATGCCGTTTTCATCTGGTTCATACAAAACAGTTTCCGTGTCCAGCACTTTTCCATAGGGGTAATAGAAACTATTGCCAAGCTCCCGACAAATAAATTTATAGCGACCATTCGCTTGATTAAAAATATTCATAAATCGGTCAAAATCTGGCCGCAACATTCCAATATCAATATCATCATCCCAAGGAATATACCCTTTGTGGCGAATTGCGCCAAGTAATGTTCCAGAATCGAGCCAATACCGAATTTGGTTTTTCTCGCAAAAATCAGCAACGGTATTTAAAATGCCAAGCTGATAGATTTTTACTTCTTCTTCGTTAAGTTGTTTCATATGATTCTCCTTAATAGTCAATCAACTATTTGACCTTCTAAGTCTTGCATAATGGTTATCTCTTTTCTCTAGCGAATAGTTGCTAACCGATAGTTTTTCTAAATCTAAGCGAACGCTTGATGACGTGGCCTTATTTTGAATCTCAATTTTTCGAACTCGGTAGATTTTTCCGTTTAAATTTATAAGTGTGCCCTCACGGAGTTTAACAACGCTATTTTGCTTCTTTTCGACATGTGCAAGATTGTCATAATAACTTCCATAAAATTCTTGACTGGAGAAAAACATTTCAGGTGTAGCAACCATACCGGTAGAAATATTTGGCTCTTCCCACAAATCTTTTAGGGTATCTAGAAATTTTGACGGAGCTTTAAGATGATGCTCGTGAGTGATATAAAAATGTGAGAAATCTTTTTGCTCAATTATGCTAACGTGTTCTTGTGGGACAGGTAGATATTTTGTGGCGTCTGAATTTTCAGATTTTGTGTCATTTTGACTCTCTCTGTATATTTCTTTACTTTGTTCAATGGGTGTGTTTTGAGTGACATTCTCCATCTTGGTATGTTTTCTTTTCCATGCCAATCTTAATAGCAAAATCGCACCAATTAGGACATACCCAACTACAAGTGCTATTGCCCAGAGGCTTACATCAGAAAAGTTTGTGATAACTTTTTCAATCAACATACGGAGCGCACCTCCTTATAAATCGAAACTGCCGCACATAAAATCCAGGATAATATCCCAAATGCAAGAAGCAAAAAAGCACATGAGGTTTCCTCTCTATCTGACAATGGAACACCAATAAATGCACTACGGTACACTACTATATAATTTATAGCGAAAATAAAGAATGAAACCAAAAGCCATCCTTTCAAAAATCCGTGAATTTTATCGACCTGATTGTTTTCAAACAATGTCGGCCATACTATTCCACATACAAGTGCTCCAACTTCGACAAGTTCATTGCTAGAGGCCTTTCCATAAATAAAGTAGAAGACCAGGAAAACACAAAAGGTACATCCTGAATACAAAAACGAGCGAACAGCCCATATAACAAATAATTCGGCTATTCGGAATGCTTTCTGCGCCGTCGTTTTCTTCCCCGTCTTGATTTGAACTTCTGCTTTCTTTTCCTTAGTTTCCGTCACGATAGCCTCCTTTTGCCCCTTGCGTTACATTAGCAAAATTCTCTTCTGTATTTCCAACAATACCATCCGCGGCTTGCCATAAGGACAAACTCCGTTACACAGCGGAATATCGCGATCCACATCACGGTAAAACGCCCCGTTGCAATCAGCAATAGCAGGCTTGCCACCTGAACAACGGCAGACAGAATTGTTGTTTTTGTCACCTGTGCGGCCTTGTCCAGTGCGCCCAATGTCGGCCAGCCCAGCACGATTCCCGGAAAACTGAAAATCAGTACTGGCACCAATGCGCGGAACAGAGAAGTCGCTGCAATATACTGCTCACCGCCAACAATCTGAAGTACATACGGAGCTACCGCAATTGAAAACGCACTGCCCGCGAATACAATGGGCATAAAAATCATCAGAAGCCGCTTGATAAACTTCCAGCTTTTTGTCTTGATCATCTCTGGGTAAATGCCATCCGTAATAGGGGTATACATCGTCTGCACCGCGCCAATTAGCTGCATACAGACACTCCAATATGCAACTTCCGTTGCTGGAAGGAATGCGCCAATCAGCAGCGTATTCAATGCACCAAATGCAGTTGTTGCCATGTTGGAAGCAAAATAGACAAACGAATTTTTTAGCTTTTTCCACGCTGTGCTTACACTGGAAAAGTGAATCTTAATGTTTTCTTTCTTCAGTTCAACAAACACAAGGATAACAGCCACCAGCGAACCAACTGCATCCAGTAAGGGAACAAACAAAATGTCCTTATCCGAGTGGACAAAAATAAAAGTCAATGCTGTTGCGATGCCGCGCATAGCGACAAAGCGCAGCGTGATGACCTGCATTTTTTCGATGCCTCGGAAGAAATAATCAAACAAAAACACCGACAAAAACACTGTCACAAATGCCAACAGCGTATATCCGATGTTGGCGCGCAGCAGGGGAATCACCGCAATCATTCCCAGCAGGGCAACAAAAGCCGCCGCAGCCAACAAAACGCGGGCAAGGAGAATGTTACCAACTTCTTTTTCCAATTTTTCGTGGTCGTTCTTCGCGTTTACAATATCCTTTGTGCCGGACAGCATAAAGCCAAAATCTACAACCAACTGCATATACTGCATTACAGCTTTTACATACGAAACCACGCCGTAGCTTTCTACAGAAAGCACACGGGTCAGATACGGCAATGTCAAAAGGGGAAATACGATTTTGGCGATTGACATACCATAGAGCATAATAATATTATTTGCTACTTTTTTCATAATAAGATTAAATCCATTACCTTTTTAAGTTTCATTCATACTCGCTATACACTTCACTTGCACAAAACCCAAACGAAAAAACGAACATAATGAGATAGTACGGACTTTCAAGTCCGACATTAACGCCAATCAAAACAATCGATGAAAAAAGCATGAATATAGCGCATCTTGAAATATCATTGCTCTTTTCGGAAATCTTTTCTATTAAATCGAAGATCATAACCAAAAAGAGAACAATGCCAACAATTCCAAGTCTAAACGCGATACTAACATATGAGTTATGGGGACCTGTTATAAAAAGTTTATCAAGGGTACTGTATTCAGCTGTTGCAGCAAATGGCCCGGATACAACACTTCCTAGATTTCCAACAAAGTTCTCTGTTGCGTAGGACGTTCCATAGCCCACTCCAAGGCCGTAGCTTTGAACCAATTGTGCTAGTTCATCTTTCCAATACAGTAATCTCCACCATGAATTTGCATCAAAAATATTAGTGAATAGACCTGACATTATAGGCAGAATAAAGATTCCAGCAATCATAGTTTTAAATGCAAGACTTAATATTTTTATCGCATTACGTTTATTTTTATAGAAGTATAAAAACACATAAATTATTCGAATTAACATGTTCGTCATTTCTCCGCCAACTGCAATTGGCGAGAATAAGATAAGGAGCGTTTGTAAAAATCCACTTTTGGTTCTTCGTATATCGTTCCCCCACAATAGCAATCCGGCTAATATCAGTTCTGTTGGAACTGATATTGCAAATCTTTTAGAATAAATCATGCTTCCGATATATATGATCCAAAAGATGATATTATAGTTTTTGCTCAAAAAATTCTTGAAATAATCTATGTTGTCCCTATCTTCCATTAAGAGAATTGCTGGTATGACAAACACATAATATGCTTGGCGTGGAATATATGCTTTTGCAAAAAAAAGATCATCACTTGCAAATAATTTGTTCGTTCCAGCAAAGGACATCGCTATCATTATTAGTGCGTAGAGTTCAAATCCAATTATTGCCTTATTGATTTTCGTGAGTTGAATTACTCCCCAATGTGAATAGAGGTATTTGATATAAGCAACCACTAAAAAAAGCAATACAAGATAAAAGATTTGAATCCCGGCAATAGAGAATTTGACAAATGGCCCCCCAAACAGTGCAACACCTAGTACGCAAATATAAAACAGCGTCATTTTATTTCCTCAGAAAATTAAGAATTAAAAATCTCGAATTAGTTGTAAAATATCTTTTGAATAGCCTTTTTGGTTCTTTTATAAATCGATAAAACCATTCCATGCTAATATCCTGCATCCATTGAGGTGCTTCATCAATTACGCCAGAGACGACATTAAATGCTCCACCAACGCCAATCATGAGACCGTTGATTTTTCCTTGCATTTTATAGCAGAACTCTTCTTGGCGTGGAGCGCCCAAGGCGACCCAGACAATATCTGGATTGGTTTGATTTATTCGCGCCATGAGTGCATTCTCCTCCTCTTCACTGAGTGGACGAAACACGGAAGGCTCATATCCAACTACTTCAACCCATGGATACTCCTTTTTGATTTTCTCAAGAAGCGCATTTATATTTTCTTGCGTTGTTCCATAAAAGTAATGCCGAATTTTCTTTTCTTTCGACTCTTCAAAAAGCCTTCGCATCAAATCCGGTCCGGTGACACGATTCATCTGCGGAAATTTCTTTCTGCCAATTACAGAAAGTGGTTTCCCGTCTGGCACAGACAGCAAAGACTCCGCTTGCACCTTATAATATTGTGGATCATCATGTGCCATAACTGTCGTATGCACATTGGAAACACAGACGTAATTTCCATGTACAGCATCCCAATTGGAGAATAAAAAGGAAATACAACTCTCCATATTCACTACTGAAATCGGCACACCGATTATATTTACGCGTGTAGGAATATTCTTTAGTTTGTTACAATGTATCATATATTTTATTTAGTCTTTCATAGTTTGAAGCAGGTGTCTGGTTGCACAAGTAATAGTTATAAGCATTAAACGAAAATTTCGTTCGTTGTTCATAAACTGCATCCAACGCTTTCCTAAAAGAGCCCTTGACTTCAAAATCAAATAGAGTTCCTGCATTTGATTTTGAAACTAAGTCGCCAGCATTTCCAATACTTGTTGATACGACCGGAACTCCCAAAGAGAAACATTCTGCAATATTCATAGGGTAGCCCTCATACCATATATAGGGCGTAATCAATGCGACTGCGGATTTTAAGGAATTGAATAATTCTTTTTGTGGACAGAATCCATTCAAATGAATGTTCGGACATTTAGCTGCTACCTTTCGAACCTCGGCTGCGCACTCACCCTCTCCATAAACTTCAAGTACATAGGTGCCCGGCAGATTGATCCATTCATTAAGCAGTTTTAGTATTCCTTTTCCTTTATCAAGTCTTCCGGCATAAATATATGTTCTTACCCCCCCCCCGAACAAATGTTCATATATATCGTTTTGGAGAACATAATTTTTATCTTTTGACAGTGTTTCGCTGTAATAGGCCAGTGCATTTTTCTGATATATTTCGTTGTTCTGCAAAACATCTTCAATAGCATTTATAAATGTATCGGGCTTGTCAGGTTCAAATGTTGTTCCACCTTTTGAATTGACAAGAATATCTCCTGCATTGCCTATATTTGTCGATACAACAGGGCAACCAATGGCCATTGCCTCTGCAAGAATCATTGGGAAGCCTTCATACCAGATACTTGGAAATACAAGTGCTGTTGCAGTTGATAAATCTTCAAAAATAGTTTTCTGTGGAGTAAATCCGTAAAAGGAAATATTCTCTTTCACATTTTCTTCAACGAAATTTTTGAGAGTTCCATCTCCATAAATGTGCAGGTAATAATCCTTAGGAAGCAACTTCCACAATTCCAAAAGGAGTTTTATTCCCTTATTTTCTTCAAGTCTACTTGCAAAAATGAACACTCGCTTGTGTGCTCCTTTGCTTGGCTCCCCTTTTCTGCTTACAAAATTAGGTTTTACGAATACCTGATTTGAATTTATATCGATGAGTTTATCGAATTTACTTTTGTTGAATTCGGTCAAAAAGATATATGATATTTTTTTATAGATTCCTAGTTTTCTGTTAATCGTCAGCATTGCCGCGACAATTATCGTTCCAAGTGTAGAGTTTCGATAACATTTGTTTTTTATTGCTTCTTTGAAGTTTCCGTTCTCGCGGCACTTTTCGCACACCTTGCCTTTGCAGTAAAAAGACCCATTCGGGCAGAGAAGTCTGAAATTATGGATTGTCTGAACCACAGGAACTTTCATACTTCTTGCAGCATAATACACAGATGGCGAAATCAATGGAAACGTGTTATGACAATGCACAACATCGATTTGTTCGTTCTTTATCAGTTTTCTGATCTCTATATAGGTTCTAAGAGACCACACTGTTGTAAAAGGCAAAAAGAGCAATTTCCATTTATCAGATTTCAGCTCATCGTTGCTACGCGTATACTCTATTACTTCATGGCCATTATCTCGAAGCAGTTCTACTTCGTTTTTGAAAACCGTATGTTCTCCGCCACCTATTTGATAAAAATTATGAACCATTAAGATTTTTTTCTTTTTTCTCACGGCTATTCTCCCAATCTTTATGTAAGCTGATACCCCTTACTCCCCACGCCCCAGCAGGCACACCTTAAACGTCTTAAAAATAATTTTCCAGTCCACCCAGAAGCTGCGCTCCTTGACATACTTCACATCCAGATCCATCCACTCCTCAAAGGAGAGGTCATTGCGGTGCGGGGCGATCTGCCAGTAGCAGCTCAGGCCGGGGGTCACATACAACCGCTGCTTTTCATAGTCGCCGTACTGTTCCACTTCGCGGGGAAGTGCCGGGCGGGGGCCAACGATGCTCATATCGCCCTTCAGGATGTTCCACAGCTGCGGCAGCTCATCGATACTGGTCTTGCGGATAAACTTGCCCACGCGAGTAATGCGCGGGTCGTCCTTGATTTTGAACACGGGACCATCCATCTCGTTCTGATCCAGCAGGTCGTCCAGTTTCGCCTCTGCGTTGGGGCACATGGAGCGGAACTTATAGAACTTGAAGGGCTTGCCGTTGCGGCCGATACGCTCCTGACTGAAAACAGGACCCGCAGACGGGTCATCCACCACAATTGCGATGGCCGTAGCCAGCATGACAGGCGACAGCACCACCAGTGCCAGCGATGACAAGATTACGTCCTGCGTCCGACGCCCGATCCAGTACAGGCGATGGTCGCGCAGATTTTCCTTGCGGTCAACTTCAACTTCCTTATCGATTCCGACAGTATTCGTAGCCATTTTTTCTCCTCACATAAATTCGCGTTTGTTTATAGATTCCTTGCTTCAACCTGCTTTTGCCGTAACTCTTTCGGCTTGTGCTGCCTGCTTAGACGGGTGCTTAGGGTTACTTTTCCCCCACCGCATCCCGATTTCATCCAGCTTTGCAATCCGCTCCTCTGTCAAAACAGCGCCGCTTTTTTCAGGATTCTGGCGGGTATACCGCTGCCGTTTGACCCAATTTCCGAGGTTGTAACCGCCCGGTGACACATATTCTGCTGGGACGTTCAGGTCGCCGTGGGCATCAAAATAGCGCTTTGCCTCCTGATACCCCTCGTTCCACTTGCGGTCATTGCGATTGCCCCAGTACATCCCGATCCGGCTGAGCCGCTCGACCTGTTCCTCCGTCAGTTTTCCTTTCGGGTACGCCCATTGCTGGCTTTCGACCCATTGTCCCAGCCGTTCGCCAGCCGCTGTCACATAGGAACGTGGGATATTCAGGTTGCCGTTTTCCTCATAATAAGCCGCAGCCAGCGCATAAGCCTTTTCCCACTTGGCATCGAAAATGTTCCACACCATGCCGATCTCATCCAGCTGTGCGATGCGTTCTTCTTTTAAGCGGCCATTCAGCTTCTGCTGCCGGGTCTTGATGATCCACTGTCCCAGTGGGTAGCCGTCCGGGTCTACATATTTTCCGGGCACCATCAGGTTCCCGTAGGTGTCGTGGTATTTCTTTGCGACCTCAAATCCGTGCTGCCACGCAATTTCCTTCCGGTTGCCCCAGACCATGCCGATGCTGTCCAGCCGTTGAATCTGTTGTTCGGTCAGGATGCCTTGAATTTGTCCCTCGCGCACACGACGCTGAGTGACCAGCCACACGCCAAGGCTCAGACCGCCGGGCGTGGTATACAGTTTCGGGACATTCAGGTTGCCGTGTTCCGCATAGTAGATGCTTGCCTCGGAGAAGTAGTGCTCCCAACCGGACGAAAGGCTCGCTTGCAGCTGCTCGAACAGCACCCGGCAATCGTGCACTTGCTCGATGACCTCAAACCGTTCGGTCACAATCTTGTCGCCCTCGCCGTTGGCATAGAGCCGGTGGACCGCCTCCTGCATCTCGCCTTGCAAACCGGAAATACTGGTCAAGCCCTCGAAATTGTTGACAACATCTAGGATAAGTGGTGTCGTATTATCACCAGCGGTCAGGGCACGTCCGATCTGCTGCTTGTAGATAATGGGCGAAATCGTTGGTCGGAACAGGATGACCCCGGAAATTCCCTCCACATGGACGCCCTCGTTAAGCATATCGATGCAGAACAGCAGCTTGAGCCGGTCACTGGTATCAGTTTTGAAGTCGGCAAACGCCTTGTCCGTGTTAGGGTCATCCGAGTAAGCCTGATACACCACCACATTTGAGTTGACCCCGGCGAACCACTCCGGCACATGGGACACCATTTCGTCCATATGCTCTTTGTTGGCGCAGAAGACGATGTACTTGCCAGACTTATTTGTGATATGATGGGCAAAGACCCTATCCAGACCATCCGCTTGTTCCAAAGCGCGGCGCAGGGCGTCCAGATATTTCTGATTCACATCCTGAATGCCCGGTGTCCGCAGGTTATCCACCCGCGCCTGATACTTTGCAAGGGCTTTCTGGTACTGATAAACCGTGGTCACATATTTCGGGGCAGGCAAAATGCCCCTGACGACTGCTTCGCCAAGGGTCATGTTGCTCGCAACACGGCTATCGAAAAGTTCTTCAGCCATGTCACGGTTATTATCCAGATATCGGATGTTTGTTGCCGTCAGCCCCAGAAGCTTTGCATCCGGGCATAACTTTAATAAAGCCACCGTGCTTTCGCCCCAACATTCCGCACCGGCACGGTGGAATTCATCGAGTATAATATAGGCAGGCTTCTGCGCTGCTATTTCGTCCAGCTGTGCCTGCGCACAGCACATCAGTTTGGCGTAGGTATAAAAGTGAACGTTTGCCAGCGGAAAATCCGGGTCGTTCCTTTTCAGGCTTTCCAGCTGGGTCTTGAAGATATATTCACTGGGAGAAAGCCAGAGCACGACCTTCTCCGGGTTGTCCTCGATCAGCTTGAACGCAATGTAGCTCTTTCCGGTACCGGTGGGATGAACAATGGCAGCTTTGCCATACTGGTCCATCATCCGGACTGCCGCGCGATATGCTTTTTCGTTGTGCTCAAACAGACGCAATGCCACCCTATTCACCCCTTCCCGCACAAAGGGGTATCCCCCATAGTGATAATGGAGGGTCACGGGAAAAATCTGGCGTTATTCCATTATATTTATCGCTTTTCCGCCCCTCATGGACACCTGATGGGAAAATATCCGGTTCATCTCCCTGCGCTTTCGAGTCAGGTCGGAGTGCACATAACGCTGCAAGGTGATGTTGGCGTTGGCGTGTCCTAACAATTCGCTGAGTGTTTTCACGTCGCACCCCGCCTGCAGACAGGCGGTAGCAAAAGTATGACGCAGCGCGTGCGGACGCACTTGCCGGACAGCTGCCTGCTTCAGATATGCTTTGATGCTTTTCCGGTAGCAGCGGGGTTCGGTAGGCTTGGACTCGTTTCCGGACAGAAACCATGTAGAATTACTGGTATTTCCGCGCAGCTTTTTCAGGATAACAAGCAGTTGTCTCGGGATTGGAATTTCCCGGCGCGAGGTGCGGGTTTTCGGCGTTTGGATGACTACCTTTGTATGACCGTTTCCACAGGAAATTCGACAGACCGTCCGATTGATTTTCAGTATTCCAAGTTTCAGGTCAAAATCACCCCATTGCAGGCCGCAAATCTCACCAATACGCAGACCTAATTCAAGCCCCAATAGTAGCCCAATCTTGCGCACTGTTGGATTCTCCTGCACATATTGATAAAGCCGTTGCTGTTCCACCGGGGAGAGAGGCGCAGAAATTTTGTCGATAGCTTTTGGCAGTGCTACTTCCAGCTCCATCGGACGGATCAGGCGTAAATGCGCGGCATATTTGCAGATGCGGCGCAGCATCGAGAGGCATTCCCGGGCAGAGGATTTCCCCAGTGGCTTGTGTGCAGCATCCATAGGCGTGATGATCTGCTGCATGGCCTGTTCCAGAAAGCTTTCCTCAAGGGACGCAACGGGCACTTTGCTCAAAACAGGAAGAAGATACTTGTGCAGGGTGTACGAATAATGCGCATAGGTGGATTCTTTTATACTGTTCCGCAGGGAGTGCAGCCATACTTCAGCCAGTGCTTCAAAGGTCAGGTCGGTTCTTTTCAGGTTGTAGAAGCCCGCCTCTGCTTTTTTCTGGATCAGCACCCGTTTGACCTCTGCATAGACTATGCCGTAGACGTAACCCCACTGGATTTTGCCCTCCGGCGTGCGCGCCTTGATGTACCGGCCTTCCCACCGACCATCCTTGCGTTTGTGAATGTTTTCTCCCCGTCGTGCCATTTTGTTTCCTCCTGCGGCTTGGACACCCACCTGACCACTTATTTTGTCCACCATCGTTTATAGCTGGGTTTTTCATGCAAAAATGGGCAATGTGCAATAAACTTTCAGCTTCTGCGAGGTTTTTTCTAAGGTCGGGTGGGATACATTTGTATGGTTTTCTATTGATTCCCAGATATAACCATGATAAAATAATAGGAGAATTCAAACAACGATGTCGAAAGATCGGTATCCTCCATTATCACTATGGAGGATACTTTTTATTATCGCAATTTTTAAAAACAGTG
>ERZ791909.454-NODE-454-length-36126-cov-3.160323_pt1 | contig 36126 bp, 37 predicted proteins | sample MGYA00510143_ERZ791909 | MGnify/ENA primary metagenome ERZ791909 (study PRJEB30046, sample SAMN00792093) | human gut metagenome | study: EMG produced TPA metagenomics assembly of the A metagenome-wide association study of gut microbiota in type 2... | reverse complement strand
TTGTGCTTGCAAAGAAATTCAAAGTTAATGCAATAACATTGATTATAACTATGGGAGCCGCAGGAGCGCTTTTCTGCAGCTGAGAAATACAGGAGGAAATTATGAAAAAAGTAGTAATCGAAATGGAAAACGGCGATGTAATGAAGGGTGAGCTTTATCCTGAGCATGCGCCTATCACCGTGGAAAACTTCGAAAAATTAGCTAATGAGGGATTTTACGACGGGCTTACTTTCCACAGAGTGATTCCGGGATTTATGATACAGGGCGGCTGTCCGCGCGGAAACGGAACAGGCGGTCCGGGATACACCATTAAAGGTGAGTTCGATGCCAATGGAGTAAGAAACGATCTGGACCATACAAGAGGAGTACTTTCCATGGCAAGAGCTATGGATCCGGATTCTGCAGGTTCACAGTTCTTTATTATGGTTGAGGCAGCGCCTCATTTGGACGGTCAGTATGCGGCTTTCGGAAAGATAACCGAAGGAATGGAAACCGCAGACAAGATTGTATCTGTTGAAAGAGACTGGAGCGACTGTCCTAGAGTACCTCAGGTGATAAAGACTGTTAAAGTGACGGAAGAATAGAATTTTAAAAGGGTAAAATAAAAGAGGTAAGGACGTACATGGCATTTTTCAGAGAAGTGAGAGAAGATATCAGAAACATAGTAGAGAAAGACCCGGCTGCTCGTAACGGCTTCGAGGTACTCATCTGTTATCCCGGAATATGGGCACTTATTCTCCACAGACCGGCTCACTGGCTGTATAAACATAATATCAAGCTTATCGCCAGAATTATTTCTCAGCTGGCAAGATGGTTCACGGGCATAGAGATTCATCCCGGCGCTTCCATAGGCAGAAGGTGCTTTATTGACCACGGAATGGCCATAATAATAGGGGAGACTACAGAGATAGGCGACGATGTGACGATATATCAGGGAGTCACATTGGGCGGAACCGGAAAAGATACCGGCAAGCGTCACCCGACCATAGGAAACAGGGTGATGATCAGCTCAGGTGCCAAGGTTCTGGGTCCGTTCAAGGTGGGAGATGACGTAAAAATAGGCGCCGGAGCCGTTGTTCTGAAAGAGATTCCGCCAAACTGCACGGTGGTGGGAATTCCGGGAACCATAGTCAAGCGAAACGGCCAGAGCACACAGGATCTCAACCAGGTGGATATGCCGGATCCTGTTGCAACTGAAATAGAATGCCTAAGAAGAAGAATAGTAACTCTGGAGAACAGACTGCGTGAGGAGGAAAGTAAACATGAAGATTTATAATACGCTGACAAGAAAAAAAGAAGAATTCGTCCCTATTGAAGAGGGAAAGGTAAGTATGTATGTCTGCGGTCCTACCGTGTACAATTATTTCCACATCGGGAACGCACGTCCTTTTGTGGTCTTTGATACCATGCGCAAGTATCTGGAGTACAGAGGCTATAAGGTAAAATATGTACAGAATTTTACAGATGTGGATGACAAGATCATAAACAGAGCAAAGGAAGAAGGCCTTACTGCCGGAGAAGTGAGCGAAAAGTATATCGATGAATATTACAAGGATGCAGCAGCCCTTAACATTAAAAAGGCCACCGTGCATCCTAAAGTTACGGAGACCATTCCTGACATAATCAAGTTTATTCAGGATCTCATCGACCTGGGATATGCTTATGAATCTGACGGAGATGTATATTACAGAGCCAGAAAATTTGAAGGTTACGGAAAGCTTTCCGGCAAAAATATAGATGACCTTATTTCCGGTGCAAGAATAGCCGTAGGCGAAAAGAAGGAGGATCCGCTGGATTTTGCCCTCTGGAAAGCCAGAAAGGAAGACAGTGAAATCGCATGGGAATCTCCATGGGGCATGGGAAGACCCGGATGGCATATCGAATGCTCTACCATGTCAAAGAAATATCTTGGTGACACCATAGATATTCATGCAGGAGGACAAGACCTTCAGTTCCCTCATCACGAAAATGAGATTGCACAGTCCGAAGCTCACAGCGGAAAGCCTTTTGCACATTACTGGATGCACAATGGCTACATTAATATAGATGGAATAAAAATGTCCAAATCTCTGGGTAACTTCAGAACCGTAAGAGATCTTCTCGGTGCTTATGACGGAGAGGTTCTCAGATTTCTCATACTCAGCGGACAATACAGGGGACCTATTGACTTCGGTGAAGAGATTCTTACCCAGTCTCAGAACGGCCTTAATCGTATGAGAAATGCCAAAAGCAATCTGAAGCATCTCATAGCCACAGGCTCAGGCACCATGACCCGGGAAGAGAAGGAAACCCTTGCAGAATTTGATCGTTTCAGAGAAAAGTTCATAGAGGTTATGGACGATGACCTTAACACTGCAGATGCCATTTCTGTTATATTCGAGCTTATCACCGCTGTAAACACTGCCGTAAAGGACGGAGCATCAAAAGAATTCGCACAGAAGTGCCTTGATCTGCTCATGGAACTTGCCACCATACTGGGTCTGCTGCAGCAGGATCCGGAGGCTGAGGTTACAGAGGTCGATCCTGAAATACAGGCGCTGATAGACGAACGTCAGGCTGCAAGAAAAGCAAAGAATTTTGCAAGAGCCGATGAAATCAGAGATCAGTTGAAGGCTAAAGGTATAACATTGAAGGATACTCCGCAGGGAGTGCAGATAATAAGAGAAGCATGACTGAAAGCAACATGATTCCCGCAAAAGTAAAACAGATGAACACGACGGCGCTGGCCTACATGGGCGACGCCGTCTATGAGGTATATGTAAGGCGCCATGTGATGGAGAGCGGTCAGATTAATGCGGACAGGCTTCACTACATGGCAGTTCCTTTTGTCAGAGCTCACGGACAGGCCACAGCCCTTAAAGAGATGATGAAAGGGTTTCTTACAGAGGAGGAGGCGTCTCTCGCAAGGAGAGCCCGCAACCACAAGACTACATCCAGACCCAAAAATGCGGATCCGGTGGAATATAAGCTGGCTACGGCCTTTGAAGCGCTGGTAGGCTTTCTGTATCTCACCGGACAGGAAGAACGGCTTGATCAGGTAATGACCCGGGCCGTAAGAATTATCCGGGAGGACAACAAATGAGCAAGGCAGATGTGTTATTTGTAAATATGTGCAAAGAGATTCTGGAAAACGGTTTCTCTTCAGAAGGACAGAAAGTTCGGGCCAGATGGGAAGACGGGACTCCGGCTCATACCATCAAGGCCTTCGGAATCGTAAACCGATATGACCTGCAGGAGGAGTTCCCTGCTCTGACTCTGAGACCTACAGCCATAAAGACGGCTGTGGATGAGCTTCTGTGGATATGGCAGAAGAAATCCAACAATATCAAGGATCTCAAGGGCCACATCTGGGATCAGTGGGCCGATGAAGACGGCTCTATCGGAAAGGCTTACGGGTACCAGATGGGCATCAGATACCGCTTTGCCCAGGGCGAGATGGATCAGGTGGATAATGTTCTGTGGCAACTGAAAAACACACCTTACTCAAGAAGAATCCTTACTAATATATATAAGTTTGATGATCTGGCAGAAATGGGACTGGAGCCTTGCGCCTACAGCATGACCTTCAATGTCACAGGAGACAGGCTCAATGCCATACTGAACCAGAGGTCACAGGACATACTTGCGGCCAACAACTGGAATGTGGTGCAGTATGCGGTACTTGTGTATATGTTTGCACAGGTCAGCGGCCTTAAGCCGGGAGAACTGGTGCATGTCATTGCTGACGCTCATATATATGACAGACATGTGCCTGTAATAAAAGAGCTTATTCAGCGCCCTCAATATCCTGCACCGAAATTCCGGCTGAACCCTGACATAAAGGATTTTTATGACTTCACCATCGATGACATAATAATAGAAGATTACCGTAAGAATCCTCAGATTCTCAACATACCTATTGCCATTTAGGAGGACAGGATGAAGCTTATTGCAGCAGCAGATAAAAACTGGTCTATAGGAAAAGACGGCGGCCTGCTTTGCCATATGCCGAGAGACCAGAAATTTTTTAAAGAACAAACGCTGGGGAAAACCGTGGTAATGGGAAGAAAGACTCTGGACAGTCTGCCCGGAGGCAAACCGCTTCCGGGCAGAACCAATGTTGTGCTTACACGCGACGAGAATTTTCACAGAGAAGGGTGCATAGTAATCCACAGCATAGAGGAGCTTCTTTCCGGATGGAAGAGCGATGATGTAATGGTCATAGGCGGAGGAAGCCTTTACAAAGAGTTGCTGCCGTACTGTGATACATGTTATATAACAAGAATTGATAAGGAATTTGAAGCTGATACGGTCATGCCTGATCTTGACCGACGGTCAGAGTTTGAGATGGTTTGGCAGAGTGAGGTTCAATGTGAAAAGGGAACGCAATACAGATTCACCCGATACGAGAGAAAATAGAAATTTAATATTCGGCAGAAACCCCGTGACGGAGGCTCTTAAAGGAGGGCGTGAGATTGAGAAACTTCTGATTTGCTCTTCCGAAGGTTCCATGACCAAAATCCTGGCTATAGCCAGAGAACGGGGAATACCGGTAATAAAGACAGAAAGAAGTGCTCTGGACAGGCTTTGCGCCGGCGCACATCAGGGCGTGGCAGCTTATATAAGCCCCTACACCTACAAGACCCTGGACGATATTATGGACAGAGCTGAAAATTCGGGAGAGGAGCCTTTCGTAATAATATTGGACAACATAGAAGATCCTCATAACCTTGGAGCGATTATGCGTACCGCCGAATGCGCCGGAGTTCATGGAGTGATTATTCCCAAACGCAACGCCTGCGGTCTTACGGAAACCGTAGCAAAAACTTCGGCAGGAGCCATTGAATATATGCCTTGCGTAAGAGTGACCAATATAGTGAGAGCTATGGAGGAACTTAAAGAAAGAGGCTTCTGGATTGCGGCCTGTGACATGGGAGGAAAAGAGTATTATAAATCCGATCTGACAGGCAGACTGGCCGTGGTTGTGGGCAGCGAAGGAAAAGGAATAAGCAAACTGGTCAAAGAAAACTGCGACTTCACCGTATCCATGCCTATGAAAGGAAAGATAACATCCCTTAATGCATCCAATGCTGCGGCGGTTTTGATGTACGAAGTGAGAAGACAGAGAGATGGATCAAGATAATTACAATATTCTTACAGATGAAGAGCTGGTAAAAATGGCTCAGGAGGGAAGCTCTACAGCAGAAGAGTTTCTCATATCCAAATACAAGGAGCTGGCCAAGCGAAAGGCCGGGGCTTATTTCATCATGGGCGGAGACAAAGAAGATGTTATTCAGGAAGGCATGATAGGAATATTTAAAGCTATAAGGCAGTATCGCGATGACAGAAATACTTCCTTCAGAACTTTTGCCGAGCTTTGCATAACACGGCAGATAATTTCAGCTATCAGAAAGGCAAATCTCCGAAAGCACAGCATCCTTAACGAATCCGTATCATTAAATGATGAGAGAGAGCCTGATGGTGAACATCAGCCTCTTGAAGAGACACTGCGTGCAAAAGAAGACATGAATCCTGAGGCGCTGCTGATGATGAAGGAGGTCTCGGAATTTCTCAAAGCCGAAAGCGGTGAAATATTCAGCCCTCTGGAAAAAAAGGTGTGGGCGAGAATGCTTCAGGGCAAAAATTACCGTGAAATCGCTGCCGAACTCCACCGCAGCAGCAAGACTGTTGATAATGCCATGCAGCGAATTAAAAAGAAAATATACGGTCATCTTGGCTATTGACTTTTTCCCGAACATATAGTAGGATAAATCTATCGCCAAGCGTGCTGTTGTAGCTCAGTCGGTAGAGCGCTTCCTTGGTAAGGAAGAGGTTCGGCAGTTCAAGTCTGCTCAACAGCTCCAAAGTAAACCGCCTTCTTTCCGCATATGCAGAGAGACGGCGGTTTTGTTATACCCATACCTCAGAAAATCAGCTGCCGGACTGCCATGAGGGACACTTGGCGGAGGCCTGAAAATCCTTTAAAACACACATTAACCGCTTGTCAAACCATGGCAGGCTATGGTAAAATATCTATTAGGTTTGAGCAAAACCCAAGTGGATTTGGGGACGCCCGAATCCATACTTCCAAAAAATAACGTTATAATTTAGGAGGAAAACACAAAATGGCAAAACAGAAGTTTGAAAGAACAAAACCGCATATCAACATCGGAACCATCGGCCACGTAGACCATGGTAAGACAACTCTGACAGCAGCAATCACCAAGACACTGAATCAGAGATACGGACTTGGCGAGAAGGTAGACTTTGACCAGATCGACAAGGCACCGGAAGAAAAGGAAAGAGGAATCACCATTTCCACAGCACACGTAGAATACGAAACACCAAACAGACACTACGCACACGTAGACTGCCCGGGCCACGCTGACTATGTAAAGAACATGATTACAGGAGCAGCACAGATGGACGGAGCAATCCTGGTAGTAGCAGCAACAGACGGACCAATGCCTCAGACAAGAGAGCATATACTGTTATCCCGTCAGGTAGGCGTACCATACATCATCGTATTCCTGAACAAGTGCGACATGGTAGATGACGAAGAGCTGCTGGATCTGGTAGAGATGGAAGTAAGAGAACTTCTTGACGAATATGAATTCCCGGGAGATGACACACCGATCATCAGAGGATCTGCACTTGGAGCACTGGAAGATCCTGCAGGCCCATGGGGGGACAAGATTATAGAACTGTTCGAAGCAGTAGACAGCTACATTCCGGAACCGGAAAGAGACAATGACAAGCCGTTCCTGATGCCTGTAGAAGACGTATTCTCCATCACAGGAAGAGGAACAGTAGCAACAGGAAGAGTAGAAAGAGGCGTACTGGAAGTAGGAAACGAAGTAGAAATCGTAGGACTTACAGAAGAGAAGAGAAAAGTAGTAGTAACAGGCGTAGAAATGTTCAGAAAGCTGCTTGACAAGGCAGAGACAGGAGACAACATCGGAGCACTGTTAAGAGGCGTACAGAGAAATGAAATCGAAAGAGGACAGGTACTGTGCCAGCCGGGAACAATTCATCCGCACACAAAGTTCAAAGGAGAAGTATACGTACTGAAGAAAGAAGAAGGCGGAAGACACACCCCATTCTTTAACGGATACAGACCACAGTTCTATTTCAGAACAACAGACGTAACAGGCGATCTGAGATTACCGGAAGGAACAGAGATGTGCATGCCTGGAGATAACATCACAATGGAAATCGACCTGATCACACCGATAGCAATCGAAGAAGGACTGAGATTCGCAATCAGAGAAGGCGGAAGAACAGTAGGATCCGGAGTAGTAACAGAGATCATCGAATAATACAGAACGGATACTGAAGAAGGTATAAGGGGAGCCCTCGCAAGAGGGCTCTTTTGTTGTAAAAAGAGTACCCTTTGCCTTTCATGAAGCCCTGCGGCCAAAACTTCCCTTGCTCCCTGCCGACTTTAATGGTACAATTATCTGGTAAACCTTGTATACAATTCAGAAAGGAAATTTAAAGATGGATTTAATTACCGGTATTAAAGAAAGAAGAAGCATCAGAAAATTCCAGGACAGGAAAGTCCCCCGCCAGCTCATTGAAGAAATAGTCAATGTTGCTGCATACGCTCCGTCATGGAAGAACACTCAGATCGCAAGATACATAGTTGTAGATGATCCGGAGAAGATAAAAGCACTGGCCAACGAAAAGTGTGCTTACGGATTCGCAGGCAACGTTCCGGTTATGTCAGCCGCTCCGGCACTGGTTTTGCTTACTTTTGTTGAAGGACGCTCCGGCTTTGAAAGAGACGGAAGCTATTCGACCCTCAAAGAAGGGGGTTTCCAGATGTTCGATGCGGGAGTTGCAGCTCAGACATTCTGTCTGGCAGCTCATGAGAAAGGACTGGGAACGGTAATCATGGGATATTTTGACGAGGAGGAAATCAAAAAAATCGTAGATATTCCTGAAGGACAACAGCTGGCAGCACTGATTCCTATAGGCTATCCTGATATCGACCCGGCTGCACCGCCGCGGAAGGACGCATCAAAACTGCTGACCTTTGCCTGATTGTGTTCGCGGCCTGAAGCAGGCAGTACGGAACCGTAAAAGTTTTATGAAGTTTGGCAATAAAAGGTTGTCATCACGGACAAAAGGATATATAATATGCATGGTAAAAAGCCTTGAAAGAGGCTTTTTATTGTGGGAATAATGAAAGGGATTTGAAGACAACATTGAAAGGAAACGGGATAAGATAACCATGCGAAGCGACAGAAAGAGAGAGGAAAAGCAGGCCAGGAAAGAAGCCAAACGTGCAAAAAGCAACAGATTTTACAGAGCAATTTCGGTAATATATACAGTTCTGGCGCTGTGCTTTATAGGCCTTCTGCTCTGGCTGAATGTGCTGCCGGCAAAGTATCTCTATACAGTTATAGGCATTCTGATACTGATATCGCTGTTCATCGTGCCGGTAATGTTCAGCCGCAGAGGAAAACCCAAGCGAAAAAGAATTGCCGCGATATTTGCGGTTCTGCTGATAGCAGCCTTTGGTGTGGGAACATACTATATGGCGGAGACCATAGGCTTCCTCAATGACATAACAAAAATAGGCCAGGCAAAAGAAGAATTCTACCTTGTGGTCAAAGATGACTCAGAATACGAGGAAGCAGCTCAGCTGTCGGGGAAAACCGTAGGCGTACATGCCTCTGCTGATTCCGTTTATGCTGAAGCAAGAAACAAGCTCAAAGACGAGGTAAGCATCAGATATGAATACGAAGAAGAGCTTCCGGAGCTGATGAATCAGCTGATGGATGAATCGTATCCGGCTGTATTCATAAGCGCAGCATCCTATGGCACCATAACTGACAATGATGATTACCTGAAAGACGGAACCAGAGTCATATATAAGATTTCCGTTGAAGTTCAGAAGAAAAGCAGGACAAGCCATGTGAATGTTACCGAGGAGCCTTTCAATGTGCTTGTGAGCGGACTGGATATTACAGGGGATATAAGCAATGTATCCAGAAGTGATGTTAATATGGTGGTCACGGTAAATCCGAAAACCAGAAAAATACTTATTACTTCCATACCGAGAGATTATTATGTTGAACTTCCAAGCAAGGACTCCATGGATAAGCTGACACATTCCGGCCTTTACGGCGTTCAGGAAACTGTGGGAGCTGTGGAGGAACTGCTGGGCATAGAGATAAACTACTATGCAAAGGTAAATTATTCAACCATTACAAAGCTGGTTGATGCCATCGGCGGTATAGACATAGATTCACCATATACCTTCACTACCCATGGAATGGAAGAATATTATACTTTCTACGAAGGCTATAATCACCTGGATGGCTCCATGGCACTGGCATACAGCAGAGAAAGACAGTCATGGGTAGATGGAGATATGCGCCGCAACGAAAATCAGCAGCTCATACTTGAAGCAATCATAGACAAGGCCACCGGCAGCACTACTATACTGACCGACTACACATCCATACTGGGAGCCATCAAGGGAAACTTAGAGACAGACATGAGCAAAAGTGACATGGCGTCGCTGGTTAAGATGCAGCTCAAGGATATGAGCGGATGGACCATTGAGAAGCAGGCCATCAAAGGCGAACCTGATTCGGGATTCTGCTACTCTCTGGGAGATTATGCTTCAATAGTAGCCAAGGATGAGGCGCAGGTGGCGGCAGCTCTTGACAAAATTATGCAGATTAGAGATGAAGAGTAAATGAAAACAACAAGAATTAAACGGAAAGTTCTGGACAAACAGCTGGTAACCGCTAACAGCATAACCTGCGGCAAAGATAACACAGCTTCTCTCGGGTGCAGATTTTATGACCTTGAGGGCGGAGAAGTTGCTACCGTATTCATTGCAGGAAAAATACACGAAGGTCATAACAATATAATGCACGGGGGTCTTTCGGGAGCAGTGCTGGATGAAGTCATGGGACGCTCCACACTTAACTGCATTTTGTCAGAACCGGAAGAAGCCCAGCCCAGATATGTTACGGCAGAAATGACCGTTAAATATAAAAAACCTATTGAGGTGGGCAAAAAAATGTATGCCTATGGCAGAGTGGAGCATGCGGAGGGAAGATGCTGCTACGCAACGTCCGAAATAGTCGACGAGAGCGGCGAAATAATGTCAACTGCATCGGGTGTATATGTTGAAGTCGATGTACCGTCGGAGGAATCCGATGATTACAGAAAGTACAATAAAAGCAGAGAGGAACTCAGCGGCGACGACCCTGAAATACTGTAAAAACCATATAAAAGCAACATAAATAATTAAAAGCGTGTTGACATTGACAAACGGCTGATTTATAATAAATAGGCGACTTTATGATTATTAAGCAGCAAAGCTTGCAAAAAGCTTTGAAATTTGAAGTAAAACGGAGGAAATCGACATGAGAGTTAAAGTAATGCTGGCATGCACAGAATGTAAGCAGAGAAACTACAATACGATGAAAAACAAAAAGAACGACCCTGACCGTATTGAAATGCAGAAATACTGCAGATTCTGCAAAAAGCACACTCTTCACAAAGAAACTAAGTAATTAAGGAGAGAGCGATATGGCAAAAGAGAAAAAGAAAAAAGGCGGTTTCGGCGAATACTACAGAGGTATAAAAACCGAAATGAAAAAAGTTGTTTGGCCTACAAAAAAAGAGATGGTGTCTTACACAGGCGTGGTTATTTTGACATGCGCTGTATTTGCACTGGGTTTTTGGTTGATTGATACAGGTGTTTTAGCCGCTCTTAGAGCAGTTTTGGGAGTAACGTTAAGCTAATTTGACAAAATCCGCAAAGGAGCAATCTGAATTTACTTCAAAATAAATGAAAAGAGAAGGTACAGAAAATGTCTGATATTGAAAACAAAGGCGTTTCTCCTCTTGAAGGGGAAGGTCTCCGTGGAGACGGAAAGGCCAAGTGGTATGTTGTCCACACATATTCCGGTCACGAAAACAAAGTAAAAGTGAATATCGAAAAGATGGTTGAGAACCGCGGAATGCAGGATTTAATTATCGACATTGTTGTACCGACGGAAGACAGAGTTGAAATCAAAGACGGTCAAAGAAAAATAAAGACCAAAAAGATGTTTCCGGGGTATGTAATCATAAAGATGATTGTAACCAATGAGTCCTGGTATCTGGTAAGAAACACGCAAGGTGTTACAGGCTTCGTAGGACATGGCTCAGAGCCTATTCCTTTAACAGACGAAGAAGTTGCCAGAATGGGCATCGAAAAAGTGTACATCGATCTGGATGTGGAAGTCGGAGAAACGGTACGCGTTATCAGCGGTCCTTTCGAGAGCTTTATGGGCGTAGTGGAAGAGATAAACAAAGAAAAACAGGTACTGCGAGTTAAGGTTTCCATGTTCGGAAGAGAGACACCTGTTGAACTTGAGTTCAGCCAGGTGGATAAAATCAATTAGAGTCTGACTCTGAAAATCTATAGAAAGGAGAAAAAGGAATGGCTAAGAAGGTTGAAGGCTATATCAAACTTCAGATACCTGCAGGCAATGCTAATCCGGCACCTCCGGTAGGTCCTGCCCTCGGTCAGAAAGGCGTTAACATTATGGATTTCTGTAAGCAGTTCAACGCAAGAACTCAGGACCAGAAGGGAATGATCATCCCTGTAGTTATCACGGTATATGCTGACAGATCCTTTACATTCATCTGCAAGACACCGCCTGCAGCAGTTCTGCTGAAAAAAGCAGCAGGTCTTGATTCAGCTTCCGGCGAACCTAACAAGAAAAAGGTTGCCACACTGACAAGAGCACAGGCAGAAGAAATCGCTAAGACTAAGATGCCTGACTTAAACGCAGCAAGCTTGGAAGCAGCAACAGAGATGATTAAAGGTACTGCAAGAAGCATGGGTATAGTTATTGAAGATTAGTAAGTGGGAGACTTGTGTCGCTAATACCACAAGGAGGTAAACAAAATGCCTAAAAGAGGTAAAAACTACAAAGCTGCAGTTGCAAGCTACGACAAGGCAGCTTTACACGAAGTTCCTGAAGCAATGAAAATTGCTGTTGAAACTTCAAAAGCAAAATTCGATGAAACCATCGAAGTACACATCAGACTTGGCGTTGACGGAAGACACGCTGACCAGCAGGTTAGAGGCGCTATCGTTCTTCCTCACGGAACAGGTAAGACAAAGAGAGTTCTTGTATTTGCAAAAGGACCTAAGGCACAGGAAGCAGAAGCTGCCGGCGCTGATTATGTAGGAGCAGAAGAAATGGCACAGAAGATTCAGACCGAGAACTGGTTTGACTTTGATGTGGTAGTTGCAACTCCGGACATGATGGGTGTTGTAGGTAGATTAGGTAAGATCCTCGGCCCTAAGGGATTGATGCCAAACCCTAAATCAGGAACAGTTACCATGGATGTTGAAAAAGCTCTGCAGGAGATCAAAGCAGGTAAAGTTGAGTACAGACTTGACAAGACCAACATCATCCATACACCAATCGGAAAGGCTTCATTCGGACCGGAAAAGTTAACCGAAAACTTTAACGCACTTCTTGAAGCAGTTGTAAAGGCTAAGCCTGCTGCTGCAAAGGGACAGTATCTGAAGAGCGTTACCGTTGCCGCAACAATGGGCCCTGGAGTAAAGGTAAACCCTGCACTTATCCAGTTCTAATCCGCGGTGGATTTTAAACAGAATACGAAAGTAAAACCGTAGACAGCGGGTGCACAAGCTTAATTTCCCGCCGAGGTACAATATAAAATATTGACCTTGCCTGTCTATGCCGGCAAGGTTTTTTTATGGAGTACCAATTCTGCCTTTCAGGGGAAAGGCAAGAAAGGAGTAATCGTTAATATGTCAGTAGAAGCTCAAAAAGCAAAACAGGTTATAATCGACGAAATCAAAGAAAAATTAGACGGAGCTCAGTCAGCAGTAGTAATCGACTACATGGGAATCACCGTTGCAGAAGCCGATGCCATGAGAAAGAAACTCCGTGAAGCAAACGTTGATTACACAGTTTACAAGAACACTCTGGTTAAGAGAGCTATTGAAGGAACAGATTTTGCCGGCCTTGCAGATGTTCTGGAAGGACCAAGCGCAATCGCAATCAGCAAGGATGATGCAACTGCTCCTGCAAGAGTTATAAACGAAGTAATCAAAGCATACAAGAAGATGGAATTCAAAGCAGGCGTTGTAGAAGGAAACTTCTTTGACAAAGAAGGTATCCAGGCAATTGCAGACATTCCGTCAAGAGAAGTTCTCATTGCCAAGTTCATGGGAAGCATTCAGTCACCTGTAAGCAAGGCAGTAAGAACATTCCAGGCAATCGCAGACGCCAAGGCAGAATAATGCGTCGGAAAGCCGGATAAATACAGCGATTTTGCGAAAGCAAATTCAAATCGAATCTTAAACAGAAATATATAAAGGAGAAATAAAAATGACTAAAGAACAGATTATCGAAGCTATAAAAGCGATGACAGTTTTAGAATTAAATGAGTTAGTTAAGGCTTGTGAAGAAGAATTCGGCGTATCCGCAGCAGCTCCGGTTGCAGTTGCAGGTGCACCTGGCGCAGCAGCAGTAGAAGAGCAGACTGAATTCACAGTAGTTCTGGAAGCTGCAGGAGCTGAAAAGATCAAAGTTATCAAGGCTGTAAGAGAACTGACAGGCTTAGGTCTGAAGGAAGCTAAGGAACTGGTAGACGGAGCTCCTTCAAACGTTAAGGAAGGAATTGAAAAGGCAGAAGCTGAAGCTATCAAGACTCAGCTGGAAGAAGTAGGAGCTACAGTAACTCTGAAATAAGCCCGATGATTTCGAATCAAAGCAGGCGGCGTTATGCCGCCTGTTTTTATTTGCATGTAAAGAAACTGCTTTGAAAGGTGACTTTACATATATTTTACAATGACCCTATAACAGATTTGATATAGATTTGATAAAGTGAAGGTAAAGTAAATGTAATGAAAGGAAAAGATGTATGGACATATTTGATGTGCTTTCACTGATTGGTGGATTGAGTCTGTTTCTGTTTGGAATGAATGTTATGGGTCAGGCGCTGGAACGCAGGGCCGGAAACAAATTGAGAACTCTGCTGGGAAGGCTCACTACCAATAGAATGTCGGGTTTTCTCACAGGTCTTGGGGTAACGGCTGTAATTCAGAGTTCCTCGGCCACAACGGTCATGGTTGTGGGCTTCGTAAACTCGGGGCTGATGACTCTGAGCCAGGCTATAAATGTAATAATGGGCGCCAATGTAGGTACTACCGTTACCGCATGGATATTGAGCCTCAGCGGAATAGACAGCGGGAATATGATAGTGCAGCTCTTCAAGCCGTCATCCTTTACGCCGATACTGGCCCTTGTAGGCATTATATTCTACATGTTCTGCAATAACAGTAAAAAGAAAGATACGGGTACAATTCTGCTGGGATTTGCCACCCTTATGTTCGGAATGGAAACCATGTCAGCTGCCGTTTCAGGGCTCAGGGATGTTCCGGCCTTTCAGGAACTGTTTATTATGTTCCGGAACCCTGTACTGGGTGTGCTGGCAGGGGCACTTCTGACGGCAATTATTCAGTCAAGTTCAGCTTCCGTAGGAATTCTTCAGGCTCTGGCAGTGACAGGGCAGGTGTCCTTTGGTGCTGCAATCCCGATCATAATGGGGCAGAATATAGGAACCTGTGTAACCGCTATGATTTCTTCTGTGGGAGCAAACAAAAATGCCAAGAGAGCAGCTTTTGTTCATTTATCTTTTAACATTATAGGAACAATTGTGTGGCTTACGGTGTTCTGCATAATAAAAGAGCTCTTTGCACCGGCTTTGCTTAACCGGTCGGCATCACTTGTAGGCATAGCTGTGGCTCACTCGGTATTCAATGTCCTTTGCACGATACTGCTGCTTCCTATGGCAGGATTTCTTGAGAAACTGGCTCAAAGAATTGTACCTGATGCAAAGGAACCCGAAGTCAGAACCGAACTGGATGAACGTCTTCTGGTCACCCCGCCTCTGGCTCTTGAAAACTGCCGTAAGGTAAGCATAACCATGGCAGAGACATCCACGGCTGCACTTAAGGAAGGACTCAGCTGCCTTCACAGTTATGAGCCTGCATTGGCAGAAGATATCAGAGAAAAAGAATCAAAAACAGATTATTATGAGGATATCCTCGGGACTTATCTTGTTAAACTCAGCGGCAGCCAGATAAGTGAAAATGACAGCTCCGAAGCAACGAAGCTTCTGAAGGTGATAGGAGATTTTGAAAGAATTTCCGACCACGCGCTTAACCTTCTTGAGTCAGCAGAAGAGTTGCAACAGAAAGGACTGGCCTTCACCGAGTCTGCAGCCGGTGAACTGGAAATTCTCTCGGCAGCCATAAACGAGATACTTGATCTTTCCACAAACGCCTTTATATACAATGACCTGGAGTCTGCGTCAAAGGTTGAATCCCTGGAACAGGTGATAGATGGCCTTAAAGAGCAGATGAGAACTAGACATATTCTCAGGCTGCAGAAGGGCGAATGCTCCATAGATGCCGGTTTTGTCTGGTCCGACCTTCTTACAAACCTAGAAAGGACATCTGATCACTGCTCCAACATAGCAGGCTGTGTGCTTGATATGGCTCAGAACAAGCTGAATTTCCATGAAACATTGAGAAACTTCAGAAATTACAGTGATGAATATAAAGAAAACTTTGAAAAATACGCAAAAAAATATGCTTTGGCCTGATGGTCAAAGCATATATCTTATCCAGATGTAAGCGGTTGAAATCAGCATCACCAGCAGGCTTGCCGGAACCATGAGCCTGCAGTATCTTCCCCAGTTTATGCGGAAACCGTGACCGGAGGCTATGGAAATACCCACAACATTTGCGGAAGCTCCTATAGGTGTTGCACTGCCGCCGATATCGGTTCCTATGGCCAGGGACCAGGCCAAGACAGGAAGAGCCATTCCCGAAACTGCGGACAGGCTGCTTATTACAGGAATCATAGTAGCTGCAAAGGGGATATTATCCACGAAAGCGCTTGCAAATCCCGATATCCATATTATTATGATTACAATAAGAAGATTGTTGCCATGGCTTAATTTTTCAATAAAGGAAGCGATAACTTCAAGGATGCCTGTCTGTTCCAAGCCGCCTACTACGATGAAAAGACCGATAAAAAACAGCAGAGTTTTCCGGTCTATTTTTTTAAGGATCTCAGGGGCTTTTTTTCCGGAGGCTATCAGGGTGAGAAAAGCTATAATCACTCCGATGAGGGCTACCGTGAAACCTGTGGACGCATGAGTGATGAGAAGGACAACAGCCAGAGCAAAAATGGCCGCATTTATAATGAAGCCGCGTCTGTCGGTTATTATAACCGCAGGGTGATCTGAGCCGTAGGCGATGGCGCCGGCAGCTGCGGTTCCAAGCCGCAGGCAGCTCCGCGAGGCGGTATCCTGAGAAAGTTCGTTACGCATACACAAAGAAAAATACAGAATCACCACAATCAGAGAGATTCCTGCAACAACACCTGTGTTGGTGAGAAAATCCATGAAGGTATACCCCAGAGAGGTTCCGATTATAATATTTGGCGGGTCCCCGCACATTGTGGCCGAGCCGCCGAGATTAGCGCAGAAGATTTCCGCCATTATAACAGGAACAGGGCTGAAATTCACCACTTCTGCCAGTTCTACGGTTACAGCCGCAAGGAACAGGATAACGGTTATGCTGTCAATGAACATGGACAGTATTCCCGATACCAGCATAAAAGCCACCAGTATAGGCATGGGTCTGTATCTTACCATTTTGGCAATAGCCATACATAGCCATCGGAAGAAGCCTACAGAGCTCATGCCCTCGACCATTATCATCATGCCTGCAACAAATATTATTGTAGACCAGTTTATGCCTGCAGATATTTCTCCGGCAGATCCGGCATGATACCAGAAATCAACCTGAAACATAGATGTCAGGTTGATGGTTTCCACTATGGCATTCCAGCTCCTGAGACACAGACCGAAGACCAGGAGCAGGGTAGCGGCGCCACATGCGAGAGTTGCTATGTGACGCTCTGTTTTTTCGCTGACAATCAATGCAAACATTATTACAAAGATGGCAGCTGCAGTAATTTGTCCTAACATTTCCCAATACTAATCTTAAATGATTTTACCTCCTGTTTTGATATATACACCGAACTACTTTGACTGCCAATTTTCCGTATATTTTTATGGTACGCCTCGAGTTCGGGACTGTCAAGTCAGCAGGAGACAAAAAACATTAGTATTTTTGAAGTATTATTTAGGAAATTCCAGAGAGATACAAGTTCCTTCTCCGGGTGTGCTTTCCACAGAAACTTTTGCACCATGTATTTTGGCGGCATGTTTTACTATGGAAAGACCCAGCCCGGTGCCGCCAACTTCTTTGGAATGGCTCTTGTCCACCCTGTAAAAGCGTTCAAATATGCGGTTCTGATGTTCAGGAGGGATACCGATGCCTGTGTCCCTGACTGAGAGTATTGCAGAAGAAGCAAGCTCTCTGATATCTATATTAACTTTTCCGCCGGGGCGGTTGTACTTTATGGCGTTATCGCACAGATTGTATATAATTCCGCTGAGCATATGAGGAACTCCCTTTATTACAGCCGGATCTCCGGACAATGTAACGGTAATATCAGAGGCGTCGGCTTCAGAAGAAAGGCTTGCAACAGTATCCTGAGCCATAAGATACAGATCGCAGTCTTCAAAGCTCATGGAATCTGCGCCCTCGTCCAGATGTGAAAGATTTATAATATCTTCCACCAGCTGAATCATTCGCTGTGCCTCAGAGTAGATTTTAGAAGCAAAAGGCTTTATATCCTCCGGAGAGATGAGGTCACTTTTGATTATTTCCGCATATCCCGAAATGGAGTGAAGCGGAGTTTTCAGCTCGTGGGATACGTTGGCTGTAAACTCACGGCGCAGCTGCTCGGCATCTTCTTTTTCGGTGATATCAAAGAGAAGGAGAACAATTCCTCCCACCGCACCGTCAGAAATAACCGGGCTGGCATCCACCTGATAATGGCGTTCATGAAGATCTATGATCTTTTCGGCGCTTTTCCCTGCCACAGCGTCAGAAATCACTTCCTGAAGCGCAAGGCTGCGGTTAACCGTAAGTATGTTTTTGCCTTTGCTGAACTGTCCTGCATCAAGAAGTTTTGCTGCAGCAGGATTTATGCTGATAATGGTTCCCTTTGGGTTTAAAAGAATCAGACCTTCATTCATGCTTTCTGTAATAGCTGTGAATTCGTCCTGTTTTTTCTGCATTTCATTGGCCTGACGTTTAAGCTGCTTCTGCTGTCTGTCGATTCTCTTCAACAGAGGAGATAACTCATCATAACCGTCGTTATTTGAAAGCGGGTCGTCCAGATCAAGTTCGTTAAGAGGCCGCACTATATTCTTTGAAAGACGATAAGCCAGGTAAAGTGAAAGGACTATTGCCACCACAAGTACAACGCATATAGGCTGTGACATTCCCAGAACAAGGGTAAAAATACTTTTTTGAGCAACGGAAAGTCTCAGCACAGAACCATCATTCAGCTTTTGTGCACAGTAAAGCGAGCTTTCGCTGAGAGTGGAGGAGAATCTCCGGCTTTCGCCCTCGCCGTTTTTCAGTGCTTCCTGTATTTCTTCCCTTTTCAGGTGATTTTCCATAGTACCGGCATCAGCCCGGCAATCGTAAAGCACAGAGCCGTCGGGAGAAACCAGCGTAATCCGGTAATCGCTGATATCCAGACCGTCAAAATACGAAAGGCCTTCGTTGTTTACTCCCTGAGCGGCCAGAGCTGTTTGCATGTGCAGCTGGTTCATCTGCACGCTGCTGAAGTATGAATAAAGAGCCCCCATGATAAGGACAATGCAGGCAATGAGCACTGCAATGGCAACAAAGCATGTGGAGCGAAATATTCTTTTTGTCATATCCCTGCCTCCATTCGATATCCCACTCCGCGCACCGTTTCGATGTAGCTTCCGCATGTGCCCAGTTTTGTGCGCAAAGTGCCTATATGAACATCAACGGTTCTTGTTTCACCTATGTAATCAGTTCCCCATATTCCCGAAAGCAGCTGCTCGCGGGTAAATACCCGGCCGGGATTTTCCATAAAGAGCCGAAGCATGTCAAACTCCTTGAGGGTCAGCTGCACGCGCTTGCCGGAAGATGTTACAGTGTGTTCGCTGAGATTAAGTTCCAGTTCACCCATGGAAAGCAGTTTTTCCTGCTTTGGGGAAGAGCGGCGAAGAACCGCCTTGATTCTGGAAACCATTTCCATCATTCCGAAAGGCTTGGCCAGATAATCGTCTGCCCCGGAGTCAAGACCGATAACTTTATCGTATTCCGTTCCTTTGGCTGTGGCCATTATTACAGGAATATCTGAGGTGTTTCCGTGGCTGCGGAGCTTCTTAAGGATTGTTATACCGTCCTCGCCCGGAAGCATTATGTCCAGGATTATAAGCTCCGGTTTTTTTTCTTTCAGAGCCTCAAAAAGCTGCTCTCCGTCAGAGAAGCCTGAAGCTTCAAAGCCGGAGGCATTTAATGTGTATATCATAAGGTCTCTTATACTGTTGTCGTCTTCAACACAGAAAATCATGTCAGTTTCCTCCTTCTCGGTTTCCGGTTATTGAAAATAAAACCCACTGAGCTATGTTTACGGCATGGTCGGCAATTCGTTCAAAATATTTGGCTATCATCAGAAGGTCGAGAGCATATTCGCCGTCATTTTCAGGTACACTGAAGCGCTGCGTCAGCAGGCTTTTGATTGAAGTGAAATATCCATCCACTATATCATCATAATCAATCACCGCTTCGGCAATATCAATATCTTTTTTGACAAAAGCGTCGATGCTGTCAGTAACCATTTTGATGGCGGCAGAAGCCATGTCCCCTATGCTCAGAGCATCGTCGCCGGCATTTATATGAGCCGTAAGGATGATATCTGCAATATCTGCTGACTGGTCACCTATACGTTTCATGTCGGTAATCATTTTTAAGGCAGAAGATATTGCACGCAGATCTTTTGCCACAGGCTGCTGCTGAAGCAGAAGTTTAAGACAAAGACTTTCAATGTCTCTCTCTTTGCGGTCTATGCGAGATGCCAGTTCAGGCACACCGCCTGCAAGCTCAAGATCGCCTGTTGCAAGAGATTCCGCCGATGTGGCGATGGCCTTTTCGCAGAGGGCGCCCATAACTATAAGTTCTTCATTAAGCAGTTCAAGCTGTTCATCAAATTTAAATCGCATATCAACCAAACCTCCCTGTAATATAATCTTCTGTTCTTTTATCCTTAGGCATGGAGAACATCTCCTCTGTAGGGGCAAATTCCACCATTTCTCCCAGAAGAAAGAAGGCCGTTTTGTCAGATATGCGGACAGCCTGCTGCATATTGTGAGTTACTATAACAATAGTATATTGCTTTTTCAGCTCTGTCGCAAGGTCTTCTATTTTTGCGGTGGAAATAGGATCAAGAGCACTGGTGGGCTCATCCATGAGGAGAACTTCCGGCTCTACTGCCAGCGCACGTGCTATGCACAGTCTCTGCTGCTGGCCTCCCGACATGCCCAATGCCGATTTTTTCAGACGATCTTTACATTCATCCCATATTGCTGCATCTCGGAGAGACCTTTCCACTATGTCATCCAACTTTGCCTTTGAACGTATACCATGAGTTCTCGGACCGTAAGCGATATTGTCGTATATGCTCATAGGAAAAGGATTTGGCTTCTGGAAAACCATTCCTACACGCTTACGAAGCAGATTTATATCGATGTTCCCGTAAATGTCTTCATCGTCCAGCTTTACACTTCCTGTGATGCGGCAGCCTTCCACAAGGTCGTTCATCCGGTTAAGGCTTTTAAGCAACGTGGACTTTCCGCAGCCGGAAGGACCGATAAATGCGGTTATCTCTTTACTCTGTATCTTCATGTTTATATCTTTCAGCGCCTGAAAATTACCGTAAAACAGATTCAGGTTATCAATGGCTATCTTATCCATTTGAGTTTTTACCTCCCAACTTTTTGGCTGCAAAGCTTGACAGCGCGTTTAAAATTATGACCACAACAAGCAGGACAACGGCAGTAGCGTAAGCCTGGTTTATATAAAGTCCTTCGCCGGAAATCACATACATGTGAACCGAGAGCGTCCTGGCAGATGAAAAGATGCTTTTCGCAGCTTCGGCAACGGTACCTGCGGTGAAAATCAGGGCTGCCGACTCGCCGACTATTCTGCCCATGCCCAGGATAATGCCAGAGAGAATACCGGGAACAGCAGGTGGCAGAACTATACGAAATACTGTTCTGAGCCTGCCTGCTCCCAGACCGAAGCTTCCTTCTCTGTAGCTGTCGGGAACCGCCAGGAGAGCTTCCTCGGTAGAACGCATGATCATAGGCAGAATCATTATTGCGAGAGTAAGCGCTCCTGATATGAGAGACAACTGCAGTGAAAGGTATTTAACAAAGAATATGGCTCCAAAGAGTCCGTATACAATTGAAGGTATTCCCGACAACGTTTCGGCGGTAATCCTTACAACACCTACAAGCTTGTTGCCCCTTCCGGCATACTCGGTCAGATATATTGCCGAGAATATTCCTGCCGGCACCGAAATTAAAAGGGAAAGAACAGCCATAAGCAGCGTGTTTATCAGCGCCGGCATGAGAGAAACATTGTCACTGTTGTATTCCCAGGCAAAGAGATCCGGCGTGAGATAAGGTATACCTTTTATAAGTATATAGGCTATTATAAAAATAAGAGCCGACATTGTAACAAGAGCAGCCAGAGAGACAGCAATCAGCTGAATGAGAGACTTGGGATCTCTTTTGTAGCTGAGCCATCTGTCCCTCAGGCAGGAAGAATTTATTTTTTTCATTGCTTACCCCTCCTTTTTATGAGAGAAAAAGACAGATTTATAATCAGTATGAAAACGAAGAGGACTACGGCAGTGGCTATCAGCGCTTCTCTGTGAAGATCGGTAGCGTAACCCATTTCTAATACTATGTTGGTTGTAAGGGTTCTGACACCGTCAGTCAGGTGTTCAGGTATGAGAGTCTGATTTCCGGCAACCATTATGACTGCCATGGTTTCGCCTACGGCTCTGCCTATGCCCAGTATTATACCTGCAAAAATCCCGCTTCTGGCGGCAGGAACAACTGCCGAGAACACGCTCCGTTCGTGAGAAGCTCCCAGAGCCAGAGCGCCTTCGTAGTAGCTTTCGGGCACTGCTCTTATGGCGGCCTCCGACATGCTGATTATGGTAGGCAGTATCATAAGCCCCAGAAGGATAGAGGCAGTCAGAACGCTGAGACCACGTCCTCCTATATAATCCCGTACCAGAGGAACCAGTATGACCAGGCCGAAGAAACCGTAAACCACGGAAGGAATGCCTGCCATCAGGTTTATTGCCGGTTTCATTATTCTGTAAAGACCCTCTGGGCAGAATCGTGCCATGAAGATAGCTGTAAGTATGCCGATGGGAACACCTATGACAAGAGCCCCCGCAGTAACATAGAGGGAGCCTACAATCATTGGAAATATTCCGAAAATATTGTTGCCCGGCCGCCATTCAGTTCCTGTCAGGAATTCCTTAAGACCTATCTGCGCAATGGCCGGCACACCGCTGGAAAATAAAAAAACGCAGATGAGGATTACTGCTGCAATGGAAATTACGGCCGACAGCAGAAATACAAGATGCATAATCTTTTCTTTAAAATCCTTCATTAGAATTCTCCTTATAGAAAGAAAGGCCGCGACCTGTGACGCAGCCTTTCGGTCAAATCTTATTTACCCAGTACTTCGCTCCAGGTTTTAACAGCTCCGATAAAGATGTTCTTTACGGTGTCTGCTGACAGGTCTTCTGCCGGGCAGTCATTGTTAACAATTACTGCAATTCCGTCCATTGCGATTACCGTTGCGCTTACACCCTGAGAAGTTTCTGAATCCTTAAGTTCTCTGGAAGCCATGCCTATATCGCATGTTCCGTCAATAGCCATGGACACACCTGTTGAGGAATCGCTCTGCTGCACCTGAATGGTGACTCCCGGATTCTTTTCCAGATATGCTTCTTTAAGTTTTTCCATTACAGGAGTTACTGAGCTGGAGCCGGCAACAACGATTTCTCCGGATTCCATTTTACCGCTGTAGCTTTCTGCGTTGTCTGCGATGGCTACATATCCGTTTTCTTCAATTACAGACTGGCCGTCAGAGCTGAGTATGAAAGCTATAAAATCCTGAGCCGCTTCACTGAGATTGTCTTTTGTTGCGATGTTGAAAGGACGGGCAATCTTGTATGATCCGTTCTTTACATTTTCAACTGTGGCTTCAACGCCGTCTATCTTTACTGCTTTAACTGTATCGTCCAGAGAACCGAGAGAAATGTATCCGATTGAGTAAGGATCTCCGGCAACCGTTGTCATCATTACCGAAGTGGAGTTGGTGGTTACTGCTGTAGCAACAGTGTTATCGACTTTTTCTCCTGCTTCGTTTTTCTCTTCAACGCCGAAAAGTTCGATAAAAGCACCACGTGTTCCGGAACCTTCTTCTCTGGAAACAACACCTATTTCTTTTGAATCATCAAAGTCAGCAGCGGATGACTTTGAGCATCCTGTCATGGCAGATAAAGCTAAAACTGCCATTAAGCCTAAAGCAATTATTTTTTTTGTCTTCTTCATTTTGCAATTCTCCTTTTTCATGCAATTTATTTTTAACCATTTGTGATTGTAATTTAAGAATAAGATACTAAGGTAAGAATTGTTATCGAAGAAATGTAAAATCGATGTAAAAGAAAACAGAAAGAGAGATTTTATTCAAATTTAAAACCGCATGGGCGGGCACGTGGGCCGGCGCCATGCGGCTGTCTCAACAAAAATTATTTAATCTTTACAGCGGTACCGTATACCACAACTTCTGCAGCTCCCTGCATCATTGAAGCTGAGCCGTATCTCACATTGATGACAGCGTCCGCTCCCAGGGCTTCAGCATCGTCAACCATACGCTTTGTGGCAATCTGGCGAGCTTCATTGAGCATTTCAGTGTAGGCTGAAAGCTCACCTCCCACAAGTGTTTTCATTCCGGCCATAAAGTCCTTTCCGAAATTTTTTGTCTGAACGGTGGTTCCTTTTACAATTCCCAGAGCTTCTATTTCTTTCCCGGGAATGTAGTTTAAAGTAAGTAACAGCATTTTCTTCCTCCTTAATATTTCTTTGCTTCTTCGTCTTCGCCTTTTTTTATTTCTTTAAGGCGCTGATTTAATGCAATAAGCACTCCGATGATTACTGCGGCCACTACAGCTGCATAAAACATATACAGTCCAAACACGATTCTGTCTCCGGACGCGACGGCTATCATCACCAGAAGGCCGAGAAACAGTGCGATAATAAAAACTATAACGGCTGCGGCTGTTATTGCGCCCCTTTTCTTTTTAAAATCTCTTTGCATCGTCAATTTCCCCTTTCTTTATTTCAGCTATCCGCTGTATCAGCGAATAGAGAACTCCGACAATCACTATTACGGGTACTGTCATGAGAATTACCATCAGCGGCAGAGGCGGAGCATCTTCCGGATCTGTTTTATATGCCCACAGCAGCAGGAAAAAAATGCCTGACATGAAAATGATCATTATTGCTGAGGCAATGGATGCGCCCACATAGCGTATAGATTTGACATCATAAGAGTGTATGTCATTAAAGGCGGTGCCGGCACTTTCCAGTTCCTCCATGCGCTGAAGCAGAGTATGGGAGTCAAGGTCTGCCAGCAATGTGTTCTGATCCTGGAGACTCCGGCACAGCTCTGCAGAGCAGGCTATATTCGCCTTTTCGCGTTCCAGAGTGACAAGGTGTCTTCTCATGCTGTCGGCAACGGTACACTTGCCGCTTTGCATGAGGCGTATTTCTCCTATGGGCATGCCCAGCTTCCGGAGAAGCTTTATCTGTTCCAGGCGCTTTATGTCATCTTCACCGTAATCTCTGTACCCGTTTTCGCGATTGCGGGAAGGAGACAAAAGACCTTGCTCCTCATAAAAGCGGATGTTCTTTTTCGTTATGCCAATAAGTTTTTCGACTTCATTTATCTTCATATTAATATTACCTTTTTAAATATTGCATTTTTATCTTCCGGGATGATTTTATTTTATACCTTCCGCAAGGTGGAAGGTCAATATTTTTTTATCAATAAAATCAAAAAAAGGAAATAAAGGCATTCTTCTAAAAAAAATTGAAAAAGAAAGGACATTGGCCCAAATTTTGCTTGATTATTTGACAATGTTGTAATATAATATTAGACTGCCACACAAAGTAATTTGTTAAGAATATAAGGAGTGATAAAGATGCCAAGACCTATAAAAGTAGGTAGAAAAGAACGTATGACATTCGCTAAAATCAACGAAGTCTGCGAGATGCCAAACCTTATCCAGATACAAACGGATTCGTACAAATGGTTCATCGAAGAAGGTCTGAGAGAAGTCTTCGAAGACATCTCTCCAATAAAAGACTATGCAGACAACCTGGTTTTGGAGTTCATTGACTATTCCCTCACAGATGCTCCTAAATATGAGCAGGAGGAATGCAAGGAACGCGATGTAACATACGCTGCTCCGCTTAAAGTAAAAGTAAGACTTATTAACAAAGAAACCGGAGAAGTCAAAGAGCAGGAAGTGTTTATGGGAGATTTCCCTCTCATGACAGAAAAGGGAACCTTCATTTATAATGGTGCCGAGAGAGTTGTTGTAACACAGCTGGTTCGTTCACCGGGGCCTTATTATGATGTGACCTATGACAAATCCAACAACAAGCTGTTTTCAACCACCATCATACCTAACAGAGGTGCATGGCTGGAATATGAGACCGACTCCAACGAAATTATTTCCGTAAGAGTGGACAGAACCAGAAAGCAGCCTGTGACAACACTTTTGCGTGCTCTGGGTTTTGGAAGCGATTAGGAGATTCTGGATATTTTCGGAGATGACCCAAGACTCAAAAAAACTCTGGAAAAGGACACTGCTTCCACCTACGAAGAGGGTCTCAAGGAAATCTACAAGAAACTCAGACCTACAGAACCTCCGACAGTTGAGAGCGCCCGCGCTTTATTGAACTCTCTGTTCTTCGATCCTAAGCGCTATGATCTGGCCAAGGTCGGAAGGTACAAGTACAACAAGAAACTGGGCCTTTCCAACAGAATCAGCGGTGTAATCGTAGCTGAGGATGTAGTAAACCCGGAGACCGGAGAAATCATGGCCGAAAAAGGTCAGAAACTCAGCAGAGAAACAGCGGTGGCTATCGAGAACGCAGGCGTACAGTATGTATTTGCCTATGGACTTGACAAGGATAAAGAAGAACAGGTAACTAAAGTTATCGGCAACAACTTTGTAGACCTCAGATGCTATGTGGATTTTGACCCTGCAGAACTGAAGGTGGCTGACAAGGTATTTTATCCTGTCCTGAGAGAAATTCTTGACAGTGCTTCAACAGAAGACGAACTTAAGGAAATGCTGGTGGACAGAAAGAACGAACTGTCACCTAAGCATATTATAATCGAAGATATAATAGCTTCCATCAGCTATATACTCAATTTGAATTACGGCATCGGCTCCATTGACGATATTGATCATCTTGGCAACAGAAGACTCAGAACTGTGGGAGAACTCCTCCAGAATCAGTTCAGAATCGGACTTGCAAGGATGGAAAGAGTAGTAAAAGAAAGAATGACAATTCAGGATATAGATGTGACAACGCCGCAGGCTCTGATGAATATAAGACCTGTAACGGCGGCAATCAAGGAATTCTTCGGAAGTTCTCAGTTGTCACAGTTTATGGACCAGAATAACCCTCTTGCTGAACTGACTCACAAGAGAAGACTTTCTGCTCTGGGTCCCGGCGGACTCTCAAGAGAAAGAGCAGGTTTCGAAGTAAGAGACGTACATCACTCCCATTACGGAAGAATGTGCCCTATAGAAACACCTGAAGGTCCTAATATCGGACTTATCGGTTCCCTGACCACCTACGGAATCATAAACCAGTACGGATTCATTGAGACTCCGTACAGAGTCGTTGACAAAGAAACCCATGTTGTTACAGATGAAATTCATTACCTGACTGCAGATGAAGAAGAGATGATGATCATTGCTCAGGCCAACGAACCTCTTGACAGCGAAGGACACTTTGTAAACGCCAAAGTGGCTTCCAGAGGCGAGCATGGCGAAATTGCGCTGATGCCTAGGGAACAGATAGACTACATGGATGTATCTCCAAAGCAGGTAGTTTCAGTAGCTACAGCTATGATTCCGTTCCTGGAAAACGACGACGCCAACCGTGCACTGATGGGTTCCAACATGCAGAGACAGGCAGTTCCTCTTCTGGTAACAGAAGCCCCTATGGTAGGTACGGGAATGGAATACAAAGCAGCCAGAGACTCCGGTGTTGTAGTTCTCGCAAAAAACAGCGGGACAGTGGAGTTCGTGGACGCTGAAAGCGTTGTCATCAGAAGAGATGATAACAACGAAAAGGATTTATACAAGCTTCTGAAGTTCAAGAGATCAAATCAGGGAACCTGCATAAACCAGAGGCCGATAGTAAGCCATGGCGAGCACATTGAAGCAGGTGAAGTAATTGCAGACGGACCGTCAACTGATCTGGGAGAAATAGCTCTGGGTAAAAACCTTCTCATAGGTTTCATGACCTGGGAAGGATACAACTACGAGGATGCCATAATCCTCAATGAGAGACTTCTTATGGACGATGTTCTGACTTCTCTTCATATTGAGGAATATGAGGCAGAAGCCAGAGATACAAAACTGGGACCTGAAGAAATAACCAGAGATATACCTAATGTAGGCGAAGATGCACTTAAGGATCTGGACGAAGAAGGCATAATCCGCATAGGTGCGGAAGTTGATTCCTCAGATATACTCGTAGGTAAGGTTACTCCTAAAGGAGAAACCGAACTCACTGCCGAAGAAAGACTGCTTCGTGCGATTTTCGGTGAAAAGGCAAGAGAAGTCAGAGACACTTCTCTGAGAGTTCCTCACGGCGAGACAGGAATCGTTGTAGATGTTAAAATATTCTGCCGTGAAAACGGCGATGAACTTCCTCCGGGAGTAAACAAGCTGGTAAGATGCTACATCGCCACCAAGAGAAAAATAAATGTCGGCGATAAAATGGCAGGACGCCACGGAAATAAGGGTGTAATTTCAAGAATTCTCCCTGAAGAAGATATGCCGTTCCTGGAAAACGGTCAGCCTCTGCAGGTAATGCTCAATCCTCTGGGCGTTCCTTCACGAATGAACGTAGGTCAGGTACTGGAAGTTCATCTGGGCCTTGCGGCAAAACACAAAGGCTGGTATATATCAACTCCGGTATTTGACGGAGCAACCGAAAAAGACATAATAAATCTGCTGGATGAATGCGGATATCCTAAGACAGGTAAGCTTCTGCTGAGAGACGGAAGAACAGGAGAACCTTTTGACAATCCTGTAACCGTAGGATATATGTATATGCTCAAACTCCATCATCTGGTAGACGACAAGATACACGCAAGAAGTACCGGACCGTATTCACTGGTAACGCAGCAGCCTCTGGGAGGTAAAGCCCAGTTTGGAGGACAGCGTTTCGGTGAGATGGAAGTATGGGCGCTGGAGGCTTACGGCGCAGCATATACTCTGCAGGAAATTCTTACCGTCAAGTCAGACGATATTGTAGGAAGAGTCAAGACCTACGAGGCAATTGTAAAAGGTGAGAATATTCCTACACCGGGAATACCGGAATCCTTTAAGGTACTGATCAAAGAAATGCAGGCACTTGGACTGGATGTAAAAGTGCTGTCAGAGAATGATGAAGAAATCCAAATCAAGGAAGCATCGGAATATGACGATGATGTTCCTAGCCTGGAAGGAATCATGGATGTTGAATCAGAACTGGAGAACGAAGAAAAGCTTTTCAGCGAGGGATTCACATCAGAAGGTGATGATGAAGACGAAGGCGACTACGAAGACGCATCGGACTTTGACTATGACGACGATTTCAAAAATGAGTAATTGAAGAAAGGGGAGGGACTCCTTGAATAACAATAATAACGATTATGAATTAAACAATTTTGAATCCATACAGATCAGCCTTGCATCACCGGAAAAGATTCTGGAATGGTCACACGGTGAAGTTACCAAGCCTGAAACCATAAATTACAGGACCTTGAAGCCCGAAAGAGACGGTCTTTTCTGCGAAAGAATTTTCGGACCTATGAAGGACTGGGAATGCCACTGCGGAAAGTACAAGAGAATCAGGTACAAAGGCATCGTATGCGATCGCTGCGGAGTTGAGGTTACAAAAGCAAAGGTAAGAAGAGAAAGAATGGGCCACATAAAACTGGCGGCGCCGGTTTCTCATATTTGGTATTTTAAAGGTATTCCGTCAAGAATGGGACTCTGCCTGGATATTACGCCAAGAAACCTTGAAAAGGTTCTCTATTTCGCTGCATATATTGTTACAGATCCCGGCGATACAGATCTGACCTATAAGGAAATTCTCACTGAACAGCAGTACAGAGAAAAAAAAGAAGAATATGGCGACAGATTCAAGGCCGGAATGGGCGCAGAAGCCGTAAAGCAGCTTCTGTCAGACATCAATCTTGACGAACTTTCAGAAGAGCTGAGAACCAAACTCAAAGGTGCCAGCGGACAAAAGAAGATCAGGATCGTCAGAAGGCTTGAAGTCATTGAAGCTCTTAGACTTTCAGGCAACAGACCTGAATGGATGATACTGGATGTTATACCTGTAATTCCTCCGGATATAAGACCTATGGTACAGCTGGACGGAGGAAGATTTGCAACCTCCGACCTCAACGATCTGTACAGACGTGTAATCAACAGAAATAACAGACTTAACAGACTGCTGGAACTGGGAGCACCTGATATTATTGTCAGAAACGAGAAAAGAATGCTTCAGGAAGCAGTAGACTCACTGATAGACAACGGACGCCGCGGAAGAGCCGTTACAGGACCGGGAGGAAGACCTCTCAAGTCGCTGTCCGACATGCTCAAAGGTAAGCAGGGAAGATTCAGACAGAACCTGCTGGGCAAGCGTGTAGACTACTCCGGAAGATCTGTAATCGTAGTAGGACCTGAACTCAAGTTCTACCAGTGCGGTCTTCCTAAGAAGATGGCGCTGGAACTGTTCAAGCCTTTCATAATGAAAGAGCTGGTTGAGCAGGGATATGCTCACAATATCAAGAGCGCCAAGAGAATGGTTGAGAAGGTCAGACCTGAAGTTTGGGATGTGCTGGAAGGCGTTATTAAGGAACACCCGGTAATGCTCAATCGTGCGCCTACATTGCACAGACTGGGCATCCAGGCCTTTGAGCCGGTGCTGGTTGAAGGTAAGGCTATTAAACTGCATCCGCTGGTATGTACTGCATTTAATGCCGACTTCGACGGTGACCAGATGGCGGTACATGTGCCGCTTTCCGTGGAAGCACAGGCAGAGGCCAGATTCCTTATGCTTTCGGTAAACAATATTCTTGCTCCTAAGGATGGTTCACCGATTACAACTCCTACACAGGATATGATACTGGGAAGCTATTATCTGACCCATCCCGGCGTAGAGGAAAGAAATACCTATGCCGAGAAAGGCGATGGCAAGGTGTTCACTGACCTTGATGAAATGCTTATGGCTTACCAGACAGGCGTTGTGGGAATTCACGCAAAAGTCAAGGTAAGAATGTATAAAGACGATGATGATGCGGGAAAACTTGTAGAGTCCACCGTAGGCAGATTCATCTTCAATCAGGGAATTCCTCAGGATCTGGGATTTGTCGACAGAGAAAAAGACCCATACAGCCTTGAAGTCGATTTCCTATGTGACAAAAAGAAACTGGGTGCCATTATCGACAAATGCTACCGCAGACACGGAAACACGGGTACTGTAATCATGCTGGACTACATCAAGTCCATGGGTTACAAATACTCCACCAAGGCTGCAGTAACCATCAGTATCAGCGATATGGAAATCCCTGAAGAAAAAGAAACGATCATTGCTGAGGCAGAGTCCATGGTTGACAAGTACGAAAAGGCTTATCGCATGGGTCTCATGTCCAAGCAGGAAAGATATGAAAAGATCATTGAAATCTGGAACAAGGCTACCGACGATGTTGCAGACGTTCTGATGGACTCACTGGGAACACTCAACAACCTGTTTATAATGGCCAACTCCGGAGCCAGAGGAAGCAAGAATCAGATTAGACAGGTAAGCGGTATGCGTGGACTTATGGCTAACGCAACAGGTAAGACTGTTGAAATACCTATCAAGGCCAACTTCCGTGAAGGCTTGTCCATACTGGAATACTTCATATCCTCCAACGGTGCAAGAAAGGGTCTTGCAGATACTGCTCTGCGTACAGCCGACTCGGGATATCTGACCAGAAGACTGGTTGATGTATCTCACAGCGTAATCGTACGAGAATACGACTGCGGCACTGACGAGGGTGTTGAGGTAAGAGCATTTACCGATGGCAAGGAAGTTATTGAGCCGCTGAAGCAGAGAATTGTAGGCAGAACCGCACTGGTTGACATCGTAGACCCTCAGAGTGGTGAAGTCATCGTAGAGCAGAACGAGGAAATTCTTGAACCTGCTGCTGAGAGAATCGAAAAGAGCGGCATCGAAAGTGTTGCTATCCGTTCCGTAATGACATGCCACTCCAGAACAGGAATATGCGCTAAGTGCTATGGAAGAAATCTGGCAACAGGAGAGGAAGTAAATATCGGTGAAGCTGTAGGAATCACTGCCGCACAGTCCATAGGCGAGCCCGGCACTCAGCTGACAATGAGAACCTTCCACACAGGTGGTGTAGCCGGAGGAGATATCACTCAGGGTCTTCCGAGAGTAGAAGAACTTTTCGAAGCCAGAAAGCCTAAAGGTATTGCTGAAATCTGCGAGGCCGACGGAGTGGTTGTATCCATTGAAGGCCGCAAGGACAACAAGACTGAGGTCAAGGTTCGCGGTAAGGAAGAAGACAGAGTTTATGTAATTCCTTACGGTGCAAGACTTAACGTCAAAGAGGGTGACCAGGTATTTGCAGGCGGACAGATAACACGCGGACCTCTGAATCCGCATGACATACTGAGGCTCAACGGCGTTGAAGGTGTATATCAGTACCTTCTGAAGGAAGTTCAGAGAGTATATAAACAGCAGGGTGTAGATATCAACGATAAACACATCGAGGTTATAGTAAGCCAGATGCTGTCCAAGTACAAGATAGAGGATGCAGGCGATACCAATCTGCTGCCTGGAGGACTCTATGGCAAGTACGAAATAGAAGAGGCAAATGCGGAAGCAGTTGAAAAAGGCGGGGAACCTTGTGTTGCCAACAGAATTCTTCTGGGTATCACCAAGGCCTCTCTGGCAACCAATTCATTCCTGTCAGCTGCATCTTTCCAGGAAACCACAAGGGTTCTTACAGATGCTGCCATCAAAGGAAAGAACGACAAGCTTCTTGGACTCAAGGAAAATATCATGATAGGTAAGCTGATACCGGCAGGTACAGGTATGAAGCGCTACAAGAACATCGAGCTTGACTATGGCGTTAATGCCGAAATCATGGAAAGCTACGAGAGAGAAAAGGAACTGGCGGCTATGGAAGCGGCCGGAGCTGAAGGAGAAGGCGTATATGGTGCCGGTTCAGAAGGCGAAGGTGTGGAAGTGGTTGCCGTAGAAGCGCCGGTGACCCCGCAAATCGTAGAATTAGATTAGTTTTGCATTGACACACCTGAATAAATCGTGATAAAATACTATACGGTTTTGGGCAAAATCGGGTCCGGATTTTAATCCGGGCCGATTCTTGCGTAAAATACACTATTTAACATTGGAAGAAAGGAGAAAAAGAATGCCTACTATTAATCAATTAGTACGCGAAGGAAGAACAAGCTCTGTTAAAAAGTCAACAGCTCCTGCGCTGAACAAAGGCATGAACTCACTTAAGAGAGTTGCTACAGACACTCACTCACCTCAGAAGAGAGGCGTTTGCACATCTGTAAAGACAGTAACTCCTAAGAAGCCTAACTCAGCTCTCAGAAAAGTTGCCAGAGTACGTCTCACCAACGGTATCGAAGTAACCGCTTACATTCCTGGTATAGGACACAACCTGCAGGAACACAGCGTAGTACTGATCAGAGGCGGAAGAGTTAAGGACCTCCCAGGTGTGAGATATCACATCGTTAGAGGAACTCTTGATACTGCAGGCGTTGCAAACAGACTGCAGGCTCGCTCAAAGTACGGTGCAAAGAGACCTAAAAAGAAATAGGTAAAAGGAATTCAGGGTAGAGCATTCTTTTTATAATATAGAGAAGCGCTCACGGCGGATCCGGTGAAAGCCGGGTAGTGCCGAGTACCCCGTCGAAAACTATCCGGCCTGGTAATTGCGGGGTCGGACAGAGTAATCCCTGTCATAATGACAGCGGGTGAAGCAATTGCGCAGTTAAATCACAAAATATTGTGCAGGTCGCCTCGTACTAGATAAGACAGAATCGAGGACGACTGCGAGGAGGGAAGAGAAGTGCCAAGAAAAGGTAACACACCAAAGAGAGATGTACTTCCTGATCCGGTTTACGGCAGCGTAGCCGTGGCTAAGCTCATCAACAGCATCATGTTAGACGGCAAAAAGGGAACTGCCCAGGCTATCGTTTACGGTGCTTTTGACAAGATCAAGGAGCAGACAGGCGAAGAACCGCTGGAAGTATTCGAAAAGGCAATGAACAATATCATGCCTGTATTAGAAGTAAAAGCAAAGAGAATCGGTGGTGCGAACTATCAGGTTCCTGTAGAAGTAAGACCTGAAAGAAGACAGACTTTAGGCTTAAGATGGCTTACAAAGTACACAAGAGCAAGAGGCGAAAGAACTATGGCCGAAAGACTTGCCAAGGAACTCATAGACGCTTCAAACAACACCGGAGCTTCTGTAAAGAAGAAAGAAGATACTCATAAGATGGCTGACGCTAACAGAGCGTTTGCACATTTCAGATGGTAATAATGCACTGCATGTTACCTGCTGCATAACAAATTTTTCAGTAGAAGGGAGGATATAAGATGCCAAGAAAGTTTCCATTGGAAAGAACCAGAAACATTGGTATTATGGCTCACATCGATGCGGGCAAAACAACTACCACAGAAAGAATTCTGTTCTATACGGGAAGAACGCATAAGCTTGGTGAAACTCACGAAGGCGCTGCAACCATGGACTGGATGGAACAGGAACAGGAGCGTGGTATCACTATAACCTCTGCTGCTACTACAGCACAATGGAAAGATACAAGAATTAACATAATCGATACTCCGGGCCACGTTGACTTTACTGTAGAAGTAGAAAGATCCTTAAGAGTTCTTGACGGTGCAGTAACAGTGCTCTGTGCAAAGGGCGGCGTTGAGCCTCAGTCGGAAACCGTTTGGCGACAGGCCGAAAAGTACGGTGTACCAAGGATGATATTTGTTAATAAAATGGACATCATGGGTGCAGATTTCTTTAGGGTTGTCGGCATGGTCAAAGACAGACTTAAAGCAAATGCAGTACCTGTTCAATTGCCAATCGGTGCTGAAGATAGTTTCGTTGGAATTATCGATTTAGTAGAAATGAAGGCAGAGATCTATAAGGACGAGCTGGGTAAGGAATTCGATATTACCGATATTCCTGCCGACATGGCCGACCTTGCCGAGGAATGGAGAGAAAAACTTGTTGAATCAGTTGCAGAAACTGATGAAGAGCTTATGATGAAATTCCTCGAGGGCGAAGAACTGACAGTAGAAGAAATCAAGACTGCCATCAGAAAGGAAACCATTGCAGGAAGAATGGTTCCTATGCTTTGCGGAAGCGCATACAGAAACAAAGGTGTACAGATGATGCTGGACGCAGTTGTTGACTATATGCCTTCTCCTCTGGACATACCTCCTATCAAAGGTGTGGTTCCGGGAACGGAAGAGGAAGAGGAAAGACATGCTGATGACAACGGTCCTTTCTCTGCACTGGCATTCAAGATAATGGCAGACCCGTTTGTAGGAAAGCTGGCCTTCTTCAGAGTATACTCCGGTACACTCAAGTCAGGTTCCTATGTTTATAACTCAACTAAAGGCAAGAAAGAAAGAATCGGAAGAATTCTTCAGATGCATGCCAACAAGAGAGAAGAGATACAGGAAGTATACTCCGGCGACATCGCTGCCGCAGTAGGTCTTAAGGACACGACCACAGGTGATACCCTCTGTGACGAAAAGCACGAGATTATCCTGGAGTCCATGGACTTCCCTGAACCTGTAATCGAAATTGCCATTGAACCAAAGACCAAAGCCGGTCAGGAAAAGATGGGAATTGCTCTTGCCAAGCTGGCTGAAGAAGACCCGACTTTCAAGACTTACACCAACGAAGATACAGGACAGACCATAATAGCAGGTATGGGAGAACTCCACCTGGAGATTATCGTAGACAGACTGCTTCGTGAGTTCAAAGTGGAAGCTAACGTAGGTAAGCCGCAGGTTTCCTACAAAGAAACCATTACCGCCAACGCAGACGTGGATCACAAATACGCCAAGCAGTCAGGCGGCCGCGGTCAGTATGGTCATGTTAAAATCAGAATTTACCCTAGAGACCCGGGTGCAGGCTTCGAATTTAAGAACTCTATCGTAGGTGGTGCTATTCCTAAGGAATACATCCCGAAGATCGAAGAAGGAATCAGAGAAGCTATGGAAACAGGTCCTCTTGCAGGATATCAGGTTGTTGACGTTGGCGTTGAACTGTATGATGGTTCATACCACGAAGTCGACTCATCAGAAATGGCCTTCAAGATTGCTGCATCCATGGCATTCAGAGAAGCCGTAAAGAAAGCAAAACCTGTTCTTCTGGAACCTATCTTTAAGGTAGAAGTAACTGTTCCTGAAGAATATATGGGTGATGTAATCGGTGATATTTCTTCAAGAAGAGGAAGAATCGAGGGTACGGAAATGAACCTCGGTGCTGTAGCAGTAAGAGGTATGGTACCTCTGTCAGAAATGTTCGGATACGCAACCGACCTGAGATCAAAGACTCAGGGAAGAGGTGTATACGTAATGCAGATGGACCACTTCGAGAAGCTGCCTGATAACTTATTAGAAAAAATCAACAAATAATTTAACCTTTTTGGGAGGAAAATAAAATGGCAAAACAGAAGTTTGAAAGAACAAAACCGCATATCAACATCGGAACCA
>ERZ791909.444-NODE-444-length-36792-cov-2.536816_pt1 | contig 36792 bp, 45 predicted proteins | sample MGYA00510143_ERZ791909 | MGnify/ENA primary metagenome ERZ791909 (study PRJEB30046, sample SAMN00792093) | human gut metagenome | study: EMG produced TPA metagenomics assembly of the A metagenome-wide association study of gut microbiota in type 2... | reverse complement strand
GCGGCTGTCAATTCGACATAATTTTCTTGTGATACTTTACCGTACATGAGCATTTTCAGCGGTAACGAAACCCATATCATTACGCTGGATGATGAGCATCTTCATAAGGATGTAGAGCACTCCCTTATTCTGAAGCCGTCTAATTTCTGCATCCCTCCTGATTATCCTGTAGGCAAGGAGGAGTTCTTAGATGGTCTCCGAGAGTTGCATATTGGAGAATGGCGTAGCAATTATGATCCACGCCGTTTCGGATATGAGGTCTTGAACGGAACCCAGTGGGAGTTGGAGATTTTCTTTTCCGATGGTCACAAGCCCATGAAGATTTGTGGCAGCAACTCTTATCCGTACAACTTCAATAAGTTCTTGGAGCTGCTTGGCATAGAGCCTATGGAGGGTGAGGAGGATACCGATGATGAATAAAATTGTATCTGAAATCGTCGATGTCCTACTGTCTCTGCCAGAAGGAACTGAACTTGCCACAAGTGATGTAATCAAGCAATTATACGGTCACGAATATCTGACCTGCGGGGACTATGAAATTCATGGAAAAAAGTATGGTTTTGAGGACTTCTTTGAGATTGACGCAAAGGTTCACAAGCTGGCGAAGAAGCGTGGCTTAATCTTAGATGACTCCAAATATGATGGTATGGCAACGGGCCTTCCGTTTCACATTCCGTTTGTGGTACGGCGAAAGCACAAGTAAACCTTTTAATTTTGCTATACCTTTTAATTATTCCCAAATCCATACACCGCAAGGCTTACACCCCACGGTGCCGCCGGACTTTGGAACGGCAGAAATCCACAACTGAATAAAGCGAAAAAGGGCTTTCGGAGTCAGTGATTGACCTCGAAAGCCCTTGTTTTATGCCTTTTTCGGCGGTTTTTACCCCGGAGAAGGCTTTTTCTATTGTATCAAAATCAGTAGGAACATAGATCCATGCTGCGGGACAGGAAACTTTCTGCTGCAGCTGCCTGAAAATATCAAAATCGAGTATATCTACGGCAGAGACATCGATCTGCACAGCGTTAAAATTGCAAGACTGAATCTTGCGTTGCGGTGCAATGTTTCATCGACGGAAACTATATATGAGCATATTGTTCAGCAGGACTTTCTTGCTGTGGAAAACGGGGAAAAGTATGATATGATTATCGGAAATCCGCCCTGGGGATATGATTTTACAGAGGAAGAGAAGACATATCTCAGGGCTGCCTACAGCTGCATGAGAGGGAAAAATGCCGAATCTTATGATGCCTTTATCGAACAGTCGCTAAAGCATCTCAACAAAAAAGGGATGGTGTCCTTCGTCCTTCCCGAGGCAATACTCAATGTCAGAACTCACCGGCCTGTCAGGGCACTTATTTTAGAAAAAGCCGATATTACATGTCTGGAATATCTGGGAAATGTATTTGATCAGGTTCAATGTCCGTGCATAATACTTCAGCTTGACAGAAAAGAAGGCATTAACAGGGAACCGGAAATCAAGGTTAAATCATCTGAAAGAAGTTTTGTTATCAGTACCGGGAGAAATGTCTGTGCGGAATGTTTCAGTTTTACTACAACAGATGATGAGTACAGGATTCTCAATAAGCTTATCGGCGGGTCGGACAAGGCTTTTCTGCTGGATAATGCAGATTTTGCTCTGGGAATCGTAACGGGCGACAATAAAAAGTATATAACTCACATTGCCGATGAAGTGAATGAACCCGTTTTAAAAGGTTCAGATATTTTAAAGTACAGAGTCAGGGAAACAGATAATTATATCTCTTTTACTCCGGAGCGTTTTCAGCAGGTTGCGCCTGAAGAATATTACAGGGCGCCGGAAAAGCTGCTCTACCGTTTTATATGCAATCAACCGGTTTTCGCCTATGATGACCGGCAGACGCTGTCTTTAAACAGCTGTAACGTGGTTATACCCCGATTTGAAAATCTGCACATAAAATACATCATGGCAATCCTAAATTCGCGGATCGCCCAGTTTGTATTTGAGAAAAGCTTTAATTCCATTAAGATTCTGCGTTCCCACATAGAGAGGATGCCAATCCCCATACTGGATGCTGAAAGCCAGACCGTGTTTGCAAGTCTGGCTGATGAGCTGATGGCTTGTTCAGAAAAAGAAGACATATCGCGCATTTACGATGAGATAGATGTTCTTGCTGCTGATGCCTTCGGTCTAGACTGCAGCGAATATGACATTATTAAAAAAAGTGTGGAAGGAAGAAACGGATTCCTGTACTAATTGCTGAGGAACAGGTCGTATAGCTCATGATAATTTAACACGCGAACCAGGTGATTCTCTCTGTGGTACAGGATATTGTCCTGATTCATATGGAACTGACCTTCGCCCTCGTTTCCGCGATGCTGCTTGTCTGAATAGCCGGGACAGCTGATGACTTCATCTGAACTCATTTTATATATCTCTATGACATCGGAAAAGAAAAGGCCATAGTAAAGCACATCAAATTCCTTTCTCTTAACCTGCTGAATGTTGCAGTCGAAGCGGCACGTTGATGTTTCCCCGGAGGCCATGGCTCTGTTGGCAAGGTTTGCCTTAGTGCATTGCTCGATGACGTTATCATCTCTTATGCGGTCGTCATTTTCCTTCATTACGGTAGAAAACTTCACTTCAACTCGTTCATTGGTGTCACGTATTTTTTTATCAAAGGCCAGATTCCCGGACTCGTCCATATTATACAGTTTCTTTATCATAATTTCTGCCACGGTACCAAAGCGCTGGGTTCTCAGCGCAAATATATCATCTCTGAATTCCCGGACATTTTTTTCGTTCATTGTCTTGACTCCCTGCATAGTTTCATAATCTGTGCATAGTATAGCATTTTTGCCGTTCTTCGGCAATGACGCCATGAGGGACTTAGCATCCTTGGCTTTGCTTACGCTCAGCAAGTCTGCCGCTCTGCGCGGCCTTCTGCAGGCCGCTTGAGCCGTGGCTTACTCGTCAGTCCACAGGACTGACTCGCTTTACAGCCACGCCCTTTCGGGTTCGAGTCCCTCTTTACAAACTTCAAAAACTAAAAGGAGATGGGTGAAGAATCGTATCCTAAAGGACAGTAAAAAAGAAAACACGAAAATTCGTGTTTCCTTTAATTTTGTATTATACCGTAACAAGCAGGGAAAATGAATATCACATTTTCTAACCTTTTGGAGAACCCAACACCATCTCTAAGTGCTCATGACATTTTTCCTTCCATAATATTTTGTATATATTTACATTTCGGATAATTCGAACAACCATAAAATTGTCTTCCTGCATTTGCACCTCTGGTTGCGGTTCTTAAAATTAAATCACCGTTGCATTTAGGACACTTTAAGACTTGTTGCTCGGTTGCATCTGTTGTTATCGACTCAATATTTTCAATAATTGTTTTTTCTTCTGTTGCGGTTATTGTATTGGTAACAACTGTGTCTGGTTGTTCTATAACTGGTTCGGTTTCAGTTTGTGAAATTACTTGAACCGATGTTTCCGCAACCTGTTGAATAAGTTGAGGATTCAATTTGTTATGAATATTAGCCACGTGTTGCATTTTGGCATATTCATCAACTTGTGTATAAGGATATAACTTGTTATAAATCTCAGTTATATCATTATCTGTAAGTAAATCATTAGGAATTTGATTACAGATAGCAGATACAACTGGCGCAACATTATAACGATTTATAACGCTTATATCATTGCTACGGATTTGAACATTTTTCAAAGTGCATCTGTCCGAAAATACGATTATTGACCGCATTGGAAATTGCTCACCCAGAAATACTTTTAAATATTTGATGTGTGAGCGGTTTTGCATAATTGGGTTGTAGAAAAGTTCTTTATGGCTGCGACCTCTACCAGTAGGTAATGTTTGACACCAGTTCTTTTGGTTTTCGCTACCGAAAATCCAACCACTATAATTTTTGCTTTCAAAAACAAACAACCCTTTTTTGCATATCATCAATACATCAATTTCGGTTGTTTCGCCATTCTCTTTTGGTATATAGATATTAAAAAGAAATTTCGCTCCGTTTGTTTCAAACTGTTTGAGATATTTGTATGTGAGATATTCGCCATATCTACCAGTATTGTGCTTTACTAAAAAATAAGGGTGTTGGGTGATTTGATAATATGCACCGTTTTTATATTCCTTGTTTTTCTTGATAAGCACAATAATAATTATTATTGCCAGGGTTAAAATCACAGGATTAAACAATAGTAAAACTAATTGCAACAAAGACATTAGTACCTCTTGCATTGTTTTCACCTCCAACCACATTTACAATGATTATAACATAATCATTGTAAATAGCCATATCTTTTTTGGAACAGATATGGTAGAAAACTGAACATTTAAAAGCAGGATGAAAAACCCTGCTATTTGTGTTGCTGCTAGTTAAAGGTGTGTTTGTGGTATAGGTAGCAACAAAACTATACAAATATGCACTTAACGGTATGCCCCTTATGCCCATCCTGTTTTAGTTGGTGCGCCATGAGGGACTTAGCAGCCTTGGATTCGCCGGGGCTCAACAAGTCTGCCGCTCTGCGCGGCCTTCTGCAGGCCGCTTGAGCCGTGGCTTACTCGTCAGTCCACAGGACTGACTCGCTTTACAGCCACGCCCTTTCGGGTTCGAGTCCCTCTTTAGATACTTCAAAAACTAAAAGAGGATGGGTTATGCCCATCCTCTTTTAGTTGGTGCGCCATGAGGGACTCGAACCCCCAACCTTCGCATTCGTAGTGCGCTACTCTATCCAATTGAGCTAATAGCGCAAGTTGCAATAGTAAATGCACTTTACGAATAATTATTATACACAAACCTCAGACAAAAGTCAAAGGAAAAATAGATCGGAAAGAAGATAAATCGAGAAAAGATGTGCCGTTCTTGACATTGAGGGGCTTTTCTGTTATGGTTATTAGAATAACTAAAGGAAAACAGACAACACAGGAGGTATATTTTGGAGAGCAAGATTATTTTCAGCAACGAAACAACATATACACAAGACATAGGAATGGAAGCCGGCGAAGCTTTCTGGAAAGTGCAGCCTGCATACAGAAAAAAAGCTAAGAAATTCAAAATAATGGCAGCGGTTCTGGCAGTAACCTTTGTTATCTTCGGCATACTGCTTACTTCGAAATCAGGCATAGGTGTCATGGCAATCGCATCCTTTGTAATGGCTGCCATGGGAGTATTCGCTTTCTTCAGGGGCGAAAAAATGATAAAAGATTCGGCCAAAAGACTGAGCGGAATCGGAACAAGAGTAAAATACGGAATCAGCGAAAATTATTTCTTTGTCCTGAACAGAGAATATGTGGGAGCTGAAAAAGCTGCAGAAGATAATGAAAAAGCTGCAGAAGCCGAAGCAGAAGCTGCAGAGCCTGAAGAAGATGGCGACAGTCAGACACAGGAGGCTGACTCCGACGATGCGCAAGAAGAATCCGTACCTGAGGACGTTGAAGAGGACGATGAAGACGACGAGGAAGATGACGATGAGTTCCTATCGCTGGAAGATCTTCTGGCATGCATTGTCACTGAGAACCTGTATATTCTCATATGGGCAGAACCGTATTATATCATGGAGCGCAAGGGATTCGACGTGGGAACCGATGAAGAATTCAGGAAGTTCATAGGAGAAAAGGCCAGAGTCATAGAAGCCTGAACGCTGGGAAAAGGGAAACTGCAAAAATAGTAGGTTAAAAACTTATAGAATTAGTCAAAACGGCTTGACAAAATGAGCTTACAAAAGTATAATTGTAGAGCAGTCAAAAATTGACTGCCGTTTGCGGCTGTGCTGGAATTGGCAGACAGGCAAGCTTGAGGTGCTTGTGTCCGAACGGGTGTACGGGTTCGAGTCCCGTTGGCCGCACCAAATAAGCACGATAGTTTTGATACAAATGTATCTGAAACTATCGTGCTTTTCTTTTGCATTAAAAATTATGATAGGGATGATTGTTCATCAGTAAACTCAATTCAATCGGCCATGTCATCGGATGGCGGCAGCGTTACGCGGATCAGCAAGAGAATGCCCATCGCAAATCTGAGTCGCTTTGCGGCATAAAAAATAAAAAACAGCCTTGACTCTCCCCTTAAGGGGAGGTGATAGAATCCTCCTTGAAAAGAAAGACAAGGAGGAATTTTTATGGAGGAACAATATATCTGTGTAAGAAATCTTACCAAATCCTTTGAAAACCGCCAGGTGGTAGACCATCTGTCTTTTGATGTGAAGAAAGGCGAAGTCTTTGCGCTGCTGGGGCATAACGGAGCAGGCAAAAGCACCACCATTGATCTGATTCTGGGATTGAAGACCCCCGATGAGGGAACTGCAAGGATAATGGAAATGAATGCCGCCAAAAATAGGAAAGCTGTATTTGAGAAAGTGGGTGTGCAGCTTCAGCATACCCGATACCAGAATAATATTACAGTGGAGGAAGCGTGTGTTGAGTATGCGTCTCTGTACAAAGACCCGGCAGACTATCACCTCCTGCTGGAGAAGTTCGGCCTTGATTCCCTGAAAAAGAACTTCGTCTCAAAACTTTCCGGCGGAGAAAGGCAGAAACTTTCTGTCGTGCTGGCGCTGATCGGAGACCCGGAAATAGTTTTTCTGGACGAGCTGACCACCGGGCTGGATGTTGCGGCAAGGCGTGAAGTTTGGAAAACCTTGAAGCAGCTGAAAGAACAGGGGCTTACCATATTTCTTACCACCCATTATATGGAGGAGGCAGAAGCACTTTGTGACAGAATATGTATCATCAGGTCGGGGAAAAAGGTAACAGAAGGAACAATCCGTGAAGTGATTGAGGCTTCGGGTCAGAAGAATCTGGAGGATGCATATCTGTTCTTTATGGGAGAGGAGGACCTTTTATAATGAGATTTTTAAAAATGTATCAGGTGGAACAGAAACTTTTTTTAAGAACACCTGACGTGATAGTGTTTAATCTGGCCATGCCGCTGGTCACTCTGATTCTGATCACAATAATTGCCGGAAATAAGGCAGCGGCAGATTCAGGCCTTACTTTCCTTCAGAGCTCATATGTGGCTCTTTCCACCGTAGGAATCTGCTGCAGCGCATTTATGAGCATACCTATTTCCATAGTGGAATACCGGTCTCAGGGAGTATTGAAGCGAATGTACTGCAGCCCGTGCTCACCGGCCAGACTTCTGGCCTGCGATACCATAGCCAGCGGTGTAATGGCTGTAATCTCAACCATTATATTAACTGTAGCCGCCGTTGTCTTTTTTGGCTACAGAATGTCAGGAAATATTTTCGCATATGTTGGAGCATGGTTTCTTACGATGATTTCCATGTTTTCCATAGGGCTTATGGTTGCAAGCCTGTGCCGTACTACAAAGTCTATGAACGTGGTTACCAGCTTACTCTATTTCCCTATGCTGCTGTTTTCAGGCGCCACAATTCCGGCTGAGGTCTTTCCGGCAGGGCTGAGGGCTGTTGCTGATATTATGCCTCTCGGAACCGGAATCAATCTGTTGAAAGCTGTCTCCATGGGATGCTATAATGAAGTGATTGTACCGGTTATTACCTTGACTGCCATTGCCGTAATCTGCGGTGCGGTTGCAGTAAAGGCATTCAGATGGGAGTAGCACTATGGATATGAAACAGAAACACCAGCCATGTGAAGTAAAAGACAACGGCACATACTATAAGATCGGCATGTTTGCAGCAATGAATCATGTTACGGTAAAGACCCTGCGCTTCTATGAGGAGCAGGGTCTGCTGGCACCGGCATTTATTCATCCGGAAACCGGGTACCGATATTATGTGCTTTCTCAGATGGCTGTAATTCACCAGATCACCGCTCTGAAAATGGCCGGATTCACCTTGGAGGAAATTGCCGGAATCAATTCCGGAGCCGATGAAGAGGCAGTACTTATGAAGAAAAAGTCAGAACTGCTGGCAAAGATATCTGAGCTCACAAGGCAGATAGCCATGGTGGACGGCTATCTTTCCAAAATGAAAAAGGGCCTTTCGGCGCCTGTCCTCATTAAAACAATCCCGGAAACCACTGTGGCAGCCATGAAGACAAGAATCGAGTCCTATGACTGCCTCTTTGACCGTATGCCGGAAATGGGGGCTCTGATGGAGGAAGCAGGCTGTGTATGTGCCATTCCGGAATACTGCTTTACAAGCTACCCGGAGCCTGGATACAAAACCGAGGACATTCTGGTGGAAATCTGCGAGTCTGTTGTAGAGGCCGGAAAGGAAATAGGAGATCTGCATTTCAAAAATCTTCCTGAAATACGGGCGGCCTGCATTTACCACAAAGGGTCTTACAGCACCTTTTCAGAATCATATGAAATCGTTCTGAAGTACATTGAAGAAAACGGATATGAAATCGCCGGTGAAATCAGGGAAAGCTACATTGACGGAGTCTGGAATAAAGACGAGGAAGAAGAATGGCTGTCGGAGATACAGATACCTATAAAGGAAAAAACAAAATAACCGCTAAGCGGCCGGAGCATCAGTTCTCCGACCGTTGTCGCGTAAAGGCTCCGGATGCAAAGCATGGAGAGTTGACGGCGAAAGGTATGTAGAAGTTGAAATCCGTCGAAAAATAACATATAATAAATAATAATTTTTAGACTGAAAACGGCGTCCCATGAATAAGTAGCGGAGGTAAGCGTTGTGACAAAGCCAGACAGAAGAACCAGAATCGCGCTGATTGTTACAGTCACACTTGTCGTTTTTGCGTATGTGCTGAGAGCGCTGGGAATGTGCGATTTTTATTCTCATGAGGTCGGAGTAGCACGTTCTTTTATCTATATAGGCATATTTACAGCGTGGGGTCTGTCTCTGCGCAATCGCATCATTCAGACCCAGGTACGTCGGTATATGACAGCCGCAGCAGTACTGATGGTTTTCTGGTTTGTGGTGCGGACTCTTAAATATAATTTTATTCCGGTAGACTCTCATCCGGACCTTGTCAGATACATATGGTACATGTATTACCTTCCTATGATCTTTATACCTACCCTTGCAGTGCTTATCGCCTTATCCATCGGCAGGCCTGACGGTTACAGGCTTACCCTTGGAACCACTGCACCTCTTTACTTTCCGGCAGGGGCGCTTTTACTTATGGTAATAACCAACGATTTGCATCAGAAGGTTTTCATTTTTCCGCCGGATGCAGAAGTATGGACAGACAAAGACTACGGATACGGAAAGGCATATTATATTGTTTTCGCATGGATTTTGTTATGTGCGGTTTTGACGCTGGCGGTGCTTTACGGCAAGTGCAGGATACCGGGGAGCCGCAGGCGAATTATGTTTCCGTGTATTCCTATAGTTGTACTGCTCTTATACTGCTTTCTTTACTATGCAGGTGTAGAGTGGTTCAGATTTATAGCCGGGGATACGACAACTTTCTTCTGCCTTTCGTATGCCGCATATCTGGAAATATGCATACAATGCCGTTTTATTCAGTCTAATACCCGATATCGGCAGCTTTTTGACGCCTCTACAGTAAAAGCTCAGATAACGGATGATAAATATCAGATTCTGCTTTCTTCGAGAGCTTCCCAAACTGTCAGCACTCAGCTGCTTATGGATGCAGATAAAAACCCTGTTATGCTGGAGGGAGGAATAAGGCTCTGTTCAGCTCCCATACACAAAGGGCATTTTTACTGGCAGGAGGATGTGTCTAAAATCCTCTCTGTGCTGGAGGAGTTAAGCAGTACCCGTGAAGAACTGCAGGAATACGGTGTTCTGCTTCGTGAAGAAAACAAGCAGAAACAGCGTCACCGCCGGCTGGAGGAACAGAAGCGTCTTTTTGAAACTGTGCAGAAAATAATTTCTCCGTCTGCAGAGCATCTCATGGAACTCCTGGAAGAACTGAAAAAGACTGACGACAAGGACAAAGCCCGTGAGCTCCAGGGCAGAATCTGCGTTATAGGAGCATATATCAAGCGCCGCAGCAATATTGTTTTTCTTGCGGACAAGAGCAGAGAGGTGGCAGCCGAGGAACTGGCATTGTGCCTGCGAGAATCAATCTCATACCTTCAACAGGTCGGAATTCCATGTGCTCTGAATTACACCATTCAGAGCAAAATCGGAGACAAAACGGCAGGAATGTTCTATGACTTTTTCGAGACAGCGCTGGAGCGTGCGTGGGAGAAAATTTCGCAGATGAATGTTGTAGCGACAGAAAACGAAACCTCATTGAGAATAACTATTATGACTGAGTACACAGACAAACTTCGGGAACTTGAAAAAATTTTCCCTTGCTCGTCCGTGGAGGAAGATGAAGGCGTGTGCTACTGCACTCTGACAGTTCCGAAGGAGGGTGAAAGGCCATGAGTTTTTTAAAAAAATCCGTAAGAATGCGCCGTACAGCCGTGAAAGAAGGCTTTGACAACCTGCCGTCAGGCATCTGTTTCGCAGGAGATAACGGCATGATAATATTGTGCAACAGGCAGATGTACAAGCTGTGCCATATGCTTACAGGAAGAGATCTCCAGCACATTTCGGAGCTCCGGCTGGGGCTGCAGTCACCCGGAGCGGACGTGGAAGCGATAGACCCTGAGACTCTTCTGTTCAGATTTCCGGACGGTTTACTTTGGAGGTTTTCCGAAAGCACCATTACAGATGAAGAGGGATTCACATACACGGAAATAAAAGCTGTTGATGTGACACAGCTGTATTATAAAAGCAAAGAACTGGAGACAGAAAATAGCGCGCTGGAGGAGGCCAACGCCCGGGCACGAAGGCTTTATGCCGATATGGATGAAATAGTTCGTGAAAAAGAAACTCTTGCCATGAAAATGAAAGTCCATGATGATATAGGACAATGCCTCCTTGCTTCGCGAAAACTGCTGATTGAGGACGCACCTGCGGACGAATATAAAAAGAACTGCAGGCGATGGGAAGAGGCTCTGCAGATTATAAGGATTGCTGACAGAAGCCAATATGGAACCGTTTCGGTCTCTCTGGAAAACACCCTGGAGGAACTCATATCTTCAGCGTCGGAAATCGGTGTGACCATCAGCATAGAGGGCAGATTGCCGGAAAACCGGAGAAATGCATATATGATGATTGTTGCCATGCGTGAATGCCTTACCAACACTGTGCGCCATGCGGAAGGCACGGAAATGTATGTGGAGATAGGCACAGAAAAGGGTGAAGACCGCATCACCATCACCAATAACGGCAGAAGACCGGAAAAGGAAATTACAGAAGGCGGCGGGCTGTCTGGGCTTAGACACAGCATGGAAAATATGGGCGGAGCATTGAGAATTGAAAGCGTACCGGAATTCAGGCTGATTGCGTTGCTTCCGGAGAAGGAGGATTCGTTATGACAAATGTACTTCTGGTGGAAGATACAAGAATGGGCAGAGACTGTATTTCAGGATATATCAATGCCAGCGGACGCTATAATCTGGTGGCGGCCATAACTAACGCCGGAATGGCAGAGATAACCTGCATGCATGAACCTGTAGATCTTATCCTTATGGATTATCGCACCGAAAACAACGAAGACGGTATTGCGGCAGCAGCCGCCATCAAACGTCATATGCCGGGGATAAAGATTATAATCATAACCAGCATGACCTCTGCAGACCTTATTGCCAGGGCAAAGGAAGCCGGTGCGGACAGCTTCTGGTACAAGGAAACCGGAGATGAAGACCTGATTTCGGTCATGGATAGAACCATGGGCGGCGAGCATATATATCCGGAGAGCCCGCCGGCAATCCGCATAGGAAATGCCTGCTCCACAGAGGTGAAGCCTATGCAGATGGAAGTTTTACGACTCATGGTCAAAGGATACAGCAATCCGGCCATTGCCGCTGAGCTGCATATCAGCGTCAGCGATGTCAAATGGCATGTTCAGGAACTGTTTCAGAAAACAGGCTACAGCAGCCGCGTAGAGCTGGTGGCAGATGTGATAAACAAGGAATTTATTGTCCCGGGACTGGACTGACACAGGAGACCTCCTGCTTTTACGCAGGAGTTTTTTTGTGCCCTTTTTTAAAAAAACTGGCCAATCGGCTAGGGCGATTTTTTTTGAATTCATTATAATGTGAATTATAGTGGCAGTAGAATGCCGGTGAATCAGAAAGAAAGCAGGTGAAAAGTGTGCGTATAGTGATTGTTAACATGAAGGATTACATCTTTGCCGATGCTGTAGCACAGTCACTGCAAGCAGACAAAAAAAGTGATTTTGTTGTTCAGAAAGCGACATCATCACTGCTGCACTGGGTCACACCCATTCTCTGACCAAGGTTGAAGCAAATGCTCCTACCTGCACAGAGGACGGTAACATCGAATACTACACTTGCTCCGGCTGCAGCAAGCTGTTTGCAGACGCCACCGGTAATGTTGAAATCAGTGCCGATAAGACAGTGGATAAGGCTACCGGACATCAGTACGAGTGGGTAATCGACAAGGAAGCTACGGAGACCGAAAAAGGCTCCAAGCATGAAGAGTGTACGGTTTGCGGCTACAAGAAGGATGCAGTTGAAATCCCTGCAACCGGAACACCTAAGACCGGAGACAGCAGCAACATGCTCCTTTGGGGAGCACTGCTCCTTGCAGGAGGATTAGGAGTCACCGGAACTGCGGCGTATAGCAAGAAGAGAAGAGAGGACGCCGAATAATTTTCGCATTTAAGCAAAGGACGATGACAGAATATTAAGCCACCGCCCTTTTGCTTTTAAAACAAGGTAATACGCCGTCTTTAATGATGAAGATAGGTGCATTAAAAATAAAAAAGAAAAGGAGAATCCATTATGAAAAAAAGAGCCAGACTATTTGTAATGCTTCTGTGCTGTATCATGGTTTTTGGAATGTTCCCAATTACCACAAATGCAGCCACCGCTGAAACTCAGCAGCCATTCTTGTTTGATGTAGACAAGAATGTTGTGAAGGGCGGCGAAGCAGCTCCCGGTGAGGAAAACTTCACCTTTGAACTTGAGTATGGGATTATCGGCGAAAACGAACAACACAGTGTGGTGTTTACACCGGACGATAGCGTAACTCTTGCAGACTGCGGTATTGACTTTACCAACGATACAATCACTACCGGTGGTGAAGGCAAAGAAACCTTTACTCTGGGCGGAACCATCGATCTTGAAAAAGTGAATACAGATCACCACTGGCAGACGGCCACCGGTAATGATGGTGTGACTAAAAGTGTAATTACATTTAGACTGACTGAAAAGAACGACGGCAAAGCCGGCTGGACATATTCCGATGTTGAACGCTATCTTACCATTACGGTTATAGGAAATGAGATATTCACCGACGTACACCTTCTGGGGAATGATGTTTCCGATAACAACTTTGAGAACATCTACACGGCTTATTCGTTTACCGTAAAGAAAACTGATACTGACGGCAAGGCTCTTGCCGGCGCAACCTTCTCCCTGACAGGTACAGGTGATTTTGAGGGCATGAACTATGAGGCAGTTTCCGGAAATGACGGTATTGCAACCTTTGTTGTTCCGGAAGGAAACTATACGCTGGCAGAAAAGACAGCACCTGAAGGTTATGTCAAATCAAACGAAACCTATACGCTCGCTGTTCGCAACGATTATGAGCATACGGCTTTGGAATGGGGCGGAGAAGCCGGCGTATATTTCTATGACGAAGATGAACCTGATTACAGCAACTACAAATATATTAAATATCAGCAGGTGACTTTCGTCAACAAGAAGGCTGAAGTACCAAAAGTTCCTGATACCGGTGACAGTGCAGGCATGCTTGTATGGGCGTCCCTGATGCTTGCCGGCGTATTTGGCCTTACTGCAATCAGAAGAAGAGAAAACGCCTGATATTTAAAAAATAATAATTACACATAGACGGCAGCGACTTCACCGCAGCCGTCTTTTTTATATAAAAATCATATCCGCGTGAAAGTGCGGTGTTCGTAAGACAACTGACAACCACAGTAGTTTGCGCTGCTGTGGTTGTTCTTGTATTCTATCCTGCTATGTGGTAACATAGAACAAAACATACTTACTAACCGGAATTTGTGGAGATCAAATAAATATGACTATAAGTGAAATAAAAGAAGTTTTGGATGAGGCAAATTGCTGTTATGAAATAATAGAACAAGATAAACCTATTTTGTCTGCATTGGATGCTGAAGGTTTTTACCCTGTAGAAAAAGCTGCCCCCACTTATGTTTTGCAGACAGAAAATGGTCTTATTGGATGTATAACTTCTATGCAGAACGGACGTCTGGATTTTGAAAAGTTAAAAACAAAGTTGGGCTTTGAGAAATTAAAAATGGCGGACAGAAAGAAAGTTGAGAAGCAGACAGGGTATTTGACTGGCTGTATTCCACTTGTTGGATTGGGAATACCATGTGTTTTTGATAAAAAACTACTTTGCCATGATTTTGTTTATGGTGGAACAGGGAATGAACTCTTAACATTAAAAATCAATCCCAATGATTTGATAAAGGTAAATGAAATAAAAGGAATGTTTGATTAATCTACGCAAATTCCAGTTTGTCAAACAGGCACAAGGGAGCACTTCTATACGGGGTAATCCCCGTATGCGCGTCCTGCGGAGCGAATAGCCCGGACATATGAATGCCTGGGCTGTATTGCGTCACTGCAGCCGAACAAGGGACTGTGTCCCTTGCGCCGTGAAAGCGACTATCCTCTCAAAGAAAAAGGCGTGACCGCGAAAGTCACGCCTTTTATCTGTTTCACTGTCTTACGAACACCCCGCTAAAGGCGGGGATGGTTTTTTCAGCAGGAATTTATAAGAAACCGGCCTTTTTATCATGTGCCTCCGGTTAAACCTTAACACTATCTTAATTGACGGCATCAATCAAATGTTTTACAATTATAATAAATAACGGCACATGGAAACAATGGAGAGGACATATGAATAATTCAGAACAGATAAGGGTGCTTTGCGCCATAAGAGGCATCAGTCTGGCGGAGCTGGCAAGAAGAATCAATCAGACTCCTCAGAATTTTAATGCCAAGCTGAAGAGAAACACCGTAACTCAGGAGGAACTTGAACATATTGCCCGGGTGCTGGAGGCCCATTATGAGCATTATTTTCTTCTTGAGAACGGAGAAAGAGTTGAGTAGAGACATCACAGACAGGAGACAGCAGAAATGAAGAAAACAGCAGTTGTAACAGGAGCAGCAGCAGGAATAGGTCAGGCCATAGCCCTGGAACTGGCAGCAGCCGGATACAAGGTATATGCCAATGCACGCAGCATGGAAAAAATTGTCGGGACTCTGGAAAAAGGCAGAGGATATGATATTGAACCGATGATTTTTGACGTGAGAAATCCCCGGGAGATAAAAGAAAAACTCGGCATGCCGGACAGAATAGACTGTCTTGTAAATAATGCCGGCGTATCTGTGCCGGGTAATTTCAGGGATATGGGTGAGAAAGAATGGAATCTCACTCTGGAAACCAACGTGAAAGGATACTTTTTCGTGACAAAATATTCCCTCGAAAAAATGCAAAGAGGTGGCTCCATCGTAAATATAACCTCCGGAGCAGCCAAGACAGGAGGCGATTTTGTTTCTCTGCCTTATTCAACATCCAAGGGCGCCATAAACTCCATGACAATTGCTTTTGCCAGGGAGCTGGCTCCGGAAGGCATAAGGGTAAATGCCGTATCCCCGGGATTTGTTGATACCGATATGCTGGTAAAAAGCGAGAAACTCACCAAAGAATATTATGGTTCCATAATACCTCTGGGCAGACTGGGGCAGCCGTCAGACATAGCTAATGTCGTTAAATTTCTCCTTTCAGATGAGGCGGACTTCATGACGGGGCAGATAATAGAGGTTAACGGCGGAGATATAATGGGATAGAAAAGGAGGGGTTAAATGCACATACCCGCATTGATTTCGGATCTGGCCGTGATGCTTATTACGGCGGGACTTATAACCATACTGTTTAAGAAAATAAAACAGCCTCTGGTGCTGGGTTATATACTGGCGGGTTTTCTCATAAGTTCATATTTCCCGTTTTTCCCTACGGTGGTGGATACAGAGAACATAAGTACCTGGAGCGAGATAGGGATAATATTTCTTATGTTCCATCTGGGACTGGAGTTTAACCTTCACAAACTTGCCCGGGTGGGAAGCACTGCCATAATAACGGCAATAGTGGAAGTGGCAGGAATCCTTGCCATGGGATATGCAGCAGGACGTCTTCTGGGCTTCGGAACCATGGACAGCATATTCCTGGGAGGTATGCTGTCTATGAGTTCAACCACAATTATTATAAAGGCTTTTGACGAACTGGGACTTAAAAAGAAAAAATTTACGGAGCTGGTTTTCGGCACGCTGGTAATTGAAGACATAGCCGGTATTTTTATGATGGTAATTTTGTCAACCATATCCGTAAGCCGTCATGTGTCCGGAGGTGAAGTGGCAAAAAGCCTTTCCATGATGATACTTTATCTGGTTATATGGCTGATTCTGGGAATATATTTTCTCCCGACCTTTCTCAACAAAACCATCAGAATCATGAATGATGAGATGCTTCTGATAGTTTCACTGGGAGTATGTTTCGGTATGGTAATTCTTGCCGGAGCTCTGGGCTTCTCTTCTGCACTGGGTGCTTTTCTTGCAGGATCACTGCTGGCGGGAACAATTCACGTAGAGAGGATAGAGCATCTGACCAAAGGAGTAAAAGACCTGTTCGGAGCGGTGTTTTTCCTGTCTGTGGGAATGATGGTAAATCCGGGAACGCTGGTGGAATATGCGTTTCCTATAGTTGTAGTGACATTGGTAACCATAGCCGGAAAACTTATCTTTTCATCACTGGGAATGTTGCTTTCAGGCCAGACGTTGGAAAACTCACTGCTATGCGGATTTTCTCTTGCGCAGATAGGTGAATTTGCCTTTATAATCGCGTCCCTGGGAATGTCTCTTGGGGTGACAGGAGACTACCTGTATCCAATAGTGGTTTCTGTTTCCGTAATAACAACATTTACGACGCCATTCTTTATTAAAGCAGCGCCTTCATGCATAAAAGCCATAGAGAAAAAACTTCCAGACAGGCTGGTGGGTAAACTTAACCAGTATACATCTGCCGAACAGACGGAGAACGAAAAAGACAACGAGTGGTACCTGTACATAAAGAAATACTTCTTCAGACTGGTGGTATTCGGAGGACTTATGTTGTTTATAACTCTGCTGGGACTCCATGTTCTTGAGCCTTTTCTCAAAGCTCACATGCAGCCGGCAGTGGCAGATATGGCCGCATGTGCAGTCATATACATCCTGATTGCCATTTTCATAGGACCGCTGATGAACCTTCACAATAACCTGTACACTTCATTATGGCTCAAGAGAAGATCTTTCAGACTTCCGCTGTTGGTGCTTACGCTCATAAAAGTTGCTGTTATAACCATAATAGCCATGATCCCTCTGGCGGAGCTGTTTAAGGTGCAGCCTATCTGGCTCTTCTTCATATTGGTTGCGGTCATCGCCGTTCTGGCAAAATATGACGGAATGACAGGATGGTATCTGCAGCTGGAGACCAGATTCCTGAGAAATTTTAACGAGCGTCTCATAGAAAGAGAAGAGGCTCAGGGCGGAAAGCAGACATGGCTCCACGACAAGCTGCACATTATTTCATTTATTGCACCTGAAAAAGTCCCTATCCTTGGAATCACCCTGAGGGAGCTGGAACTTGGATACAGATTCAATGTCTATGTTGTAAAAATACGCAGAAAAGACAAGACCTACATATTGCCTGATGAAAGCCAGACTATAATGGCAGGCGATAAGGTGTATGTCATAGGTGAGGAAATGGCCATACTGAACTTTTACAAGCTTATTGATTCTGAGCCATGCAGGCGGATGAGAACATTGAGAGAGTTCATGGACAGCGGATATCCGGATATCGAAAATGCTCTGTCGTTATGCGCCATAAAGATTACAGGCAAGGAACCCTTTGCCGGCAAGCCTATAAGGAGCGGAAACTTCCGGAAAGAGAGAAACTGCATGATTCTTGGTCTGCAGCGGGGAGGATTGCCGGTGATAATGCCTAATGCCAGCATGATAATATCTAAGGGTGATATAATGTGGGCGCTGGGCTCCAACAAAAACATCGGAAAGCTGCTGTCTGACTATGCAGAATAAAATCAAAAAAATCGGATTTTTTTGAAATAAGCTATTGACAGTTGAGCGTTTATTCAACTATAATAAACACAGTTGAATGAACGCTCAATTATTATGCAGGAGGTCTTATATATGAAAAAGACATATTTATTAGACGGATTATGCTGTGCCAACTGTGCAGCCAAGATCGAGAGAGGTGTCGCTGCCATTGACGGTGTGACAGAAGCCTCCGTAAGCTTTCTGACTACAAAGCTTACCTTTACATGTGATGACAGCAGAGCAGATGAAATAATCGGCAAAGCCGGAAAAATTGTAAAGAAAATAGAACCTGATGTGGATATGCAGGAATTGTAGGGCAAAATAAAAGGGGACCCGGGGAGGAAAAGATGAAAAAACGCACGACACGAATAATTACAGGAGCTGTTATTTTTGCAGCAGCTTTATTTGTACCGGATAATCCGTGGTGGATCCGGCTGGCGCTGTTTCTTGCCGCATATGTGGCAGTCGGACACAAAGTAATATGGAAAGCCGTAAGAGGTGTGGTCAACGGCCAGGTCCTTGACGAAAATTTTCTCATGGCAGTGGCTTCCATAGGTGCATTCTTTGTGGGAGAGTATCCGGAAGCCGTAGCTGTAATGCTTTTTTATCAGATTGGAGAAATGTTTGAGGATTATGCTGTAGGAAAATCAAGAAAATCCATAACAGGGCTCATGGATATCAGACCCGACAGCGCAAACCTGAAGACGGAAACCGGCATCGTGGCGGTCTCGCCGTCAGAGGTTCATCCCGGAGATCTGATAATAGTGCGTCCCGGAGAAAAGGTGCCGCTTGACGGTGTAGTAATCGAAGGAATATCTTCCCTCAACACATCTGCACTTACGGGAGAATCTCTTCCCAGAGAGATTGGACAGGGTGACGAGATACTCAGCGGATGCGTAAATATAAACGGTCTGCTTACTGTAAAGGTAACAAAGGCCTTTGGCGAATCAACGGTAAGCAAAATCCTCGATCTGGTTGAAAACTCAGCTGCGAAAAAAGCGAAAACCGAGAATTTCATAACCAGATTTGCGGCTGTATATACTCCTCTGGTAGTAGGAGCAGCAGTTATTCTGGCGGTATTGCCGCCGCTTCTCATTGACGGAGCTCTGTGGGCTGACTGGATATACAGAGCATTGAATTTTCTGGTGGTTTCCTGCCCATGCGCTCTGGTGATATCCGTGCCTTTGAGCTTTTTCGGGGGAATAGGAGGAGCGTCAAAAATCGGAGTTCTGGTTAAGGGAAGCAATTATCTTGAAGCGATATCCAAAGCAGAATATATGGTAATGGACAAGACAGGAACCCTTACTCAGGGCGTGTTCCATGTAGAAGATATTTTTGCAGAAGACGAATATGAAAAAGGTGAGATACTACGTTATGCCGCCATGGCCGAGAGCTATTCCAGCCATCCTATATCCCAGTCTCTGCAGGCAGCCTACGGAAAAGAAATTGATAAATCGCAGATAAGCGATGTCGAGGAGGCTGCAGGCAGAGGTGTTATCGCCATGGTAGAAGGCAGAAGAGTGGCTGCCGGAAACCGACGTCTGATGACAGAAGAAGCAGGCTATGACGGACCGCTTCCGCAGCACCGGGGAGGAACTCAGGTGTATGTGTCCGTTGACGGAAAATATGCAGGTCGCATACTTCTGGCTGACAAGATAAAGGAGGACAGCGCATCCGCTATAAAAATGCTTGGAGATCTGGGAATAAAAACAGTAATGCTTACGGGTGACAGCCGTGAAGCGGGTGAAAAGGCGGCGACTGAGCTTGGCATTCATCAGGTCTATACCGGTCTGCTGCCTGCTGATAAGGTTGATATTGTGGAAAATCTGCTGAAAGAAAAACACGAAAAGGGCAAAGTGGTCTTTGTAGGGGACGGTATAAACGATGCCCCGGTTCTTGCAAGAGCCGACATAGGGGTGGCCATGGGTGGTCTGGGCTCAGATGCAGCCATTGAAGCGGCAGATATGGTTATAATGGACGACAAGCCTTCAAAGCTGGCGTCAATAATAAAAATATCGAAAAAAACCATGACTGTGGTTTATGAGAATATAGTATTCGCACTGGGCGTGAAAGCTGCAGTTCTTATTCTCAGCGCGCTTGGCATTGTGGGTCTCTGGGCAGCTGTATTCGCCGATGTGGGCGTTTCCATGATAGCAGTACTCAATGCCATGAGATGCCTCAACATAAAATTTGCCGTACAGCCGTAAATCCCATGCATGATACAAATAAAAACTGATTTTTTCAGAGAGCTTCGGCTCTCTGCTTTTTCTTCCGGGTAAAGTCTGCTGCAGACGAGCAGATTCACACGGACGACTCTCGTTACCGATTTTGCACTCAAAATGCAGTTACATATTGACAGCTTCTGCATTGATGTGATATATTAACAAAAGATGACAACTAAACTTGTCAAAATGCAAAGATAATTTGTCACCTCTGAAAAAGTCAGAAGGGGCTTTAAAAGAGGAGAAGGAAGATAAAATGGCACTTAAAAACAGATTAAAGGAATACAGAGCCAGGCTGGGTGTCAATCAGTCAGAACTGGGCAAGCTGGTAGGAACATCCCGCCAGACCATAAGCCAGATTGAAAGAGGCGATTATTCGCCATCGGTGACTCTTGCACTGAAAATAGCCGGCGTGTGCGGTGCTGCAGTTGAAGATATATTCATTTATGAGGAGGATTAGCCTGTGAACAATAGTGCAAACAAAAAAGAAAATAGACGAGCCCTTAAAACTTTTATTCCCATAGTTCTTTTAGCTGCGCTGGCAGGCGGAATTGCAGGAGCAGCAGCACAGACCGGATCTGCTGCGGAGCTTTCCTCACTGGTTGCACGAGTACTGAGAGAAGGGATATATGCGGCAGCGCCTTATTGCGTTATCATCGGGACGATGGCGGGATCTGCGGCGGCCATGCTGCTGTATTTCTCAGCGGTTAAGGAATTTAAAAACGCAGGAGCAGATTCTCATGGGATAATGAAAGAGGAACTGGATGAGCAGGTTCTTGATTCCCTTGAGGAAAAAATGTCTCTGGCCATGGTGGTGGTAAGTGCGTATCTGATTGTCTGCTTCGTGGCATTCTCTGCCGTAATGGCTTATATACGCAGAGGAATTGAGGAGCACACTATAATAACCATTTGCTCAATACTGTTCTTTGTCGTCGGAAGCTTTGGAGGAGCCAAACTTCAGCAGATGATGATAGATTTTGAAAAACTGCTCAATCCCGAAAAAAGAGGGAGCGTCTATGACCGCAACTTCAACGCCAAGTGGCTGGAAAGCTGCGATGAGATGGAGAGGCTGATGATATACAAGTCGGCTTATAAGGCTTTCGGAATCACCAATCTGACATGCTCGATTTTTTTAACTGCCCTGACGCTTCTGAGCCTGTTTTTCGATTACGGGACTCTGCCGGCTATATGTGTGGGAGCTGTCTGGCTGTCCATGATACTGTCTTATTCCATGGAAGCCATTAAACTGAGTAAAAGCAAAATAAATGAATAAAAAGGAGTAATGTGATGAGTTTATCAGTCAGGAATTTGAGAAAATCCTATGGAGACAAAGTTGTAGTTGAAGACCTGAGCTTCGAGATGCCAAAGCCCGGAGTATATGCCATTCTGGGAACCAACGGAGCAGGCAAGACCACGTCTATCAGAATGATGCTGAACATGCTGTCGAGAGACGGAGGAGAAGTCCTGTGGAACGGAGAACCACTTACTACAGATATCTGTAATGTAGGATATCTTGCAGAAGAAAGGGGCTTGTATCCTAAGTACAGTCTTATGGATCAGCTTATGTACTTTGCAGAGCTGAGAGGCGTGACCAAGGCAGAGGCCAGGGAGAGAATAAGATACTGGGCTGAAAGGCTGGAGGCCGAAGAATATCTTTACCCACCGGCAGAAACGGCTCCTGCTCCGGATAAAAAAAAGAGAGGAAAAACTTCCGGCAGGAAAAAGGCATTCAAACCTAAACTGGCCGATCAGCTGTCTAAAGGAAATCAGCAGAAGATCCAGTTCATGATAGCAATGATATCTGATCCGGAGCTCATAATACTGGACGAGCCTCTTTCCGGTCTGGACCCGGTCAACACAGATCTGTTCAAAGGAATAATAAGGGAACAGATAGCGGCCGGCAAATATCTGATAATGTCCAGTCATCAGATGGCAACAGTTGAAGAGTTCTGCACTGACATTACCATTCTGGATCGCTCAAAAACGGTCCTTCAGGGAAATCTTAACGAAATCAAAAAAAGCTATGGTCGTGTAAACCTGCATCTTAAAACCGAAGAAGATGCGAAGGATATAATAGACAGGACAGGAGCAGTTCTTATAAGTGAGAAAGAACATGAGTATCAGATTAAGGTGACGGGAGAGGAGCAGGCTAACCGGTTGCTGGGAAGTCTCATAGAGGCCGGAATTACGGTGGTTACCTTTGATTTGAGAGAACCTTCCCTTCACGAAATATTTGTTGAAAAAGTAGGTGAAGTACATGAATAAAAAAGGCTCTCTGACAGGGCTGGGAAAGGTGTACGGATTTACGCTGATACAGCTCCTCAAGAACAAATCCAATCTCATATCCTTCGGAATAATAATTATTGCTGCCATCGCTGCTGTGCCGGTAATGTCCGTTTTCATGGGTGGGGGCAGCGCAGAGACAGCAGTGTTTTATACGGATGTTACAACGGTTGAAGCCTTCCTCGGCGAGGATGAAGTGGGTTTCGATGCCAGATACTTCATACAGTACGCCTATTCCATCGTGGTAATGATGATATGTATTTTTGCATGCACGTACATAGTGCGCTCAATTATTGAAGAAAAGTCTTCAAAACTTGTGGAGACACTGCTGGTGAGCATCAGATCCGATGCCATGATACTGGGCAAGATAATGGCGATTATCACTTTTATCTTTTTCATGTTCATGCTGATTGCAGCAGGTTTCGGACTCTCGTACCTGGTGACGGGAATGTTTACCGACACATCGTTTATAGGTGAGAAACTGGCATCGGTAGGACTCGACAGCGGAATTATAAACATAGGGTCCGATCTTGCTGTGGTGGTTGTGATTTCACTGCTGCTGGCGTGCATAGCTCTTTCACAGATAGCAGCGCTAAGCGGAGCGGGATGCTCAAGCATGGAAGATATGGAGTCAGCCAATATGGCGGCAACAATGATAATTCTTGTATGCTATATGGTAACCGTATTTATCACACCTCTGGGCAGCGGAGCGGCTGTATTCATGTCTCTTTGCCCGTTCCTGTCCAGCTTTGCCGCACCTGCATATTATGCTGCGGGAGATATAGGCATGACCATAATGATAATTTCATGGGTAATACAGATAGCAGTCATTGCAGTCATTCATAAGATATCAGGCAAAGTTTATGACAGCCTGATAATGTACAAAGGAAGCAGATTGAAAATGGCAAGAATTCTGTCTATGGCCATGGGAAGAAAGGGGGAAAACGACAAATGAAAGAACATCTGAGAGGTTTTTCAAAGATTTTTTCCTTTACGTTTCTCCAGCACGTAAAGAGCAAAGGCTACAGAAACGGAACAATAGTTATAGCACTTATATGCCTTATCTTGCCGGCTCTCATTATGACCCTTACTGAAGACGGCAGCAGGCCGGAGCCTGTGGATTATGCAGAAACAGAGGTGCAGACCGAGGCTCGGATTATGGATATCGGCAGCATCCGGCAAGTTTTTGCGGTTGATCTGTGCCGCCAAAAGAAAGTGAATCTGTCAGGACTTCCTGATCTTGTGAGAAACGCTTCCGGAACTGAAATACAGGTTGCGGACTATGGGGATGACATACAGCGGGCCCTGGATGATTCCCGGGGCAGCGATGATACGGTGCTGATAGTCACTGAGCAGAAAGGCAGTGAGTACACCATGAGAATAGTGGCGCCTGACGGCAGCGATGCTTTGGATAACACCTATGAGTTCCAGAATATTCTCAACATGTATGCAGACGGAATGACTGTTGCGGCAGGGGGAGAACCGGTATATTATAAATCCGGCAGCGGAGAAGAGGACAGTATGGAAGGCATTCAGGAAATGGTGAGCATGATATTCAGCTATCTGAACATAATGGTTCTGTACTTCTTTGTACTTATATACGGTCAGGGCGTTGCCAACAGCGTGGTAATGGAAAAGAGCTCAAAGCTTATGGAGACGTTGCTGGTATCAGTCAGACCTGCCGCTGTTATTATGGGAAAACTTTTTGCAATTGTTGCTGCAGGTCTGCTGGAACTCTTCAGCTGGGTGTTCAGCCTTGCCATAAGCTTTGCTGCAGGAACGGTCATTGTCAGAAACATGAATCCGGAAACAGATATGATGATAATACAGGTGTTCAGCTTTTTAAAACAGCTGACGGAAGGTATGTTCTCACTGCCTAACTGCCTGCTGGCTATTCTGGTGGTGATATCCGGAATGCTTCTGTACTGCGCTTTGGCAGGCGTAGGAGGATCTATGGCCAACAAGCCGGAAGATCTGTCTTCGGCAAATGTGATATTTACTCTGGTTTTAATTGCCAGCTTCTTTGCATTGATTTTCGGCGGAGGAATGGAGGGTAATGTGAATCCATGGTTTGACTGGATACCTTTCACTTCAGTTATGATAACTCCTGCAAGAGCTATGCTGGGAATGCTCCCTGTATGGAAGACTCTGTGCTCTCTGGCGGTCACTATGATAACAACGGGAGCGATGGTTTTCTGCGCAGGTAAAATATATGAGGCGCTGGTATTGTACAAAGGAGAATCTCTTAATCCTTCGACGCTGATTAAGGCGCTTAGAGGAAATACAAAAAGACATGCAGTTAAAGATTTAAAGAGAGGAATGTAAGATGAATGAGGTAATAAAAAATTTACTTTCCAGAAGGAGCATAAGAAGTTTCAACGAAAGACATATATCACGGAAAGACCTGGAAATCATACTTAAAGCGGCTGCATATGCACCTTCGGGAATGAATAAACAGACATGGCAGTTTACCGCAATAACTGACAGGAACAAGATTGAGAGACTTGCAGACGTTGTGGGAAAAGCGCTGCAGAGAGAAGGCTATGATTTCTATAAGCCGGACGTGCTGATAATCCCTTCCAATGAAAGAACAAGCCCATGGGGCCCCGAGGATAACGCCTGTGCTCTTGAAAACATATTTCTTGCCGCCCATTCACTGGGCATAGGCTCTGTGTGGATAAATCAGCTGAGGACAATCTGTGACCTGGATGAAGTCAGAGAGATGCTTCATCAGTGGCAGATTCCCGATGACCATGTGGTATACGGCATAGCTGCTCTGGGATACGCCGCCGGACCTGAACCTGCGGAACCGGAAAAAACCGGAGTAATAAGGATAATAGAATAGGGGTTGAAATAAAAATCGCCTGACCGTTGACAGTCCGGCGGTTTTGCTTTTATCGGGAAGCGTCGCAAACAACCTGATAAAAGTCGGGATATTCTTTCTGAATGTTAATAGGTCTGCCTGATTTTGAGACAAAGCAGTGAACGCTCTCTGCCGTACATACGACGGTGTCCCCTACTGTCATGGTATAGGCCATGGTTAGTTTGAGTCTCGATAATTCTTTTACTTCCGTGTTAATGTTTATGATGTCAGCGAAAGTGTTGGGTTTTTTGTAGCTGCAGGATACATTGACCACCGGGGAGATTATCTCCATGCTTTCCATTTTATCATAACTCCAGCCGATACTCTGCATAAAAGCGATTCTGGCTTCTTCCATGAAGCGTATGTAGTTTGAGTGGTGTGTTACTCCCATTTTGTCTGTTTCATAATATTGTACCGTGTGTGAATAAGAAAACATTTGATTACTCCTCTTTAAGATAATTTTCGCCCCAGATGGCCAGCTGCGTGAAAACCGGAAGAAGTGCCCGACCCTTTTCCGTAAGAGAATATTCCACATGAGGCGGTATTTCGTTAAATTGCCGGCGACTGACGATTTCAAGACTTTCCAGTTGACGAAGAGTGCTGGTGAGCATGGTGGAGGTAATACCGGGGACTGCTTTTTTCAGTTCTCCGAATCGGCACGACGGCTTTCTGCACAGGGCATATATAATATGAGTTCTCCATTTTCCGCTGAGCATTTCAAGAGTTCTTCGCATAGGGCAGTTGTCCTGTACTTCCGTTGTCATGATTCGCTCAAGATATTCTTCCGGTGTTATATTTTTTTCATTGGTTCACCTCGGTATAGTCAGCACAACCAAGTAAGGTTGTTTTGCGTACTTGAATTAAATTTTATACATAGCATAGTTATTATACTGATACTTGCCAAGGAGGAAAATACCATGAAAACAGCCATTGTTTACTGCTCCGTGCATCACGGAAATACAAAAAAACTGCTGGATGCAATTGCATCAGAGAATCAGGTGGATTTAATCGATGTTACCCAAAATACCGACGTGGATCTGAACGTATATGACCGCATAGGATTTGCCTTCGGAATATATTATTCAAAATTCCATAAGACACTGATAAAGCTTGCAGAAGAAAAGATGCCGCAGAACAAAAAGCCTTTTTTCGTTTATACATGCGGAGCGGAAAAAGAAGGATATACCCAGACCATTGCGGATGCGGTAAAAAAGAAAAATTCAGAAATTATCGGCAGTTACGGATGCAAGGGCTTTGACACCTTCGGCCCCTTTAAACTCGTAGGAGGAATAGCAAAGGGTCATCCCGATGAAGAAGAAATAAGGGGAGCCAAGGAATTTTATGCTCAGCTCCCATGAAGTTGCTCTTATCTGCAATGGCAGTCGTCGCAGCAGCAGGATTCTCCGTGAGACTTGTGCTCAATATGAGTAAATGCTATGGCGATAATGTCTGCCACATGCTGATCATCGAGACTGTAGAATATATTTTTGCCTTCTCGGCGCGCTTTAACCAGTCCTTCGTCTTTCAGCAACTTAAGCTGATGAGAGACGGCGGACTTTGTCATTTCTACCTTTTCGGCAATATCGTTTACGCAGACTTCTCTGGTAGCGATAGTGCACAGGATTTTCATTCTCGTTTCATCCCCCACCACCTTAAAAAAGGAAGCGGCTTTTGGAATCAGTTCATTGGGAAGGCTGTTCATAACCTATTTACCCCTTTCGTAGTAAAGCTTCATTTCGTTGTCAGGCACCATGCTTCCTCCCGTTGCCCACAGAATGTGGGTGGCTGCTGCCATTTTGTCAGCAAGTCCTTTTGACTCCAGGTATTGTGATGCAGATGTCACAAGGGCCGGGCCGGTAAAAGAAGCACAGGCAGAAGGTTCAATGTATATCTTTTCTCTGTCAGCAAGAGCTGTAAGGAAAGGATAGAGCTTTGAATCGTCTATGGTGTAGCATCCATCAAGGAGTGTTTCCATGATTGTACCTACAAGCTTTGAAGGGCGACCTACAGCCAGACCATCGGCGTCGGTAATGCCATCAAGTCCGATATCGCGGACAGCTATTGCATCATGCAGGCCTGTTGCAAGGCCCAGAGTCATGCAAGGCGCATGGGTAGGCTCCGCAAAGAAAATATGCACATTTTCGCCCAGAAGCTGCTTTAGACCGAAGGCAACTCCGCCGGGTGCGCCGCCCACGCCGCAAGGCAGATATACAAACAGAGGATGGCGAGAGTCTACCGTCACATCTGCATCAGCCAGCTGCGGCAGGAGGCGTTTTGCGGCGACAGAGTATCCCAGGAAAAGATCCTGTGAGCCTTCGTCATCCACGAAGTGGCACATAGGGTCGGAAGCAGCCTCTCTTCGCCCTTCTGCTACGGCTTTCTGATAGTCGTCAGGATACTCTACAACCACGGCTCCTTTGGAACGCAGGAGATCTTTTTTCCATTGACGAGCATCGGCAGACATGTGAACAGTAACCTTGAAACCAAGTTTGGCGCTTATTATGCCTATGGAAAGACCCAGATTGCCGGTGGATCCCACAGCTACGGAGTACCGGCTGAACAGACGATGAAATTCATCGCTGTCCAGCTTTGAGTAATCATCATCTGCGGTGAGCATACCGTGATCAATGGCAATTTTCTCGGCCAGCTTGAGAACTTCGTATATACCTCCTCTGGCTTTGATAGAGCCGGAGATAGGCAGATGGCTGTCACATTTCAGAAACAACCTGCCGTCAAAGTTTCCGGTCATTCTGCATAGATCGGACTTCATTTTCGGTATTTCTTTCAGAGGCGACTCTATGATGCCTGCGGATCGTGCAGTTTCAGGAAAGGCTTTGGCAATATAAGGAGCAAAACGCGCCAGCCGTGCCTCTGCGTCGTTTATATCATCCATGCCGAAAGGAAGAGATGCAGGTTCTCCTGCTCCGGGGTTTAGCCAGAAAACTTCTTTATATGCCGACATGTCGGCAACCACGGGGTTTGAAACCATTAGCTTTTTAATATCCATAAATTTCTCCTTTAAAAATCTGTAATTAAAATCTGTCGCTATAATTAAGCAGGCTTCTCAGGCGTCCACCGGTTACCCCTGATTTAGAGCCCCTGCCTCCGGAAGAGCCGCTGCCGATAAAATCATCATACCTGCAGATTTTACCGAAAACAGTGTCAGGACCGGTTTCCATCAGACCGAAGGTTCCTCCGGAACCGTCCCGGGGAGAAGTGAGACTTCCCGGGTTCATAAGGTATATTCCCTCAATATCAACATAAGCGCTTCTGTGGGTATGTCCGAAAAAGGCGCCTATGCACCCGCTTTCAAGGACTTTGTAGTACAGGCGCTGGAGGTCATGGCTTACACCTTCCATATGACCGTGGCACACCAAAAAATTTCCTGCCTCAGTTTCCACTATGCAGTATGAACAGTCATCAAAATAGCCATCACAGTTTCCTTTTACTGCGGCTACCCTGATTCCGCATCGCCTTGATATTGACATGGCATCTTCATAGTAGTCTCCGCAATGTATGATCAGATCCACCGGAGACTCTTTTTTAAGTTTTTCAAACACTCTCATAAAGCGATTCAGCTTGCCATGAGTGTCACTGACAACTAAAATTCTCATAAAAAATCCTCTTTTCAAGTACAGTATACCATAGAAAATCGGATTGTTGCCATAGAAAGTTAAAATATATAATGACAGCAGATTTTCGGAGATTCCATGGCAAGTAAGGCCAAAGATTTATTAAGGCATGCTTTCAGACATCTCTAAAAGTATATCTGTTTCACAGGTTCCCTGGAGAATATAGAAATGAACGCCATCTGTCCAGTAGAGAGCATTGATACCTTCCTTGGAATAAGTATAACCTTTATACCCATTTATAGTTGCCTCTTCAAATGCTGCGTTCTCATTGTCGATACTCAAACTCATATTTTCCAAATCGCTAAATTGAGAATAGGAAATTTGCCGGCCTGTGTTGTTTTCATACTTAATATTGAGGAAGCCGTCCTCTTTATATTCATCTGTAGCAAAAAAACCATCAGGAACATTAGGATAAACATATTCAGGAATGTCCAAAGTTGACTCGCTTTCTATATCAAAGTAGATGTCTAAAGTTCCCTGCTCATCGTTCTGAGAGCTTTTCCACTCAACAATATAATGAGCAACGACCGCGCAGCCTGTTATTGCAAAGGCAAGTAATGTAATTAGAGCGATCAGCAGACTTTTTCTGACTCGTTTTCTTCCGATGCTCACATATGTGCATTCGGACGTTGAAATAATTCTTTCCATATTTGATTCAAAATGCATAGAAAATAGATAATCTTTATAGGGATTATCAAAATCATCAAGCCATGAGAATTCTTTGTCAAAAGCATTTTTGAGAGCCAAATCAAAGTTCTTATTCATATCAGAAGCCTTCCTTTTCTAACATTTCTTTTAGTAAGCGTCTTGCACGTTGAACCCTTTTCTTTGCGGTTTCAACGGAAATGGATAATAAATTAGATACTTCTCTGAAGCTGTATCCGTAGATGTGATAAAGGTAGAGTGAATCGCGATATATTTCGGGTAATTGCAATATACATTCAACAAGTATTCTGTTGGATACTGTTTCAAAAATATCGTTGGATGTAGCAGGTTCTTCTATTTGTGTGTATGCATCAATTTCCTTATTGTTATTATGGCTTACCATAGTGATCGCTATGTTTTTGGTAATAATAACCACGAGGTTTCTGGTTTGGGGACAAGGGATTTCTCCGATTTTGTGGAAATTTTTTGCTATGCGAAGAAACGCTTCTTGTACTGCATCTTCTGACAGATGTTCATCACATAGGACTTCCCGCGCGATGTAAAACATCAAGTGACGGTACTGTTGGTATAAGGCTGTAAACCTGAGTTTGTCCTCATCAGTATCGATTAATGTTAAATATAAGTTCAGCATATCTTACTCCCTTTTGATATATTGAGTACATTATATATATAAGCACGTTTACTGTAAAGAAATGAAATTTTGAAATTTTTTTTATTTAATTGTCCCCAAATCGATAAAAACGGAGTTATTATGCATAGAACATACAACGAGGGAAGGTAGGAATATGAGAAAAATAAGAATAACGATTACTGTTCTGTGCTTTATTATGTTGCTTTCTGTAACAACTGCTTTTGGTGCAATTACATCTGCGCCGGACATTCAGCCTATGGCAGCCAATTACATGGCAGCTTCAGCATCAATTTCATTGTCCGAAAACACCGTAAAGGCAAACGGTACAATAACAGGGAAGCTTGGACAGACGACAAAAACATCTATAAATCTTTATCTGCAGCAGTATAGAAACGGAAGTTGGGTTACCATTGATAACTGGACTTCATCCGGCAATACTGAATCCAGATCACTATCAAAGTCTAAAACAGTGACAAAGGGGTATAAATATAGAGCAAAAGCTGTTTGCACAGCTTATGTCGGCAGTGATAAGGAAACAGTGACAAAGTACAGTAAAAGTATTAGTTATTAACTTAGGAGGGTTTCAATGAAAAAAATGTAATATGCTTATTATTGATTGGCACTATGTTAAGTAGCACTTCTTTGTCTTATGCAGCAACAATATCTGTAGAAAGTGATTGTAAGGGACAAACTATCAAGTGTTTTGACACTTCTGATGAAATAGCAGAATACATTGAAGATTTTGTTGGAAAGAAGATTTAAACAAAACTATAATTGAAAAGGAAAGCGGCTACTATGCAGAGGGTACAGATTGCGATATAATAATGCCAAAATATGGAAATGATTACGTTTCTATCCAATCTGAGGCTTGCGATATTAATATGGAATTGCCTAATGAAGTGAGAAGAACAACAGAATATCTTTCTGAGAATGGAACGGCGATATATGGTTCTAAAGATAAAAATGTAAGTATTGCAGTACAAGCTCTTTATGATGAACAGGATGGAATAATATTTGATGCTGTAAGAACTATGATTACAATCGATTATTCAAATGCTTCTAAAGAATATTCATTTAAATATGATCTGCCAAAAGGATGTGAGTTAATAACTTCAGAAGAGTATTATGGGGTAGAAAATGCAGAACCAGGTTGGATATACATTGTCGATAATAATAATAGTTATATAGACTTGGAAACAGGTAAAGAAGTAGCAGATATTATTGCAGTGATTGAACCAGCGTGGGCAAAGGATGCTAATGGAAATAACATAAATACAAGTTATAGAGTAAAAGGAAATACATTAATACAGATTGTTCAGTTTAATGAGCGAAGTGCATTTCCTATTGTTGCAGATCCTACAACATATGCAAAGCCTCGAAATTATAAAATAGAAACGGTGTTTTCAGAATCATTTAAATTCAATAATGCAACACTGGGGCTTCCGGGACTAGGTGCTTCAACTGTATCAAATGTTTTGTCGAAGAAGGCAAAAGAAAAAGCAACTTCGCTTATTGTCGCAAAACTTGGAAGCAAAGTAATTCCGGTAGTAAGCTGGATTATGTGGGGTCTATCTGCTTATTGTACATATCAAAGTTATAAGGAGTATACATATACAAAGGTTACTCTTGTGTGTGATAAATGGGCAATTTATAAGCATCAAGGAGGCAGATGGGAACAGGGAATTGGATATAAATCGAACCTAACTTTTGCTGGCTCAAATTAAGGGGGGGGTAAGATGAGTACATTTAGTGCATTTGGTTTAAAAATCTTGACTGTAGTATTAATACCATATACTGTTGGAATTTATCTTACCTGCTTAGGGGTTAGAAGGCTGTTAAGAAAAGAGAGTGTTATAGAAAGTGGTATGTACACTATATTAGGATTGTTTTTTATGTTAGGAGCTATATGGCATTTGTTGTTTGTTGCTGACGTAGATTGGTACGCGGCTTAGAATTGAAAAACAATCCTGTATCAGAAGTTTTAGAGTCAACCAAAACTGAATAGATGTGTGCAGGTAGTGGTAAATCATTGCCTGCATTTTTCATATAATTAAAGTTAACTGTTCGTCACATATGATTTTTTCATTTTATTGTCCCCAAATTGATAAAAACAGAGTTATTATGCACAGAAGAAAATTCTTAAAAAATGTCACATTTTTAATTTGCAAACCGTCTATGTGGTAAAATTATTAATTTAGAAGGGTTTCATCGAAATAACAAGAGAGGAGAAGCTTATAATGAATGCAATAAAGCTATACCTTAACGAAATTGTAAGGGAAATGACGAGAGTATGGATGCCTGCTTTTGGCATTGGTTCAGTTATGATTTCTGCTATTGTATATGGGTGCGTTTCTGATATCTTTGGAATTTTAGATTTTTTTCTTCAAATTGCTTTGGGGACAATTTGGACAATTGCCGTATATTCTGTTGGTATTTTAATTAGAAATGAGCAAGAAAAAAAGTGTTGGAAGGCGAATTTATATTTAGTATTAGGCATGATTCTTTTAGGATGCTATGCAGCATTGGAATACTATATAGTGTTCATAATCCGGTAATACTGAAGCAAGGTCACTATCAAAGCATTAAAAAGTTGCAAAGCATAGAAAAAATGTAGCTTAAATGAGATAAAAAGGATGTGACATTACGTTCAGTTTGATGAGTGAAGTGCATTTCCTATTGTTGCAGATCCTACAGCATATGCAAAGCCTCGAAATTATAAAATAGAAACGACGTTTTCAGGAACATTTAAGTTAAATAATGCAACACTAGGACTTACGGGTTTAGGCGCTTCAGACACATCAGCTGTTTTGACGAATAAGGCAAAGGAAAAGGCAGCATCGCTTATTGCCGCAAAACTTGGAAGCAAAGTAATTCCGGTAGTAAGCTGGATTATGTGGGGTCTATTGACTATGGTACATATCAATGTTATAATATAAAAAATATACATATGCAAAGATTACTCTTATGTGTGACAAATGGGTAATTTACAAACATCAAGGAGGCAGATGGATACAAGGAATTGGCTATAAATCGAACCTCTCTTTTGCGGGTTCAAATTAGTGGAGGACGAGATGAGTACATTTGGTTTAAAAATCCTGACTAGAGTATTAATACCATATACTGGTGGAATATTTTTTACTTGCTTAGGGGTTAGAAGGTTGCTAAGAAAAGAGCGTGTTATAGAAAGTGGTATTTACACTATAGTAGGGTTGTTTTTCATGTTAGGAGCAATATGGCATTTGTTGTTTGTTGCTGATATAAGCATGTACGCTTAGAACTGCGAATTAAAAAAACTATAACAGATGTTTTGATGTCCTTATATTTTCAATCTTTCTGCTTATTGCAGTTCTTTATGGAAAGAAAGAAGGGGGAAGATGAAGATAAATTTAAAACTAATTTTTACTGTTATTTTTATTCAAATAATACCAACCATTGCTTTGTTCAACATTTGGAATGAAGAATTGCAACATTTAAGCTTTACAATTCTTCTGGTGGGTTAGAGAATACAAGAACTCATACGATTAAAGTAAAATGAAGTGGTACATGAGTAAATTAATCGAAGAATCCTGGTGGGAATAGTACTTTACAAAATACAGTAATTTCACATTGTAGAGGAAATCAAACTTAAGATATGAACAATACTTTGAAATAGCTACATAAAAATGCTCTTTGGCAGTAGGCCGAGGAGCATTTTTTTGTGTATTGACTTCAAGTACAGTTTATAATAGAAAATCGGACTGTTGCCATAGAAAATACGATTGTTGTATGTTAAAATATATAATAACGGCATACTTTCGGAGGGAAAAATGCTCAGAGAAATCAAGAAAAAAATGGTGATACTTCAAAACAGAGCCCCTTTTAACAGAGAGGTCAAGGAATATTTCGCCGGAATAGAAGAAGAAGACTGGATCTATAACAACATGAAAGCTGAGGGAAGCCCCCTGAGCAAAGGACAGGTGGAGAGCATTCTCAGAGGCGATGTCCTGAGCAATGTTCCCATAGGTGAGCACCTCATGGCAGAGAGACTCCGAGTTCTTCTGAAAAAGCTCTGGGCTTTTTCGGAAGAAAATATAGATTATGGTCTCAGGCTGACTGAAGGCATATATTGCATTCTGTCAGGCAAAGACAAAGCTGAGTACAGAAAGCGCAGTATTCTTGTGAGAGAATGGGATTTTTCTCCTGCGCTGCCTGCGGACATACCGGGAGAAATGGAAAATTTCAGGCATCTGATGGGAGAGGCTCTCAGAACAGGCGCCATGACAGAGGAATGCTTTGAATATGCCGCAAGACTGCAGCTGTGTCTTCTGAAGATATTGCCTTATGGTGAGGAGGATCGGCTTATGGCACGGGCAGTCACTACATATTATCTGATGTGCAAGGGATACCCGGCAGCGGCTCCTTATGTTAAAGAGCAGGAATATAACGCCATGGTGTCAGCATGCCTTAAGTCAGGTAACTGCAATGATTTAAAAGATCCTTACAAGCAGGAGATACTGGCAAAACTGTCGCTCATGATGCAGTTGACCGCATTGTGAACTTAATGTATTATAATCTGAGAGGAGGTAGAAATGGCTGAAAAAAAGATAAACTTCAAAAGCAAGTATGTCAAGATGAGCCTTGCGATTTTCTGCGCGGGACTTGGACTGCTGTTATGCTATTACATCCTTTATAATACAAACGATGTCAGAAACATTTTGTCGGAGATAAACAGCATATTGACGCCGTTTTATATGGGTATAATACTGGCATACCTTCTGTGTCCGATATATAATGTGACTCTCAGATGTGTATACAGGAGAAACAGAGGACGGTTCAAAACCTATTCCAGAGACTACAAGCTGGCGCGCCTTGTAGCCAGTCTTGTAACAATGCTGTTTCTGCTGGGAATATGCATCGGCTTTATAATGCTTATAGTGCCCGAACTCATAAACAGCATAGTAGGCCTGATAGGCGATATACCTGCATTCGTCGACAAGATATCTTCATGGATAGATAAGAATATAGTTGAAAATTACGAGATGGCCACTATGCTCCACGGCAAGGTCGACAGCATCTTTCAGAAGCTTCTGGAGTGGGGTCAGAAAAATGTTCTGCCGGGTGCAGAAGCTATCCTTTCAGGGGTTTCTGTAGGAATTGTAGGAACCTTCAGTGCAGTGATAAATATTTTTGTAGCACTGGTGATATGTGTGTATATATTAAACAGTAAAGAAATCTTCCAGGCACAGGGCAAGAAACTGATACTGGCTGCCTTTTCAAAAAAGAAAGCAGATGAGATTTTTGAGTTCGGCCGTATCTGCAATGATATTTTCGGCGGATTTATCAGCGGAAAGCTGATAGATTCCCTGATAATAGGCATAATATGCTTCGTTGCCATGAGTTTGCTGGGGCTTCCTATGGCAGTGCTCATCAGCGTTGTTGTAGGAATAACAAATATCATACCGTTCTTCGGGCCGTTTATCGGTGCCATTCCGTCCATTATACTGCTGCTGTTTATTGATCCGTGGGCGGCTCTCAAGTTTGGAATTATGGTTATAGTTCTGCAGCAGATTGACGGAAACATAATAGGACCTAAGATTTTAGGAAAGACTACCAAACTGGCAAGCTTCTGGGTGATGTTTGCCATACTGGTGGGAGGCGGTCTCTTCGGCTTTGCCGGAATGATTCTCGGTGTGCCTACAATGGCGGTTATATATGTTTACCTTTCCAGGGTAATAAACGGACGGCTGCGCACGAAAGACATGCCTACGGGAACCGAAGTATACGAAGATTTCAGCAAGTACTGCATAGATAAGGAGGATATATTTGGAAAAGAAGCTTGCGTTCCTATTGGAGGAACTGAAAAGGAAACTCCGAAGCAGGAACATTGATATAGAAATCCGGGAAAATGTACCCATGAGCAGATACACTTCTTTCAAGGCCGGAGGATGTGCCGCAGCCTTTGCAGAAGTGAACAGCAGCCGCAATCTGGCAGTTCTCCTCGAGACAGCGGTTCAGCTGGAAATACCTCATATGATTCTGGGAAACGGTTCCAACACTCTTTTCAGAGACAGTGGGTATGAAGGCCTTGTTATCAAGCCGGGAACCGGCATGGACTATGTGAATATAAGCCTGTCAGAAGACAAAGGGGAAACTTTTCAAGTCAGATGCGGAGTATCCGTGCTCCTTTCTGTTCTTGCACGGAGTATTCTTGCAGAAAGCCTCACAGGTTTTGAGTTCGCCAGCGGAATTCCGGGAAGTCTCGGGGGAGCGCTTTTTATGAATGCAGGAGCCTACGGAGGAGAGATGAAGCAGGTGGTAAAGTGGGTAAGAGCCATATCACCTGACGGAAAAGAAGAAAAAATTTTTACCAATGAAGAGATGAAATTCGGATACAGGCATAGCGTTCTGGAGGATAACGGATA
>ERZ791909.436-NODE-436-length-37013-cov-6.713323_pt1 | contig 37013 bp, 31 predicted proteins | sample MGYA00510143_ERZ791909 | MGnify/ENA primary metagenome ERZ791909 (study PRJEB30046, sample SAMN00792093) | human gut metagenome | study: EMG produced TPA metagenomics assembly of the A metagenome-wide association study of gut microbiota in type 2... | reverse complement strand
GGGTCGGATTTATCTTTTATCCCACGCGGGATGCGCGGGGTCTTCGGCCGTCAGGGCTTCGGCGAGGCTGATGCCCAGCGCCCGGGCCACGCCTTCGCCGTACGACGGATCGGCGTTGTAGCAGTTGCGCACGTGCCGCTGCTTGATGAACAGTTCCGAATCGCCCATGGCGCGCGCCGTGTTTTCGCATGTCGCCTGCTGATCTGCGGGCGGCATCAGCCGCCACAGCTTGCCCGGCTGCGTGTAATAATCGTCGTCGAATTCGCGCTCGTCGTAGTTGTAGACCGCGCCGTCGACGGCCAGGGGCGGCTCCTTGAGGGCCGGCGTGTCCTGCCATTCGCCGTAGCTGTTCGGCTCGTAGGGCGTCGTCGCGCCGTAATTGTCGTCGGTGCGCATCTGCCCGTCGCGGTGGTAGGCGTGGAACGGACAGCGGGGCTTGTTCACCGGAATCAGGTTGTGATTCACGCCCAGGCGGTAACGCTGCGCATCGCCGTAGGAGAAGAGGCGTCCTTGCAGCATCTTGTCGGGCGAGAAGCCGATGCCCTCGACGATGTTCATCGGGTTGAAGGCGGCCTGCTCGACTTCGGCGTAGAAGTTTTTCGGATTGCGGTTGAGTTCCAGAATGCCCACGTCGTGCAGCGGAAAATCGCCGTGATACCACACCTTCGTCAGGTCGAACGGATTGATTTTATAGGTCCGGGCCTGCTCCTCGGTCATCAGCTGCACCTGCATCAGCCAGCGCGGATAGTCGCCGCGTTCGATGGCTTCGAACAGGTCGCGCTGGTTCGATTCGCGGTCCTTGGCGATGATGGCCTCAGCCTCCGCGTCGGTCAGGTTCCTGATCCCCTGCTCAGTGCGGAGGTGGAACTTGACCCACGTGCGTCGGTTGTCTTTGTCGTAGAAGCTGTACGTGTGGCTTCCGAATCCGTGCATGTGGCGGAAGGAGGCCGGAATGCCGCGCGGCGACATCGTGATGGTCACCTGATGCAGCGCCTCGGGCAGCAGCGTCCAGAAGTCCCAGTTGCTGTTCGGGCTGCGCAGTCCGGTGCGCGGGTCGCGCTTGATGGCGTGGTTCAGGTCGGGAAACTTCAGCGGATCGCGCAGGAAGAAGACCGGGGTGTTGTTGCCCACGAGGTCCCAGTTGCCGGCGTCGGTGTAGAACTTGATGGCGAAGCCGCGGATGTCGCGTTCGGCATCCGCCGCGCCGCGTTCTCCGGCCACGGTCGAGAAGCGCACGAAGCACGGGGTCTGCTTGCCCACCTCGGCGAAGATCGACGCCCGGGTGTATTTCGTGATGTCGTGCATCACGGTGAAGGTTCCGAAGGCTCCCGATCCTTTGGCGTGCATGCGCCGTTCGGGGATGACTTCGCGGTCGAAGTGGGCGAGTTTTTCGAGGAACCACGGGTCCTGCAAGGTTACGGGGCCGCGTTTCCCGGCTGTCTGAATGTTCTGGTTGTCGGCGATGGGCCGGCCGTTTTCGGCTGTCAGTTTCTTTTTGTCCATATGGCTTTTGTTTTTGGTTGTGACGGATTCCCTGCTTGTAAATGTATGATATAATTCTGTGAATAACAAGCGGATAATATTGATAGTGCCATAACTTAAACCTATAATGGCCAAAATCGTGCCCGGACGGAACGGCGTGCGTACTGAAAATTTTCGGCCGAATGTGCGGATATTTCGGTCCGGGGCGTTATCTTTGAGAAACGGAACGGCGGTTCCGGGAATCGGGACCGTTCGCTGAAACAGTTTAGCCTGCAATGATTGATTTGAATTTCAGCCGTGAGTTTTTTGCGGCCATGCTGGTCACGGAGGTGGAGAAGGTCGGGTTCGCCGTCCTGATCCGGACATTTCCCGATGCAATGGAATTGCAGCACCCCGCTGTCCTGATCCGGGGTATCCGGGAGTTTGCTTTTGATATTGCCGAAGGCTGCTTCGTTCGCCTCGGGGCGCGTTGCGACGGGAAGATAGAGGCCCTGCGGTCCGGAATCAGCAAGTCCGGGGACGAAATCCGGTTCACGGCGGTGGATTACGTGTACCGGGAGTCCGAGTTCCGGAAAAAATATGTGAACCGGGTCGTCAATCCTTTTTTGACGTAAGTGCGTCCGAGGGACGAGGGTTTCGAGATCGTCTACGGCGAGCGCCGCTACTGGGCTGCCGCGATGGCGAATCTGAAATTCATCCCGGCCTTGGTATGCGATCTGTCGGACGCCGAGGCCGAGGATGCCGCCATTACGGAGAACCTGCAACGCGAGGATGTGTGCCCTCGTGAGGAAGTTGCCGCCTACAAGCGGGCCTTGCAATCGGGATGGCATACGATCGAGAGCCTCGTGGGCAAGTTCGGCAAGTTGGAAGCCTACATCCGCTCGCGTCTGAAACTCTGCGAGCTGATCGACGCCTTGGCCGGGATGCTCGACAAGGAGGATATTTCGGTGGGCGTGGCCACGGAGATCGCCAAATATCCCGCCGACATCCAGCAGGAGGTCTACAACGATCATTTCGCCGAGGGGTGTTACAGCTCTTGGAAGACGGCGCGGATCAAGGAGATCGCCCGGCGGCTCTACGAGCGTTACATGACCAAGCTGGAAAGCTACAACTTTGATAAGACGGAGTGCCTTTCCTGCCAGCACAACACGGCCAATCAGGTGTTGTTCAAGGACGAATGTGCAGGCGGCTGCGCAGGCTGCCAGAACCGCGAGTGCATGCTCCGCAAGAATGACGAGTTCCTCGTACAGAAAGCCGTGAAACTCCTCAAGGACGACCCGCGTACGATGCTGGCTACGGACGGCGAAACGCCTGCCACAGTGCTCGAAGCACGAGAGTCTTCCGGATTTTTTCACAAAGATAGTGCAAGCCGGCCGCAGAGACAAAATTTTGTCGTCGATTTTGCAGTAGACGCGCCGGGTGAAGTGGATTCCGCTGGGGATGCGCCTGCAGGGGAGTTGCTTCGAGATTTTGACTGGTGCATGAGATTCCCCGGATCAGCGTAGATAATGTTGCGAGAAGAAAAGACGGATTACCGTTGCTTTCGAAAATGGGGTAAGCATCCAGCTTACAAGGTCCACTTCACCTATTTAAACATGGGGTCCGGATTCAATTGATACTCTACACGATGAATAAGATCAAGCATCTGTAGAAAGATTTTCGGCTGGTTATCTACCCTTTAGGCACCTGGATCGCAGGACAGTCTCCGCCGGCACGAAGAATAAATTCAGCCGTCTTATGCCTTTGGGCATCATATAATTCCTTTTTGATAGTGCTACGGCAGATGACCACTGTCTCGGAAGTGTCCGTATGCCGATGGATAGGAATCTCTGTGTCACACATCAAGACATTGAACATCTTTTGAGAGGAATCTTCGGACGCAATCCTCAGATCATAATTCATCCTACGGCGGGGGGGGCTTCTGCCTGTTTCTGGATGCTGTCAAATAGGTTACTGTCAAGTCGCATATGTTAGAGATTGCTCGGATCCCAATCTACTATTTAACAATCGCTTCTTTAATGCAATCAACTATGTAATGGACGTCGTCATCTGATACATATGGGCCGGCAGGGAGACAGAAACCAACCTTGAACAGATCTTCCTCAATACCATTGGTGTAAACCGGAGCATTGGCATATACAGGCTGCTTGTGCATGGGTTTCCATGTCGGGCGGGTCTCGGTCTTCTTGCCATGCATGAAAACGCGAAGAGCCTCGACATTATCGTTCGGCTGGCAATCTGTTGTTGCGCTTTCAACAGCATGAATTACTCCGGCAGCACCTCCGACTGCTGTTTTAATTACCTCCTTATATGCATTCTCCTGTCCCTGGATATGAACCGACGGGTCGAGTGTCGCTGCACAGAGCCAGAAGTTTCCATCGAAACGAGGATCTTCCGGCTGCTTGTGGATGTGGATACCGGGTATATCAGCCAACAACTTTTCGTATAATTTCTGTACATGCTTGTGGTGAGCGATATGCGAGTTAAGTACAGTCATCTGACCGCGACCAATACCGGCACATACATTCGACATACGGTAATTGTATCCGGTAGCAGTATGCTGATAATAGGGATATGCATCACGGGCCTGAGTAGCATACCACATGATTTCATTTGCCTCTTCTGGATTCCGACAGATAAGTGCACCTCCACCTGAGGTTGTAATCATTTTGTTCCCGTTGAAAGAGAGTACTCCGTAGCGGCCAAAAGTGCCGAGGACTTGTCCATCAAAGCGAGATCCCATGCCTTCGGCAGCATCCTCAACCACCGGGATACTATATTTGTCAGCAATCGCCATAATTTTATCGATATGGTATGGCATACCATAAAGAGCAACCGGAATGATGGCTTTAGGATATTTGCCGTTCTTCTCTTTACGGTCAATTATGGCTTTCTCCAGCAATTGAGGGTCCATATTCCATGTCTCGCCCTCTGATCCTATGAAAATCGGTTTGGCTCCGAGATAGGTAATCGGATGAGATGAAGCACAGAATGTATAGCTCTGTACCAATACCTCATCTCCGGCCTTTACGCCACACCCGATAAGAGCCAGATGTACAGCTGCTGTCCCGGCAGAAAGGCAGACTACCTTCCTGTCAAGCGGCTGACTGCCATCGCTCTTGCTATTGGCAAATGCTTCCAAATCCTTCTCAAATGTATTCACGTTCGGTCCCATCGGAACCACCCAATTTGTGTCAAAGGCTTCTTTGACATATTTCTGCTCCCATCCCTCTTCTGACATATGAGCCAAACAGAGATAAATCGTTTTTCTTTCTTCTGACATAATATTTTATGTTTAGAGTATTAGAGACTCATGAGTAACATGACGCATTAGACTTCCTCGCCAGCGAACTTAACCTTGAAATGAAGTACTGTTGCAAAGATTATCTCAATGTCTTTGAGGAATGAATAATGCCTATAGTAATAATAATTCAGGCGAACCTTGTCCGGATAAATTACTTTATCATTATATTCTGTAGCAATTACCTGCATTGGACGAGAATCTCCCTCTGCCTGTTTTTTCTTCACATATTCGGATATCATCTCATCTTCCAAACGATATTTCAATGTTGCAGGACCGGTTATTCCGGGGCGCAGTTTGAGTACGTCACGGTTGGCTCCTTCGAGTTTGTCCGCATATCCGGGTACATCCGGACGAGGACCAACAAAGGACATGTTTCCGATAAGCACATCCCACAATCCTGGCAACTCGTCCAGTTTATAGTGACGCAGTGTCGCTCCGAATGGAGCGATTCGGGTGTCTCCCGCAACGGATACAGTCGAACCATTGTGATTGACAGTCATAGTGCGGAATTTATGGCAATTGAAGAGTTTTCCGTTCTTGCCGACACGCTTTTGAACGAAGAATGCTGGTCCTCCAGGCATCTTAATTTTTACCATGATGGCTACGATTACTAATACAGGCCATAAAAAAAGAAGACCGAGAAATGCTACGATTCGATCAAATAACCATTTGAGTATCATATTTTTTATACATGTAGTTTCTGATTAGGTTCTGTTAACATTATATTTGTTTATTAATTGATTTTCATATATTTTTATGCTATGAAAATCACAACAAGGCAGTATTGCCATGTGCTTTCTTGCCCATAGAGGCACAGTGCGTTTGGGTAATCTGGAAGTACTTAACTTGTACGTTCTTGAGAACGGCTGTAAATGGCGGAGTCTTCCAAAAAGTTACGGCCCGTGGCATACTCTTTACACACGCATGAACCGCTGGGCAAAGTCAGGGGGTCTGGATCGTGTGTTCGATCTGCTTCGTGAGCAGAATGTATTTGACTTCCGGGGTATTTTCACTGGACAGCTCCAGTGTTAAGGTGCATCCAGACGGGACAGGCGTTTTAAAAAACTCGGGACGCAGGCTGTCAGAGTTTCCTGTGGAGGACGCATCACCAAAATACATCTGGTTGCCGCGAGTAACCGCAACGCAGTAGTGTTTTCGCTTTCGGCGGGCAATAGCCACGATGTTCCCGAAGGTCGCAAGTTGATTGAATGCATTAGAACCGCTGCTGCCTGCCATTTGCTGATGGATCGGGCGTATGAAGACGATGCGACCAGGCGACTGGTGATCAATCGCGGATTTAACCCGGTGGTGCCGCCAAAGAGTAATAGCCGTGGGAATATGACAAAAAACTTTACAAGCGACGAAATGAGGTTGAAAAACTATTCCGCAGAATCAAACGCTTCCGTAGAATATTTACCAGATATGAAAAACTCGACACTATATTCTCGGCATTTATAACTTTTGCCATCATCGTCGATTATTTAGGTTAACAGAACCTAGTTTAAATGTTTTACCTTTTGAGATAATAACTTTAATTGACAATAATATACTAATTCAGGCCTTTACTTCAAATCACTCAAGCACAAAATGTTATATCTCACTAGGTTTTATGTGTAGCTAATAATTACTAACGGGAATAATTTGCTTTTATAACTCAACTCACTAGTGTCCCGTAAAAAATTGCCGCACGTTTCTTATGTTGTTGTTATTCAGTAAATTAAAATCAAATATAGAATAACCGAACTTGAAATGAAAAAAGAATAATTGTCATTCTATTAAAATTATTTTTCCTTTAATATCAAATAGTTGCGATTTTTATTTTCTTGAAAAATGATATGAATGAAAATTTAACGGTACACTAGTGAACTCAACTATAAATTAGTCCTCTGAAAAAAATGACCACAGGTCTTGGCAACATTAAAATAATATTCTTCATTACTTGCTTTAATCTTATCTTCATGGATCTGTTTTGCCAGAAAAGTCTGACTGTATCCAATATTGTCTGTTTAGGGTCTGCTAATGATACAAACATATTCTTTCTAAGTTCAGAATCCATCTTATAGCTTTTACCCCAACTTTGATAAGAGATGCAATCGCTTGCTGTGTGTTGTTTGAATGTGATTTTATCTTTAATCTCTTCAAATAGGACCTTACCTTTCTTCGATACATGATTGATAGTCACAAGAGAAACGCCCCTTGAGTCTTTTAAATACGCCTTACCCCAAAAGTCGCCAATACGGATATCTGACGAATCCATTGTACTCCTGAGTTTACAATCATAACAAGCTTCGTTAAGCAATACATCAGAGAAGAATAATGTATAGAATATATCGTTAGTCTTTGGACTGGTGAATAGCGTTTTGCCGGCTTTCTTTATTTGAATAACATAATAACTGCCCCATCCGTATGTTTTACTTCTAAAATTTATAGAATCATACGATTTTTCATGAGTCTTGCTGTTAACATACTTCAAATAGTTTTTCCATACATTTATAGAAGGGCAACCATGGCAGTAAATGTCGACCAGTATATAGTTCTTTCGTTTGTTACGCTTTTTCAAATATTTATCAATAGCAAATATATGGCACGGAGTCCCAAAAACTGCGACCTTATCGTTCAAATGTGTATCTACAATCTGCTTGAAGGCATCGAAAGTGTAGGACTGGATATACTTTGAACCTCTGAACGAAAGACTCTCTTCTCGTGTCTTGGCAATTCTATTTACAGCAATATTATTTTTAGTATCGTAGGTTACACCAATACACAAAAAACCTTCATTAATCAGTTGTTCGCAGAGCACATCTCCAAGCCCCCCTGAGGTGGTACTGCCTACTATTTCATCACTTTTGGCTGAAGCTGCATAATTAATGAGTTTGTCAACATCTTTATATTCAGGAATGTCAGCATATTTATAGCAGATGCTTTTGCATATGCCACAATCTACACATTTATCAAGATCTATTATAGGACGATAAAAACCATCCTGATTCAGATGTATGTCTATGGCTTGCCTTGGGCAGACGGCAGCACACATCTGACAACCAGTACATTCATGCAATGTATCTTTATCTTGTATATTCATCCTTATTTAGAATTCAATCATTTCCTTCAAATATGCCATAGATTCGGCTCTTCTGCGAGTTACCTCTTTGACTACGAACTCATTATTTTGTTTCCTTGTGAAGATAGTTTCTATGTTCCAGCTATCATCAATCACTCGATCAATCAAACCGTATTCCTGCAAAAGGTTCAGCAACTTGTTTCCATTATCGCGTAGCTTAACTGCCAACTCTCTACCGGTAATAATAGACATAACACAACCATGAAAAGTGTCCGTCACTACACAATCTGCATATTTGAAATAACGAAGTAATTCAACAGGGTCGACGTTAATATTGATGTCGGCCCATTCATGATAGAATCCTGGGCAGACCACCATCAATCCATGGCTATGAGCATACTTTATAATCTTTTGGGTTTCCTCAGGGGCATTCATGCGAGTTTCGTACGCATATACAAGAAGATACTTGGGAAGTTTGGGATCATCTAACTTTGCCAGTTCTTTCTCATATCCATAAAGGATAACAGGATCTACTACTAATTTCGAATCTCTTCCAGTTAATTCCTTGGCGATTTCGATAGAGTTCTGATCACGCATCGCAAGACCATTCATTGAGGCCAAACCGCTTGCCACAAAAGCCTTACAATGCATTCTCTTGATATCTTCAATCTTTGTAGGGCCAAAACATCCTGCATATGTAAACACCTTATCTGTTGGAAGAGCATGACCGAACATTACAGGAGTAGGGCCTGTATGAAGCGCAAAAACCTCATCACTGCCTATCACAACTGCATCTAGCCCTTTTGCGTCTGCATAAAATTCTCCTATCAAGTTTTCTTTTGTTTTGAAGTCTTCAAACAAGCCTTTTTTCTTAACATTGAAAAGAAATATTTTCAGCCCTCTCTCAAGGAGGTATTTAATATAGATACCTATTGACTTTATACCAAGTTCATACTTAACTTTCCATTGCCGGCCCATAAAGTCATAGCTCTTGTCGAACTGAAGTGCTTGAGCATCAATATCAAAATTTTTCTTTAATACTTTAATGAGCGCATTCATCTGGAGAATTGCTCCATGATTATGTACATCATAATGGGTTATGATACCGTATTTCATACCTTTATCTCAATATTTTATATGCAAATTTCAAAATCCAACTTGGACAAATCATAAGCAGATACATTGCGTATGCATAGATATACGCCATACTACCATATCCCAAATCCCTTGCAATCAACTTTCGAAGATCTAACTGGCTTTTAGCAAACTCTCGTCCATTTCTGCGTTGTTTGAACATATTATCTGTTATGCGGAAGTTCAGCAGTATATCGGGCAGGTTTGCTATTATGCATCCATGCTTGTAACCTTCAAGCCAAAGACGTGTATCTTCATTGCGCACAAAGTCAGTTGGATATTTCCAACCGACCTTATCGAAAAATGACTTGCGGAACATAACTGTAGGATGTGCTACTGGATTTCGCTTTGCAAAGAACTTGCGACAGGCCTCCGGTTCGCAAGGATAGCGCGTTACCTTTCTTCGATTGTTACCATTCTCGTCAATCTCGTTGATCGCACCTCCTACCATATCGATCTCCGAATGTGCCTCAAGATAGTCTAACTGTCTTTTAAAACGGTCTAGTACGGCTATATCATCAGAGTCCATACGTGCAACAAATTCATATTTTCCTGCTTCGCACTTCGTAAGCAAATCATTCAGACAGCCAGCAAGTCCTTTATTTTTCTTGTTTTCAACAATAACTACCCGACTGTCTGAAATTGTGTCTAGGACCTCACGTAGATTATTTTCAATAGGCCCATCAATCCCAATGTAATATGTATAATCCCAATATGATTGATGTAATATACTCATTAACGATTTCGTTAGATACTCGGGGTTATCGTTCTTATATATTGATTGAATAACGGCAAGTTTGGTCATAGTTCATTCTTTTGTTTTCTTCACAAAAGTAGTACCTCCACATTTCACATAGATATCTCTAAGACCATCACGCATATAATCAGGACAATGCCTATTGATTTCGGTCTTAAAGAAGAGTTTGATTTCAAACCACCAGCTTTGAACCTCTCGATTACCATTGTAGATTCCAGGATGGCGTTTGAAGTACCAATATGCCTGACGCAATATCCTCCCTTTACGTACTACGTCTAAAATCTCATATTCTTTATTTAGGCATACAAGGCACTTGGCATTGTATTCCATAGCGCGTTCATGTAATTGCACCTCATAATCCCATGGAGTCCTAGGTTCCTTGACTGTATATGCCAAAAACTCTTTTTTCCAAAGACAAGAATATAGGTTGACACTATACATATGGCTATTTTCCACGTGATACAAGCCCTTGAAATCAGGCAGTTCGTCGCGTGTAGCCGTGGTTGGCCGTTTAAAGAAACGGATATAGTCAAAGCCCCCCTCTTCCATTTTGTCAACGTACTTCTCCATCCGTTCAGAACTTACGGATTTGATCAAGAAGTAGTCATCCAGTGTTAGAAATACATATTTTGTTTTTACATATTGGAGGGCATATTTTAAACGATCTGTCCACTCTACATCAGCTCCAGCTGCAATAACCTTAGCATCAGAGAAAGTGCGTTCAGTCGGTTTGTCAGTGATGATATAAGTTTCGAAATCCTTGTCCGGCCAGTTCTTACGAAGCATTTTCATGTTTCCATCCCAAAGATCGCTGAACTTGTTGCACGAGAAAATCATACAGGTGATTTTATCCTTTAGCATATCAGTATTGAATTATTTGCTCATAGCTCTATTGACAACCACCATAAACATCTCACAACTCTTCTGGAGGTTGTGGTGTTCGTTAGTCATCACAATTTGTTGGTCATAATATTCCTTTTGTTTTTCGGGGGTGGCAAATAGCTCGCGTAGCGTATCGACCAATTTCTCTTTATTCGTACATACATATGATGCTCGAGTGCTTTGCATATACTGTACGATCCCAGTCTCCTGCGAACCATATGTCAAGATGGTTGCCCCGGAGGCTAATGAGTCGGCAGCTTTAGTAGAAAGCGAGTAGCGAGATTGATCAATGTCATGAGAAAGAAAGCCCTCAACAATAACCGTGATATCACTTTTGGCCATTTTTTCTTGCACTTGTTCATACGGGATGATACCTCCAAAATAGATATTGGGATTCTCCCTGAAGATTTTATATTGAGAAGGATCTTTTGAACCAGAATATATCTCTAACCGATATTTGGGATTGATTTTGCCCAAAGCATATCCAATATCATTCAATGCATGATTACGTCCCATGCCGATGTTGCCGAAATAGGTAATAAGCGGAAATACGGTATTGACAGGGGAGAATGCTTTTCGCTTCACGGTAGAAGTCAAATATATAGTTTCACCATCTAGACCCATATCACCATTATATTTGTCACGAATCTTATCACTGATGTATATTGCACTTCCTTTATGAACCAGGACTTTACGAATCAACCTTTTATAAGCAAGTTTATACCACCAATAGAGAGGATTGATCGAGAAATGAGTGTTGAAATAATAGTCATCCAAAATGGAGTTAATAATGGGAATATTGTACCGCTCTGCTACATATAGTGCTATTTGTGGAATGAAGTAGTCATTAGAATAGCTAAGGAATATACATTCAGGCTTAAACTCATCCAACCATTTATTCAACTTATCCGTACACCAAAGGTGCTTGCGCCAAAGTAGACCACGAAGCAGATGAGTTAGCGGGGTGTGCTTTAGACCAAAACGGTATGCTCTTTGTGCAGACTTACTTTCATCCACTCGATTCGAAGACTCGGTGGAATCAGGTAACTCATCATACGAGTAGATGCGTCCTGTTTCAATATGCTTACCCTTCCATCTCTGTAATAGACGGTAATCAGATATTTGAAACAAAGTCCCACAATGCCCTTTGACAGGAGTCATCGGATGCGAGAATATCTGTGCAATATTCTCTTTTTCCCAGTTGTGAAAATATGCATCAAAGGCTCTTGATGAGTCTTTAGTGTTGTAGGGAATTGTTCCTACAATAAGCATTCTTGGATGACTCATATATTATATTTTCAATGAACTGTGATGTAAAGGCAACTTAGCATTACAGCAATTACAAAGTTGACGAACAATAGAATATAGGTATATTCGATAACTTCAGTATGCCAAGCGCGAAGTAATGAATCAGATAGCCTCAAGCGAATGAATACTACTCACATGAAGGAAAAATGTCTCTACTAAAGTTTCGAGTACAGTAGGTAGTTCATTTGTCTGTTACCTTGAACTATCCGAATGGTTCCTATCGTCAGCACCATGGTTAGTGCAAAATTCACAAGAAGAGAAACCAGGCCTTCCATTGACGCAAGGATTGGGTGTCCCATTGCTGGTGCCAGTTTCAAGAACAGGTAGTGTGTGAGGTAGATTTCTATCGAGTGAACACCCGTCCAGTTGAACATTCTAGCCCCCCCCCTCCTGTTGGCGTGAATTCCTGTAAATAACCCAATTATAGCAGCGCAGCCAAGCATAGAGGTGCCAAAACGTCCTACGATCATGGTGATTCCAGCTGCTTCTGAATAGAAGTCAAAACGGTTGATTGCAGCAAACCAGAGACCTAGAGATACTACAATCACACCGTTGATAATCATATTAGCGTTATTTTTTGCCATAAACCAATCTTGAATCTGACCAAATAAATATCCAATCATGTAAATGGGCAGATAATACAATGTTAGTTTGATGGCAAAGAATCCCATGCCGAAGAGATAGCCAACAGTTGCTAATCCAATCAGTCCGATTCCTAATAATATTAGATGCGACAGAATATTCAATAGCTTATTATTAAACCACTTATTGCTCAATAAGTCTGCAATCCCGAATAACATAGAAATAGTCCAGATGGTAATGAGAAACCAATATCCGGAATCCATGTGCCAAAGCATGTATTTAATATTCAAGAACACTGATTGACCCAAAATTAACCCTCTGACAACAATTGACCAAACTATCCATGGCAACAGATATGCAAGAGTACGTTTCTTAATGAATTTCCACAAGTCACTTCTCCCTGTAAGAGGACGAGAATAGCGTGTTACATATCCGCTGATAATAATAAATAAAGGCATCTGAAGAGTCCATATTACTTGAAATAATAAACTATTTGAATATTCTCGTACTGTTCCAGATATTGTATGCCCCAAAACTACCAAAAGCATTGCAAAGCCTCGGATAATATCAACTGTATTGTTTCTCATTGTAAAAAAGGTATATCTGTTCCTAAAACATATGGTACAATGTCAAGACTTTTAGGTGCTAGGCAAAACATATAGAAAAAGACAAGCATAATAATATGAAATAATAAACCAAGTATAGTTTGGGTTGGTAAACTATATTCTTTTATAGCGTTAGGTATTGCAAAAGCAATAAAGAGAGTATAACACATAGTAGAGCGATTCAACATTGTCCCGTTAAATGCCAAAGTAAAAAAGGTGCCTGCAATGAGTAAAAAGAGGTACTGATGTAAGTCAAATGGCTTATATTTAGAATTATAATCTGCAATCTTCACCTTTTTCTTTTTATAAGAAATAGCTATAAATAGCAATATTGCAAATAAAAATACAAGCATCCCCCCCATAGCCAATCTATCATCAAAAGTATATTTTGATAAAGCCTTTTCGCTATTTAATGTCATAATAAATGATGTGAGACTTGGTGCTGCTGCGAGTGCAAAGATTGATGCAGAAATACTTAAAAAATTTATCCTTAATTTTAATAAAATAGGAACAATTCCAAAAATTACAGATGATCTATGTAAGGAAATGGCAAAGAGAAGAATAGTCGTAAATATTAACACATCTGTTTTTGATTTCATATTTGCATAAGGCAAACTCATCAAGCATATTGATATTGCTAAACCTTGCCGAATTCCAGATAAATCAAAAGAAAGGAATTGAAAGCACACAAAGATTATTACTGATAGTAAGTAGTCTTGCGAGTATCTTTTTATGGTTAAATAGAGAGGATATAACATTATGACATAGACAAGACATAGAAATATGCGAGAACTAAGTCCTATCATAGAGCATACTTGCATAAAAGAAACATATCCTAATTCCATGTGTGTCCATGATGTATCCATAAATGGATAATTTCCTGCCATTTCATAGGTTTCTATATAACCAGGGATGTCGCGGCCTACAGAATAGTCTCTTAATGCACAAAGTGCATAAATGGCAAGGAAAGAAATAATTAGAAATCTCTGATTGTGCCTTTTGATGGAGCCAGTTCCTAACCTAGTTACAAAATATGCTAAGTATATAAACACCAAAAGAATTATATATGCCTTCATATTTAGTTAAGAGACTGGCTATAAATATTTAAATAGTTTGCAAAGCATTTGCCTTTATCAAACTGTCGTTTTGCTTTATCAATACATGCTGTTCTGTAATTATTTGGAACCTCGCAAATATCACGAATTTTCCGTATGAGATCTTGTATATCTCCTTGTTCTACGATAGCTCCTGTTCTATAATCTATTGACTCTGGACTACCTCCTGTTCTATAGGTAATAACCGGAGTGCCGCAGGCCATAGATTCCAAGTTAATGGTTGGATAGTTGTCGCAGTAGGTTGTGTTTACCAAAACATCTGCGATAGTATAGAACTCTGCTAGTTCTGTTGGACTATCTGTGCGAGTAATACCTATGATGCCATTTGGAATTTTGGCCATTTGTTCGTTTGATAGTCCTACCATAATAATAGCATAATCACGAGTCAACAACTCTCGAAGTTTTAAGAAGTCGGGGTAACCTTTATAACTAGACCAAGGTAGAGCTACACCAATAATTACCTTCTTATTTTCTATGCCATATTTCTTACGAATATTACTATTAGCAGTAGGTTTAAACACAGACAAATCGATACCATTATGTATGGTTTGAATTTTTTTGTTTTTAAGAAAAGATTGCCTTACTAAACCTTCTAACCAATATGAAACTGGAACTATTGTAAGCTTATTTCCAAGACTTGTAAATAAACTTTTTTTTAACTGATAATTTCTTTTTGACTTATCAACAAACCATGATTGTGGATACTCGTCGAGGAAGTTACACTTATCACACCCCGTCTTCCATTTCTCACATCCTCGCATTATAAAATGTGCACAATGGCCTGTAAAAGTCCAGCAGTCATGCAATGTCATTACAACAGGAAGTTCTGCTTTTTTCAAGAACTCAAATAATAGTTTGTAGTTCAAATAATGCCCATGCATCGTATGTATATGCACAATATCTGGTTTGATACATCCAATATACTTGAGAAGCCTCTTTGTGGCCAAACGCGAATGCAATCCCTCGCTATCTAACAATCGAGAGAATACATTATGAGTTAAGTAACCAAATCTACCTTCAGATATATTAATACTACCTGGATAAGTGCTATTACCAAGGCCATAGGCAATATAAGCCTCATGACCATTAGCCTTCAGCATATCTGCTATTCCAATACATATCCGCCCCGTACTTCCTTGTCCACAGACTGTATTGACTAGTAAAATCTTCATGACCTCTTTCTTTTTGATATGAAACTTTTTAGCAATAAGCGTTCGTCGGCATCCAGCCCTAAAAAGATGATTACAACGATTAAAAAGAGTTCTGAAATGAATAATCCAATTATATGTTCAACAAATGAATAAGACGAGGAGTTGTATATTATATAAAAAAGAATCAAAGGAATAGATATGATGCCGATTCTAATAAAAGAAACATTAAAGAAAGACTTTACAGCAAAATCAAATATCCGTTTTAATAAGTACAGTCGAATAAATGCAAGGCTGAAACTAATAGCACAAAAAACTATGAGAATCGTGTATGGGTTAGCTCCAAATTTATAGCAGACAAATGAAATAGGTAAACCAAGTAATGTAAAGGAATGGGTAATAATCTGATACTTTTTTATATTTCCAGTAGCATTTACGAGTGCGGGAATACCTTCTCCAAGACATCCAAGAAGGGCGCCAAGAATCATTAATCTGCAAAATGTAGATGTCCCTTCAGGTACTTCTTTAAGCCATAATCCTAAAAGGAAGTCCATTTCTAACATCACAGGGAAGGCTACTATACTCATCAGAATAAATGTATATTTTGATATGTAACTTGTTAATTTAATAGAACGATTGGTATTTCCTCCACTAAAGTTTTTAGTAATTTGTGGAACTGCTGCACTATTTAAACTGCGGGCAAAGACAAGAATAAAACTTTCTATTTGAGATGCAACAGCAAAGGCTGCATTAATAATGGTCCCGAAAAAGAAATTAATAATAATAGCACTTCCTTGTGATTTAGCAACGGATGCTAAAGCTCCAAAAGTGGTCCATAATGCATACTGCAACATTTCGTTGATTAATCTCAAATCCTTATACAATTGCATTCTGATTACGGACCAATAGTTTAAGTAACAATATATTGCATATAATCCACATAATAGGATTGTATAAGATAGCATGATTATGCTATATAATCGCAATCTGTTTGTTTCGGAATAGATAAGTAATAATATTGCACCAAGTTTAGCCAATTGAGTGATGATATCAATGGTAGCATTAACAGCAAACTTCTCATATGCGACTAATAGCCCTTGAAATGGGACAAATAAGGTAGAAATAGATGCAGTTAAAACGGAAATATGAAAGACAAATAAAGCATCATGCAACTTTCCTGTTACAACATTAAGGTAATTATTAATATACCAATTTCCAATAACCAAGCCTACGATTAATAGGGAAATGGCGAATCCGATATGAATTATAATGCTCGTATTGAATATTTTATTGGGATTACCTCCGTCTTTTTTTCCTATTTCAAATGCTAAATATCTGTAAGTTGTCGACAACATTGCTGTATTAGCCACATTTAGCAAAGTTACAATCCCTCCAACTACGTTATACAAGCCAAAGTCAGATGCGCCTAAAGCATCGAGCACGACTCGAGAAGCTATAAGGCTAACAAGACTTACAATACATAGACGCAAAAAAATAACTATACTATTTATTGCAATCCGTTTGTTATCGTTCATTGTTTTGATATTTTTTCCCTTATTTCTTCCCATTTAAGTTTAAATACAATCATGTGGTGCTTATTATCATGAGCAGAATCCACCACTAAATATTGACCATCTTTGCTTAATTTAGGATGTAAGTCGCAAGAAGATGGTGATTTATAGTAATTTGCATAGAAGGAACCTAATAATAAATGTTTTTTTGTTTTAATATCATACACATATAGCCTTTGGATATGGTGATTGTCTGGATAAGTATCAGTTATCATGTATCTTCCATCTGGTGTAAAAGAAGGGTGGCCATCAATTAGGAATGGACTTGAATTAAATTTATCTACTAACTCATAATATCCATTATTGTATTGGTAGTATTCATACGATGTTATACCGCCTTTAAAGCGTTGCAATATTTGCCTTGGAATAGTATTTCTTATAACTAATTTAATAATGGATATAAAAGATAATTGATTTTTTTTCAATTGAGGAGGAATTGTCTCTATTTTACTTCCTGCCGAGAAATCGCTTCCATTTACCTTCTTGCGAGATGGGTAGGCATAAATTGAGAAGGAGTTTTGATTCCATCCAAAATGAGACCATTGCGTTGTTTCCCATCCAGGAATACATTGCATATTTAATGTTTTAATATCGACGATTATCAATCTTGTTTTATATGAAAACACATTGTTGATTGAGGAAAATCTATGTAATACACAAAATTTTGTTCCATCTTGATTAATCATTACATGTTCTAACCAATGTTTAGCTTTAGAAAAATAAGGCCGATAATCAAGAGCTATAATGTCTTGTATGGAAATAATTCTTTTACAAGTATTATTTTCTAGATTAATTTCAAATATTCCATCATCTTTGTATATTGGGCCATCTTTCTTTTTGTCTATAACTGATTCGTAGTGGTATGCTCGACACCAATGAGCTCGTTCCATCTCAAGAGCGATTGACTTTTTCCCATCAGGCGTAATGGCATAAATGGCCCAATTTATCTTTCTTTCCGTACCATTTTTGATATTATAGATAATGGCGGTATGATGATTCCCGTCTGAACTATTATAAATTATCTCATCATCATTCAACCACTGAGCCATACATCCTTGCTGCCAGTTCCATGAATCTGACTCCCCGACATGGTGCCATGAACCAGAAGGAATGTCATAGTACCCAATCTCAATCTTTAAATCTGCACGAGGTAGCATGCCATCTTCGGTAATACGGTTGCAGAGGAGTTTAGAATGATCTAGCGTTAAAGTATCGTAATTATAATAGCCGAACCATTCTGAGAATTGATTTGATGGGGTTTCAAATACAATATCTACAAATTGAGATAATTTAATTTTTTTCATAACATCTTGGGATATAACTAGTCATGTCAAATTTCTTCTCATCATATTTCCCTGGTATAATATCCTCTACGATTGTTTCATAAAACATGTCATTTAGATGCTTAACTTCAAAACTCTTTATAGCCCGATCATACATCCTCCCCCCAATTGCTTTTGCCTCCTCTTTATGTCCAAGGATCCAATTTATCTTGTTTTGTAATGCTTTTACATTCCCTTCAGGAACGATCATTTCTTCCAAACCAATCTGGTAAGGTACAGAACCAGAATCATCGCCAATTATAGGCTTTTTAGTAATCATCGGCTGAACTATTGCAAGAGAAAATGTCTCTACCCAAGTTTCTGTTGTTAAGGGAACATGTATTGCACAGTCTATTGCATTCCAATATTTTGCAATTTCAAACCAATCAACAAAGCCAGTTTCTATAACCTTATCCTCTAAGTTTCTTTTTTTAATTATTGACTGCAGTCGTTGTATGTCTTCTTTTGAGCCTGTTCCCATCATAAGGTATTTCCAATTTCCATCTTTAGGAAGAGCGTTTAATATCACATCAATACCCTTATCTGGAGAAAAACGCGAGGCGCTACCAAATAAATATGTGTCGTTAGATATATGGTATTTCTTTCTGATTTCTACCCGAGCTCCAATATCTTCGTGAAACCACTCCGAATTTACCCCAACTTGTGTTTGCATATAAAGGTTACCTTTATAGCCCTCTTCTCTAAAGCATTCTATGGCATCTGGATAATGGCAACATATAGTACCATAATTGCGGCGGACATAGTCCCATGTGAATTTCATTTGCAAGTATCTTAGTCTGCGGCTTACCCATTCCATAAATCCGCATGGCGTACCATCTAGTTTTAAATTGCTGGCAGGGCCTCTCATGCTAAACAATGCTAATTTAGCCTTGGGACAAACGTGATGTGCGACCATTGCAACTTGAATAAGCGACACCATTCTGTGGGTGCCAATATGATAAATTACATCTGGCTGAATTTCCTTGAATAATTTAGAATAATCAGTAGAAAGCCAACTCCAGCCGAAAATATTCAGACGGAAAAGCCTTATATGGAAATTATCCTCATTCAACTCCTGCCCATAAACAGTTTCTGCTCCTGAGAAAGTATAATCCTTTGATGCATACCAATTGCTCTTTACTGGTGTCAATAAATAAACTTCAATGTCCTTATGGTCTCTAGCAAAAATTTGCCATCGGCGGTAGTAATACTCTTTTTGAAAAGAGTGATTAATCAATGCTATTTTTATAATGCTCATTGTAATAGCCAGGTTTTAATAAGATGCGATCAATGAAAGTAATACATAATAAGAAGATACATAGAATTAGATTACTTCGTAATGATTATTCATGATTTTACTTAATATGAAACTGACTTATCCTTTGAAACAAAATAATATGCACATTCTCATTACATTGTAATATAACATCATTTTTATCTGATATGTTATTTTAAGTTTAGTACTATGCCCCACCTTAATCATCATTTTATTCAATGGCATCAAAAAATTTGATGGAAAGAGATTTCTGCAGAAATTAGCTAGTACTAAAAGCTCTTACTGATAATATTTTTCAGCTCCTTTAACACATAAGGCCTAATTTCCCAAGCACCTTATTCAAGCATCTCTCATACCCCTGAGACGCATATTGGGATACTCAATATCTCTCAACAATTGCCTATTCAGACAACCCATATCACATAGACGGGCACAAACTACACTCTCAACTGGTGTTATGGAAACTCTTTATGTCTACGTAATTGATAATATTCCACGAAAAGATGCATAAGCGATTGCAATGTATTCTTACTTAAGTAAGATATTCCAGTATCCGTTCAATCGTTATACAAGCTGATGCATTATTGTATAATAGTAAATTTTTTGAATTATTGATTGTTATATCATTTGAGTAATACATATTTAGCAGTCCGTCGATTATCATATATTTTTTCTCCACACCATCTTGTTCACTACGCCCACATAACTTTGAATGATCTTCACAACCTTGGTGGAGACATTTTCATCCGTATAGTCAGGAACCGGGGTGCCGTAGTCGCCGTTTTTAACAAGTTCTACTGCCGTATCGACGGACTGGAGAAGTCCCTTGGTGTCGATGCCGGAGAGAATGAAGCCCGCCTTGTCGAGAGACTCGGGACGCTCGGTCGAGGTGCGGATGCAGACTGCCGGAAAAGGATGTCCTACGCTGGTGAAGAAAGAACTCTCCTCGGGAAGGGTGCCCGAATCGGAAACGACAGCGAATGCGTTCATCTGAAGGCAATTGTAGTCGTGGAACCCGAGCGGCTGCTGGACCTGTACTCGCGGATCAAGTTTGAAACCTGTAGCCTCAAGGCGGTGACGGCTCCGGGGATGGCAACTGTAGAGAATCGGCATGTCATACTTCTCGGCCATTGCGTTTATCGCATTGAAAAGGCAGAGGAAGTTCTTCTCCGTGTCGATGTTCTCTTCGCGGTGAGCACTCAACAGGATGTAGTGCCCCTTCTTGAGTCCGAGTCTCTCGTGTACATCGGATGCCTGGATCTCGGCAAGGTTCTTATGGAGCACCTCGGCCATGGGAGAACCGGTGACGTATGTACGCTCACGGGGAAGTCCGCATTCAGCAAGGTATCTTCTTGCATGCTCGGAGTAGGCGAGATTGACGTCCGAGATGATGTCCACGATACGGCGGTTCGTCTCCTCCGGAAGGCATTCGTCTTTGCAGCGGTTGCCGGCCTCCATGTGGAAAATCGGAATGTGGAGCCGTTTTGCCCCGATGACACTCAGACAGCTGTTGGTGTCGCCAAGAACGAGTACGGCATCCGGTTTGGTTGCAGCGAAAAGCTTGTAGCTGCAGTTGATGATGTTGCCGCAGGTCGCGCCGAGGTCATCTCCGACTGCATCCATGTAGACCTCCGGTTCGGCGAGTTTCAGGTCGCGGAAGAAGATGCCGTTAAGGTTGTAATCGTAGTTCTGTCCGGTATGGGCCAGAATCACATCGAAATATTTGCGGCATTTGGAGATGACAGCAGCAAGCCGGATGATCTCTGGGCGGGTGCCGACGATGATGCAGAGTTTGATTTTGCCGTTATTTTGCCAGTGAATGTCACTGTAATCGAATTTCGGAGTTTTGGTTTCCATAGATCGTTTTGATTATTCAGCCATCTTGCGGCTTTTATTCGCTTGCTACGGGATCGAAGAAAGTGTCCGGCCGCTCCGGGTCGAAAACCTCGTTGCAGTACATGACAGTTACAAGATCCTGAATCTTGGAGAGGTTTATGATGTTGTGCGTATATCCGGGCAGCATGATGACGCTCTGAATCTTGTCGCCCGAGACTTCGAACTCGATGACCTCGTCCGTACCCTCTTTCCGCTGCTGGATCAGGCCGTGGCCGGAAACAACGATGAACTGCTCCCATTTGGTGTGGTGCCAGTGCTGACCTTTGGTGATACCCGGTTTGCTGATATTGATACTTACCTGTCCGCAGTTGAGTGTGCGAACCAGCTCGGTGAAGGAGCCACGGTCGTCGCAGTTCATCTTCAGGTCAAAAATGGCCTTATCCTTGGGAAGATAGCTCAAATAGGTGCTGTAAAGCCTCTTGGCAAAGCTGTCGGCCGGGATCTCGGGGATCATCAGCGTCTTCGGCATGTCGTGGAACTGGTGCAGAAGGTCAACGATTTCACCCAGCGTAGCCTTATGAGTGACGGGACAGTAGCAGTAACGTCCTTCCGCAGAAGGCAATACGGTCAGCCCTTCGAACTCGCAATGGTGCTCCTGGCCTTTCAGAGCGGCGATCATCTCTTCAACAAGATCGTCGATGTAAAGGACGTCGAGCTCCACTTTCGGGTCATTGACCGTGATGGGCAGGTCGTTGGCGATGTTGTTGCAGAACGTGGCGATGGCGCTGTTGTAGTTAGGACGGCACCATTTTCCGTAGAGATTGGGGAACCGGTAAACAAGAACCTTTATGCCGTTTTCCTCTCCATACCGAAGAAAGAGATCTTCGCCCGCCTTTTTGCTGCGCCCATATTCGCTGTTGCCGAAACGGCCGGAAAGAGATGCCTGTGCCGAACTTGAGAGCATTACAGGGGCTTTGTTCCCATGCTTCTTCAGCGTGTCAAGAAGCGTTGAGGCAAAGCCGAAATTACCGGACATGAACTCTTCCGGGTTCTGAGGCCGGTTTACGCCAGCGAGGTTGAATACAAAATCACATTCGGAGCACCATGCGTCCAGTTGCTCCATGGTGCTGTTCAAGTCATACTCAAAGACTTCATCAATCTGAAGGTCTCCATAGCACTTGGCCTTACCTGTTTTGATATTATTAAGTTGGGAGCAAAGGTTTCGACCCACGAAACCCTTTGCTCCGGTTACCAGAATCTTCATCTGTTATTCACTTCTATAATCGCGAGACTTTGCTTTGGGCTGCAGACCGAGGTCTTCGCGGATGAAATTGAGTTTGAGGAGAAGAGCCTTCATGCCTTCGACATCCAGTCTCTTGGTGTTATGGCTGTGATAGTCCTCCATGCGGTTGATGGCATCATCGCCTTCCGTGAAGAATTTGTCGTAGTTGAGGTCGCGGGCGTCGCAAGGAATGCGGAAGTAGTTGCCGCAATCTTCCGAGCGAAGCATCTCCTCACGCGTGACAAGCGTTTCATAGAGTTTCTCGCCGTGGCGAGTACCAATGATTTTCACCTCGGTCTCTCCGTATTTGGGATCCACCTTGGCGTAAACCTGCTTGAGGGCCTCTGCAAGTACGTCGAGAGTTGCGGCCGGCGCCTTTTGAACGAAGAGGTCGCCATTATTGCCATGCTCAAAGGCATACATGACAAGATCGACAGCGTCATCAAGTGTCATCATGAACCGGGTCATGTTAAGATCCGTGATGGTGATCGGCTTACCTTCCATCATCTGCTCTACCCAAAGAGGAATAACGGAACCACGGCTAGCCATTACATTTCCATAACGGGTGCAGCAGATGGTGGTTTTTGCATCCGGACCCAAAGCGCGTCCTTGAGCAATGGCGACCTTTTCCATCATCGCTTTGGAGATACCCATGGCATTGATCGGGTAGGCAGCTTTGTCCGTAGAGAGGACGACGACATTTTTAACTCCGTGAGCGATGGCGGAGAGAAGTACATTATTGGTGCCTTCTACATTCGTGTGTACAGCCTCCATCGGATAGAATTCGCAAGAGGGCACCTGCTTCAGCGCAGCCGCAGAGAAAACATAATCTACTCCGTTCATTGCGAAGTCTACAGCCTCACGGTTACGTACATTTCCGATATAGAATTTGACTTTGTTTGAAACGTCCGGACGATTTGCCTGAAGGAAGTGCCGCATGTCATCCTGTTTCTTCTCGTCTCGGGAGAAGATGCGAATTTCCCGGATATCAGAGTCGAGAAAACGACGCAGAACTGCATTGCCGAAACTTCCTGTACCGCCTGTGATTAGCAGGACTTTGTCTTTGAAAATACTCATAATGCTTAAAATAATGTATTGTGCTTTTTTAGTTTGAAAGTGTTTGTATTGCGCGCAGATGCAGAATGGATGTCGTTGATATGAGGCAGTGATTATTTATCGCTGTGAAACTTTGCATACCATTCTGCAAATACTCTCAATCCGTTCCTAAGGAATGTCGATGGCTTGAACCCAAAGTCGTGCTCAAGAGGTGTTGTATCGGCGTATGTTACAGGAACGTCTCCCGGCTGCATCGGAACGAGCTCTTTGTGTGCTTCAAAAGCATAATTTGCGGGCAGGATTCCGGCTCGTACTAATTCCTGTTGCAGGATATCGACAAAATCCAACAGATTCTCTGGCTGGCTGTTGCCTATGTTGTAGACTTTGTAAGGCGGCAACGGCAGTCCGTCTTCTCCAGTTATGCGCTCCGGTGCATGTTGCATAACCCGAACGACTCCCTCGACAATATCGTCGATATAGGTGAAATCCCGCTTGCAGTTTCCGTAATTAAAGATGCGTATCTTCTCTCCTTTTACAAGCTTGTCCGTAAATCCGAAGTAGGCCATATCAGGACGTCCTGCGGGGCCATATACCGTAAAGAATCGTAATCCGGTTGAAGGTATGTTATATAGTTTGGAGTACGTGTGCGCCAACAATTCATTCGACTTTTTGGTTGCGGCGTATAACGATACCGGATTATCAACTTTATCATCGGTCGAATAGGGTACCTTTTTATTCGAGCCGTATACGCTGGATGAGGAGGCGTAAACCAGATGTTCAACTCCTGTCTGCCCATTATCGTAACTGTGTCGACAGGCTTCCAAAATGTTATAAAAGCCGATGAGATTACTTTCGACGTAGGCATCAGGATTGGTAATGCTGTATCTGACGCCTGCCTGTGCTGCCAGGTTTACAACGATAGCAGGTTTATATTCGTCAAACAAGCGGATGATGATTTCCCGATTTGCTATCGAGTCGTGAATGAACACAAATCGATCTCCAAATTCTTCCAGGCCTTTCAGTCGATCATGTTTCAGGGAGACATCGTAATAGTCGGTAATGCTGTCTATACCGATGACTTGCAGTTCTGCATAGTCCGTCAAAAGCCGTTTGGCAAGATTCGATCCGATAAAGCCAGCAACTCCAGTTACCAGAACTGTTTTGCCGTTCAGTATTATATTGTAGGGTAACATATAATAGGCTGTTTAATCTCTTCTGAAAATATCTCGGGTATAGACCTTTGTCTCGACATCGCCCAGGCAGGCGTCATAGCGATTGGCTATGATAGCAGCACTCATTTGCTTGAATTTCTCGAGATCGTTGACGACCTCGCTGCCGAAAAATGTCGATCCATTTTCGAGAGTCGGCTCGTAAATGATAACCGTTGCGCCCTTGGCCTTGATGCGCTTCATGATGCCTTGAATCGAACTCTGTCGGAAATTGTCACTATTGGATTTCATGGTCAGGCGATATACACCGATCACGATTGGCTTCTCCCGCTTCTTATTGTAATCATTTGTCGAAGAGTAGCTATAATATCCAGCCTTTTTCAGAACCTGATCCGCAATGAAATCCTTGCGGGTGCGATTCGATTCGACGATGGCCTCGATCAGATTCTCGGGGACATCCGCATAATTTGCCAGCATTTGTTTAGTGTCTTTCGGCAGGCAATACCCTCCATAACCGAACGATGGATTGTTATAATGAGTCCCAATACGGGGATCCAGACCTACTCCGAGGATAATGGCTTGAGAATCCAGGCCTTTTACCTCGGCATAAGTATCCAGTTCATTGAAGTAGCTGACCCGAAGGGCCAGATAGGTATTGGCAAAGAGCTTCACGGCCTCAGCTTCTTTCAGGCCCATAAACAGTGTGTCGATATTCTCTTTGATGGCCCCTTCCTGCAGAAGAGCGGCAAACGTATGGGCCGCCTTTTTAAGCGCCTGAATATCGGCGATTGCACGAATGGCATCATTCTCCTCCTTGAACCGCTCATCGTCGATGATTTGGGGAATACCCACAATAATGCGACTCGGATAGAGGTTGTCGTAGAGAGCTTTGCTCTCACGCAGGAATTCAGGAGAGAAAAGTAGATTGAACCGTTTTACCCCCTTCTGCATGTATTTGATATACAAACTCCGGCAGTAACCTACAGGAATCGTCGATTTGATAACCATGACAGCTTGAGGATTAACCTCAAGCACCAGATCGATCACCTCTTCGACATGACTTGTGTCAAAATAGTTCTTGACAGGGTCGTAGTTTGTCGGAGCGGCAATCACGACAAAATCTGCATTCCGATAGGCCGCAGCACCATCCAATGTCGCTGTAAGATTCAACGGTTTCTCGGCCAAATATTTTTCAATATACTCGTCTTGAATCGGAGACTGTTTCCGATTCAGCATCTCCACCTTTTCAGAAATAACATCAACTGCTGTTACTTGATGATGCTGAGCCAATAATGTGGCGATTGACAAACCAACATAGCCGGTTCCGGCTACGGCAATCTTTAAGTCTTTGTTCAAATCTGTGTTCATTATGGTTGATTTTACTTTGTTTCTTTATCGAACTCTTCGAATCGGGAGTTCTTGGACTTGAACTCGGGGACGATCTTCTTCATCAGGCGAACCATGTCCGGAATGACGACGGCGCGGCAAAGCTCCTCCAACTCCTGCGCACCCTTGAGAGCATCGGCGTAGTCGTACTCGCGGACCTTGGCGATGCGGATACGGTCGTGTGACGTCGGAAGCGTGTTCTCCGTATTCGACAGCACCTCCTCATAGAGTTTTTCGCCCGGGCGCAGCCCCGTGTATTCGATCTTGATGTCCTTGTCGACCTCCAGACCGGCCAGTTCGATCATGCGCCTGGCCAGGTGGGCGATCTTCACCGACTTACCCATGTCGAAGACAAAGATCTGGGTGCCCGTAGACATCGTGGCAGCCTCCATTACCAGACGACAGGCCTCCGGAATCGTCATGAAGAAGCGCGTGATGTCGGGGTGCGTAACCGTAACCGGACCGCCCTTGGCTATCTGCTCGCGGAAGCGCGGGATCACCGAGCCGTTCGAACCCAGCACGTTGCCGAAACGCGTAGTGACGAACTTCGTCTTGCCCTTCACCTTGCCGGCCTCGATGGCCAGACCGAGCGACTGCACGTAGATCTCGGCCAGACGTTTTGTACAGCCCATGATGTTGGTCGGGTTGACGGCCTTGTCCGTCGAGATCATAACCATCTTCTCGACGTCATATTCGATACACTTGTCCGCCACGTTGCGCGAGCCGGCAACGTTGGCCAGAACGGCTTCGCAGGAATTCTCCTCCATCAGCGGCACGTGTTTGTAGGCTGCTGCGTGGAAGACCACCTGCGGACGATAGGTGCGGAAGACGAAATCCAGACGCGGAATCATGCGTACGTCGCCGATTACGGGAATGAACTTCAGATTGGGGTAGCGATCCTCCAACTCGAGGCGGATGTTGTGCATCGGCGTCTCGGAGTTGTCGAACAGCACGAGTTCCTTGACTCCGAACGTCGCCAGCTGGCGGCACAATTCCGAACCGATGGACCCCGCCGCGCCCGTAACCAGGATCGTCTTGCCGCGGAAGTTGGCGATGATCTCGTCCATCGAGATCTTGATCTCTTCACGTCCCAGCAGGTCCTCGATCCTGATCTCGCGGATTGCCTGACGCTGCACCTTGCCGTCGACCACCTCGTCGATCGAGGGAGCGATCAGCACCTTGAGGTTGCAGTCCGTACAATAATGGATTAGGCGCTCCTGCTCTTCGCGAGCCTCATGGACGTGGGCGAAGAGAATGGCGTCAATATCCTTGCAGTTGTGCAGGTACTTGACATTCTCTTCGGTCTCGAAGTAGTAGACCGGGAGATCGGCCAGCATATGATTCTTCAGTGTTTTGCCGTAGGTCAGGAAACCGACGACCTGATACTCTTGAGAATTTTGGAGTTGGGTCACCAACGAAACGCCCTTGTCGCCGGTTCCGTAGATCAGAATCCGCTGGCATTTGCAATGCCTTTGACGGCTGTCTTTGAGCCAGTCATAGACGACAACCATGGCAACGCGCATAATCACCAGTCCTGAAAGGCTCAACAATATGTCAAACAACAGAGTGATCCAGATCGCTGGAAAAGTCGGGCCAGCGACACCCAAAGCCAATATAACTGCGATCCCAATTCCCTTTAAAACAACGGCGACACTCAAACGGCCCAAACCCCGCAAGGTGGCGTGACGGATGATTGATTTGTGGGTTTGGAGCAACACGAACGCGATCCAGGAAAAGACAACGGATCCTCCGAGCCACCAGCCGATTGTTTTCCAGATAAGGGCTTCAGCACCCAAAAGAATGCTTGCAACTAACAGCGAGATGATAGAGGCCCCGACCGAAACCAACAGGTCCAATGCAAGAATCAACCGTGAACTGATATAACGATCCAGTCGCAGTTTTTCAATTAAACGATACATGATTTGATGTATGAATATTTTATTTGTTTGAAATTCGAAGACCGAAAACGGCCTGCTCGGATCTCGAATCCATGCCCCCTCTCCTCCGTGGCCAAACTGACGGTCGAAATCGGCCAAGAGGCGAATCAGCTGTGCCTTGCTCTTTTTGAGTGATTCTTCCGTGAGCCAGGGATCAATCAAGGCGTGTGCTTGGTCGCATGTGACTACTTTGGCCTCAATTTCCGCAAAACGATACGAACATCGGGAATCGTAAAGAATTACAAAAACTCTTTCACCGCGTGTTCATGCCATGCACGATACTCTGCGGCGGAGAATTCTGCCGCCAGCAGTTTCTTGTAATCGTGCTTGTCACAAACCGGAATATGCTGCTGGATGTAAGCCCGCAACTCGCTGTCGGGAATGCTGACCATCACCACCGGAAAAGGATAGTCCTTATGGCTGAACAAGGTGGTTTCTCCTTTCCGGAAGAGCCGCTCCAACTGGAAGGCCGACTCTTCGAAAGCATGCCAATAGTCTTCCGTTCCGTATAGCCGGATGTATCTTTTGTTGTCCTGTTCCTTGCGGAGTATCTCGATCATACGGGTCTCGACCAGACGTTTCAATGACATCCACGCAGGCTCGACATTCGGTTTGCCGTTCATAGTTTTCTAATTCGATTGTATCTGCTTTGCTTGACGGATGACCTGCAATCAGGAAATAACCTCGATCAAGTCGGGATGCACCTCTGCGGCAACAGCCATGACACCTTCCAGCAGGACGACGACCCGGCGGTTTCTTTTGCCCTGCACCTGCATGAATACACCCGTTACTCCATTGAGCTTACCTCCGTGGATGCGCACCCGGCATCCTTTTCGAAGGTCGAGTTCATCCGGATTGTAGTAGGAGATATTTTCTCCGTATTGGGAGGAAACCTTGATAAAACTCTCCATCTGGTCATCTGGAACAACAAGATATTCCAAACCCGTACTTTTCTCCCACATCACGAATTGCAGGAAATTGTAGCGTTTCTTGAAATCAGTGATCTGCGTGCGGCTGGCATGTACGAATACGAGATTCGGAATGACCGGAACAAGGCGTTTCGATTTCACTCCGTGATAGACTCTTACGGCATAACATTTCGGAATAAAATATTCCAAACCATCTTTACCTTTGAGTTTCTCCTCCGCTCTTTTTTCACTTTTGTAGGCCCGCATGACGAACCAGCGGGCGGTCGTGACTTCTTCTGTATTGGGCGAGGCGATATCCATACATACTTATGCCCGTTTTTTCAATCAGGGCACATATCTTTAGTTCATGCCAAATTGCATATTGGCATGTATTACAGTCGTTTATATTTATCTCTGCCGGAATAATCATTCATTTATTCCGCAAATCCGCAAAAAATATTCTACTTATTTTACGCTCTTTCTCTCTGTAAGAGAAAGAGTGATGAATGTAATTGGTTATAACTATCTGGGAAACAAGCGGAAATTACACTCAAAAGACTGTTCATTTGAGCTACATTTGTTGGGCAGAAACCTTTTGGCAAGTCCGGCAGACGAAAATTCCATCTGTTTTAGGTCGTTATTTCCATTAAATTGCATAACTTTGCGTCCGTTAATATTTCTCTTACAGAGAGAAGTATTCTGTTGCACAATAATTTACCTTTCGCCTCTCCCTACCGATCAGTTGGAATCGTTCATCGAAAACGCCGCTCCGCTCCGTTCTTTCCGATTACAGGCTGCTTACGATTTCCTTTGGTGGATACCATTAATCGATATATCTCTTTGCAAGAGAAATAGTACATCGTTACAAAGTTATGAAAAATATGGGATACAGCAATAGAATCCGATGAAAAATAGAATTATCGACCTCTTTCCAGTTCAATAAATGTTAAGCAGACGCAATGATTTGTTGTGCAAATCCAGGCTTTGGCTGATGTAAGATGTTAATAATAAAATACTTTTCGCTCTGCCATTTCTCTTGCAAAGAGAACTTGTATTTGTCGATTATAAAATCCCCCGGTTTATTCCGAAGACTTATTCGTAGCTTATTTCTCCAACTATCAATATGCGATAGCCGACTTCTGCAAAAAAAGGAATCTACAAACGGCTCAATTCGACAAAAAGAGCATCTCCTTCAAGAGATATATCTTTTGAAGGAGATTTTTGATACTATTCCCAAAGTAAGCCCCTTTAATGTTTACAGGGCTTTCAGAATTCGGCTGTTCGCCTTGTCCACGGAGGTGGTGTCCAAAGAGGCGAGATAGATCCGCGTGGTCTTCTCCGAATCGTGCCCCATTGCTTCGCTGATAATCGCAAGCGGAATGTTTCTGCTCCTGGCGATGGATGCCCATCCGTGGCGGGCGACGTAACTGGTCAGGGGAACGGTCAGTCCCAATTTCTCGCCCAGTTTCTTCAACTTATCGTTTACCAGATGCGCGGCGTTCTTATACTGCCGGCGAATGTCGGCATTCATGTCCCGGATTATCGGCAGCAGATAAGGAGTCCCGTTCGTATTGTATTTGTCGACGATTTCCTGCATGGGTTTCTCCCATTTGACGAACAATTGCTGCCCCGTCTTCTGTCTGCGGTAGGAAAGAGTTCCGCCTTGCAGATCTTTCTTTTTCAAGTAAGCCATGTCGATAAAGGACATCCCCCGGGTGTAGAATGAAAACATGAAGATGTCGCGTGCAAAATCCATCGTCGGAAACAGTGTCAGGTCCAGATCTCGAATCTGACGAATAACTTTCAAGGGTACGGCCCGTTTAATGGTTTTGTCTATGCCCGTGTAAACATACTTGAACGGCTCGCGCTGTACGGTCATTCCTTTTTCGACGGCCCGGTTGTAAATGGCCCGCAGTCCCCGCATGTAGTAGGAAGAGGTATTCGGACATACGCCTCTCGATTTGAGATAAGTTTCGTACTCGACCATTAGGTCGGAATCCACTTCTTCCCAAAGTAGCTCGTTTTCCCTGCGAAAACGTCCGAAACTATTCATGACTGTCACATACCGCTCGGCAGTGTGCGTTTTACCTACTTGTCTCAACTGTCCAATAAGCATCCGGGTAAAAGTGAAAAAATCCTCTCGATTCGAGGGTGTAAGATACAATTTCACCACATCCTCGGCGGTGTAACTTTCGCCGGCACGATCCAACCGGGCGACAAGACACTCCAAGCGGGCTTTGTCTTCCGCAATTCGGCTCTTCAATGTCGCAAGATAAGCGTGTCGCTTGTCTTCGCTGTTCAATAAAAGCCCTCCCGCATACAGCCCGTCCCATTCCGACGGAAACAGTTTATAACCGGTGCTGATTTGCCGGGTTACGCGGTTATGGATTATCTGATAAAACAGTCGGCCTTCACGATCCGCAACGGACGAGGCCCGGAATTTTACTTTTACGGTTGCCATACGTTTGTTGTTGTTAAAGTTGACGGGCCAAGGTAACGAGCAAGCGTGCAATTCTATATTTGACTCCGACAAGACTGTCGGCCGAATAATCTATCAGAGCGGGTTACTGTATGAGGAGCGTCATTGACATGACGGCAGAAGTATAAATACTGTCAGGCATATTCATTGAAGACCGTATCTTCGGTTTCTGAAACTGGAAATAAAAGTCGTTCAAACGGGCGACGAACCGTGTCTTCGAGAGGGTGCGTTTAATGACGACGAACTCCTCGCCGAAGATGCGTTTGACGATAAAACAGCTGCGGTTTTGCTCCGATCCGGCTTTGCAGAGCAGTTCGTTGAAACGGATATGCTGCTTTTCATTGAGCCGGAAAGACCTTATTACCTCCCAGATACAGGCCTTTATAACAGTTGTAGGGCATTTTAGTTACAGGAAGGAGTTTAACACGAAACTGTGTGCCCGTCTTTTGCCTTTTGTCGATAATCCACCGCTCTCCGTTATCGTCCGTATGAATATCTGCGAGGGTCAGCTTTGCTACGTCCGAATGGTTCAAATCCGTAAAAGCGCAGAAGACGAAGACATCCCGGTTGATGCCCGTTCGGTAGTTGGGAAGTTCGACGTCCATGACGGCCTGCAATTCCGAAGCGGACAAATAACGTCGGTCGGTGTATTTGAACTTGACATGGAACCCGGCGAAAGGATCGACGGGAATCCAGCCGTCGAAGGTCTACAACAGCAGGCGGCAATCATCGCCCATACCCAAGAAAGCTTTGCGGACCTTTTCGGCCGTGACATACAAATCCCGGTCGCAGAGACGTTGGCATTGCTTACCGATATTGGTCTTGATATTTTCCAACTTCTCGTTGATGCGCTGCGATTCGAGGCTTTTGCCGGAGGCTTTGTTGGCTTTGGCATCCCAGAGAGAGGTGCGAACGGAGAGTTTGCAGCTGAGTTGCGACATCGTACCATTGTGATGCGGCCCATAACGGGAACCTGACCCGATTTCTCGGACTGCCTTATCACATAGAAAAGGACTTTGAAAGTGCTGCGTTGCATAATAACTTGAACTTCGAGGATTTGTTAAACGTTAAGTCAAGTTATTTGTTATGTAGAAATTCGATGCAACGCACTGAAAACGACTGCATTAAATGCAAATCAAAGCATTTCGGACAGGTAACGGATAAGTAACGAAACTCACCGTTAAACCTGTCCGAATTTGCAATTCTATTGCTCGGAACATATGCAGAATAAAGAGTTAAACACCTATAAGCAAGATGCTTACTCTTTTCTGCATATTTCGTTACCTACAAATCCTCGGTCCGAAAGGGAGGGGCTTGGGGAGGTTGTCAGCACGGGATTTTTCGGGATTTTCAGCCGTTCTGGCTGCAATCCCGTCCGGGAACCTACTTCTGCCGGAAGTAAATCTGCACCGGAAGTCCCATAATGAAAGCCCCTCCTTTCAAGGAGGGGTTTGGGGAGGTTGTCAGCACGGGATTTTTCGGGGTTGGCCGCCGCTTGGGCTGCAATTCCGTCCGGAAACCTACTTCTGTCGGAAGTAAATCTGCACCGGGACTCCCGAAAAATCCCAGTGGTCGCGCATGTTGTTTTCGAGGAAGCGGCGGTAAGGCTCCTTGATGTACTGCGGCAGGTTGACGAAGAACGCGAACTGCGGCGTCGGCGTCGGAAGCTGGGTCACATACTTGATTTTGATATACTTGCCCTTGGTTGCGGGGGGCGGGTAGTTCTCGATCAGCGGCAGCATGTAGTCGTTGAGCTCCGAGGTCGGGATGCGGCGTTTGCGCGACTGGTAGACGCGGATGGCGGTTTGCAGCACGTCGAAGATGCGCTGTTTGTTCAGCACCGAGGTGAAGATGATCGGAATGTCGTTGAACGGAGCGAGTTTCTTTCGGAGGAACTCGGTCCACTCCTTCATCGTGTTGCTGTCCTTCTCGATCAGGTCCCATTTGTTGACCACGATCACGCATCCCTTGCGGTTGCGGACGATCAGGTTGTGGATGTTCAGGTCCTGCGATTCGAGTCCCTGCCGGGCGTCGATCATCAGGATGCAGACGTCCGAATTTTCGATGGCGCGTATCGAGCGCATCACCGAGTAGAATTCGAGGTCCTCCATCGTCTTGCCCTTCTTGCGCATGCCGGCCGTGTCGACGAGGTAGAAATCCATGCCGAACTTGTTGTAGCGGGTGTGGATCGAGTCGCGGGTGGTCCCGGCGATGGAGGTCACGATGTTGCGCTCCTCGCCCAGCAGGGCGTTCGTGAGCGACGACTTGCCGACGTTGGGACGCCCCACGATGGTGATGTGGGGCAGGTCTTCGTCCTCCTCGGAGGCCGTTTCCACGGGCAGTGCGTCCAGAATGGCGTCCATCAGGTCGCCCGTGCCGCTTCCCGACATCGACGAGATGCAGTAGGGATCGCCCAGTCCCAGGGCGTAGAACTCGTGCGAGGAGTAGATCTGGTCGTTGTTGTCGACCTTGTTGCAGACGAGGATCACCTTCTTCGAGGTGCGGCGCAGGATGTCGGCCATCAGCATGTCGAGGTCGGTGATGCCGGTGCGTACCTCCACGAGGAAGAGGATCACGTCGGCCTCGTCGATGGCCAGCAGGACCTGACGGCGGATTTCGTCTTCGAAAATATCCTCCGAATTGACGGTGTACCCGCCCGTGTCGATGATGGAAAACTCCTTGCCGTTCCAGTCGGTCTTGCCGTAATGGCGGTCGCGGGTGGTTCCGGCCGTCGCGTCGACGATGGCCTTCCGTTCGCCCACGAGGCGGTTGAAGAGGGTGCTTTTGCCGACGTTCGGACGGCCCACGATTGCTACAAGGCTCATATCTTATCTTTTTCTTATTCTGCTGTTTGCTCCGTTTTACAACTCCGACCGCCGTAGTCGCGGCCTATGGCCGCGTTTACAAATTGGACCCACCCTAAATCCCCGCCTTGGCGGGGACTTGTCGCATCGCGACCGGGATTCTGACCGGAATGCCGCTACCATGAATCACTTGCAAAGATAGCGCAAATCCGCGAAGGGAAAAACTTTTTCGGGTATTTTGTACTTCCGAACCGTCAGATATAGCGGCTTTCGGTGTCGCCCGCCTGCACGGGATAGAGCAGTACGGAGCTGTATCCGGAGAAGAAATGTTCGAGGTAGGCCGGGATACGGCTCATCACGGGGTTGTACGAGACGCGGTCGCGGCGGCTCATCACGAACCAGAGGCAGTCGTCGGCGCGGATGTCGTGTTCGAGCGACGGCAGGTCGTCCCATTGCGCGAAGGGCACGAAGTCGATGTTGGCCGGGTGCTTGCGGCCTTTGGGGCGGAGGTATTCCAGCGTGGCCTCCGGGGCGAACACGATGATTCTGGCCCCCGAGTTTTCGGCCAGGCGGCGGATGCGGCGCTGCCACATCTGGAATCCCGCCTCCTGCTCGGCCTTTTCGGGTACGACGATCAGGTGGCGCTTGATGGTGTTCAGCGGCTGCACGGGGTTGTAGATGAAGGTCGTGACGTTGCTCTGTGCCAGCACGTCGGCGGCCATTTTGCCGATGCCGGGACCCGACGCCCCGGGGATGCCCGTCAGTCCCGGCACGGCCGGGGAGGCGTGGTGCATGCCCATCACGATGTCGGTGATGTTCCGTTCGCGGACGACGCTGACGATGGCGTTCGAGATGTTCACGTCGTAACGCATCAGCTCCTGGAGGTAGATGTCGCCCGCCGCGGCCGCCGTCGCCGCCGCGTCGAGGATTTTCTGGGCGCGTTTCTCGACGTTCGGGTCCTCCACCTTGTTGTCGATGGCGTGCAGGGCGTATAGTCCGTTCGGCTCCTTGGCGCGCTTGAGCATCGAACTCAACCATACCAGTTCGTCGGCCGTGCGTTCGTCGGCCACGGGGATCAGGATGTGGTCCTCCTGCCGCGGCTGCCTGTCTCCGGTGTCCTGGGCGCTGCGCATGGCGATGTTGTGGGCGCCGCGCTGCGTGGCGAAGGTCGACACGGTGCAGGTGGCCAGAATCATCAGGATCGTGCCGTTGAGCACGCTCTCGCTCAAGAGGCGGATCGGCTCGACGTCGGGGGTGGGGCCCAGGATGATGTTGTAGCCGACCATCACGGGGGCCAACGTCGCGGCCACATGGGCCGAGCTTAAGCCGAAGATGACGGTCCGCTGGTCGGGCGAGAGTCGGAAGGTCTTCTGCGTGAACCATGCGGCGACGAATTTCGCCGCCGTGATCAGCACGATCATAATGGCCGCCACTTCGAGGCTCTCCCAGTCGCGGAAGAAGGCGCGGTAGTCGATCAGCATGCCCACGCCGATCAGGAAGAAGGGGATGAAGATGGCGTTGCCGACGAACTCGATGCGGTTCATCAGCGGCGAGGTGCGGGGGATCAGGCGGTTGAGCGCGAGTCCCGAGAGGAACGCGCCGATGATCGGTTCCAGCCCGGCCATGTGGGCGAGGTAGGCCCCGAGGAAGACCATCGCCAGTACGAAAATGTACTGCGAGACGTTGTCGCTGACCTGCTTGAAGAACCAGTGGGCCAGCAGCGGGAAGAGGAAGACGATGATGGCGATGCAGAGCGAGACGGAGCCTGCGAGCCGCCACCAGAACATGTCGTCGACGTTGCCCGTGGCCATGCCGACGATCACGGTGAGCAGCAGCAGGGCCAGCGTGTCGGTGATGACCGTGCCGCCGACGGCGATCGTGACGGCCTTGTCGCGGGCGATGCCCAGTTTGCTGACGATGGGGTAGGCGATGAGCGTCTGCGAGGCGAACAGCCCTGCGAGCAGGATCGACGAATAGATCGGGAAGCCGAGGATGTAATAGCCGGCCAGGATGCCGAAGGCCAGCGGGACGCAGAAGGTGTAGCCTCCGAAGATGAGGCTCCGCCAGCTGTTGCGGCGGAAATCGGACATGTCCATGTCCAGTCCCGAGAGGAACATGATGTACAGAAGTCCGGCCGTACCCGAGAGGATGATGCTGCTGTCGCGCAGCACGAGGTTGAGGCCGTGGGGTCCGATCACCGCGCCTGCGATGATCAGCCCCAGCAGATAGGGGATTTTGAGTTTGTTCAGCAGGAGCGGAGCCGCGAGGATGATGACCAGGATCAGCAGGAATTTCAGGATCGGGTCTTCGAGCGGCAGCGTCAGGTTTATGTGTGCGAAGAGCAGCATGGGCGCAGGTTGTTTTTTGTAGCCGGGGCTACGTAAAGGCCGGAGGCGCAAAACCGAATCCGAAGCGGTTCGGCGGGGCTTTCCGACGGATAAAGTGTCGTAACGACACCAAATATAATAAAATCTGCGTTCCCGTCCAAACGGTGCGCGGCGTTTTCTCGTGCGGCGGGCTGATCCGTCGATTCGTTGGCCGCTTTTTCGCGTGCGTGCGGCATCTCCGCGACGATGGATGCGGCGGCTTCCGCGGCGGGTGGGCGGTCC
>ERZ791909.400-NODE-400-length-39332-cov-152.584031_pt1 | contig 39332 bp, 65 predicted proteins | sample MGYA00510143_ERZ791909 | MGnify/ENA primary metagenome ERZ791909 (study PRJEB30046, sample SAMN00792093) | human gut metagenome | study: EMG produced TPA metagenomics assembly of the A metagenome-wide association study of gut microbiota in type 2... | reverse complement strand
CGGACTTTTTTGGTGGAGACTGCTGGACTCGAACCAGTGACCTCCTGCGTGTGAATTATAATCGTTTTGAATATATAGGCACAAAAGTTAATAAGAATAACAATATTTGTTGCGATTTTGCAACTTTTCGCAGAGCAATTTTGCAAGGGCTTGCCTTGGCTCCCGTCGGTAACTAACAAACTACTAACAAATTTTCGCCTTTTTAACGGCCTGCACCAATTCCTCCGCTGATGTATGGACGTATATATTTGCGGTAGTGGAGTAGTTGGCGTGGCCGAGGATCCTCTGTAGCGTTTCCGGAGCAATCCCCGCTTTTCTCGCCCAGCTCGCATAGGTGTGCCGGGTGGAGTGCGGCGTTTTGCGCTGGATTTTTAATTTTTCCAAAAGCGGGTAATAATCCCGGCGGCGGAAGTTTGCTGGAATTTTTTCCCCAGCATAGCCGGATATGAGCAGTGAGCCAGTAGCCTTATTTGCAAAATAGGCAAAGTATGGGATCCCTTCGGGGCGGATTGGGATGATCCTGTTTCGCCCAGCCTCCGTCTTTTCACCGCCGACCACATAATCTTTGTGATAATCTTTAGCCGGTAGGGAAAACAATTCCCCTATGCGCATTCCTGTGTAAATCAGCATGAGGATAATTTTTGCGGTGTCGCTGCCGTCCGCTTCCAGCTTGCTTATTTCAGCATCGGTAAATGTTTCTTTTTCTTTTTTTGTGTTTTCGGGGAGCTGGACGAATTTTGCAAAATTTGTTGTGATGATCTCCTCGCGCATGGCCCATGTGGACATCTGCGTTATGAGTTGCTTATACTTGGACACAGTGCTATGGGATTTATGCATATGGGCATCCAGTACGCCCTGGAAATCCGCCGTTTTTAAGTCCCGGAACTTCCGGTCGTGCAGCGGCGCAAAAATTTTAAATGCGCCGTCATAGCCTTCTATACCGTTTGGCCCTATTTTTTTGTAATGCTCCTCTTTCCAAGCGTCAAACACCTGGGCAAAGGTCATGTTGTACCGCTCCGTTAAATCCTTGCCTGCAAGACGTTCCAGCGCCGCTATAGCATCTTTTTTGGTGGGGTAATATCCTATAATGATTTTTTGCTTTGCAGCCACCCAGGGCCTGCGTCGGCGCCCGGCGAGCTTATACACTGTCCCGGTTCCGTTGGCCCTCCTCATTGCTTTTCCCATTTTTATCCTCCTACCCTATATTTTTATCAGTTTGATGGTGCCTGTAATATCGCAGCACATTAATCAGCGAAGCAATGATTACACCGACGCCCACCGCAAGCAGAGCAAATAGCATCCAGCCGATTGATGTAATCTGCCCGTTGCGGATAAGCCCTGTGTGCGGGACGCTTGAATCAAACGCCAAATATCCAAATATTATGGATACGGCAATTGACAGCGAAAACGCCAGGATATACACCCAAATTTGCAATACGCGCTCCTTTTTTTCGTGCTTTGCCACTGATCCGGTCAGCTGCTCCATGCCGCCCTCCAAGTGCGCAATGCGTAGGGCTGCGCTATGCTTTGCATCTGCATCGGCCATTGCTCTGTGGGCCTCTGCCAGCTGCTCCTCCGTGGTTGGCCTCTTTACGATACCAAAATACTCATCTATAGACACACCGAGGGCGGCGCATATAAGCCCCATTTTGTATAGGCTTGGATCCTTTGATGACGCAGAAAAGTAATTGCTGATCGTGGACGATGACAGATCTGTTAAATCGGCTAAGTCTTGCGTGGTAAGATGCTGGTACTCCTTTGCCTCTCTGCAAATATCCTGCAAAGTTTTTTCCATTTCTTCCCCTCCTGCCTTATTTCGGGCAAACCTCTCCGTTTGTTTTTATCGGCTAATCGTATATTATCCGGTTTTTGGGTTGACTTGCCAAACAACAAACTGATACTGTGGGTATGCGGCCAAGAGCCGGTGACGGCGATAGGCGGCAAAAAATCCCCACCGTCCGGTGCGGGGGCGGTGGGGACTATATGAAATAATCTTCTATGGCTTTCACTTAATCCCCAATAGCTTGCCGACTTTTCTTTGCCGCCCCGCCTTTGTTGTAGGAATTCCCGTTGCTTTTGCAATCTTGCGTTTTGCGCTGGTAATTCCAAGCGCACGTTTCCAGCTAAAGGAAAGCCCTGGTATTTTAAAGGAAGATTTTTTAGCCATTTCTAATTATGCTCCTTCTTAAAAAATTTTTTGTATTGTTGCCCTAAACTGTGCAACAAATGCCATATTTTGACTATAGGTAGATAAACCGAAAGGAGAAATAATGTGGATTGGAAGCAGAAAAATATAAAGATGGAAATTTTAAGCTGTGAAACGAAAAATAAATGTGATATAATAAAGAATGCAGAGCATATTGCGTTACTTTCTGAGGCGATTTCTTTAGCGAGTAAAATGACCCGCAATCAGTTTGATAAAATTATAGAGGCGATAAAATGAAAATTTGGGCTATCAGTAAAGAAAACGGCTACGAGCGCGAAATACTCATAATTAATTCTCCAAAGCCCCGCGGGCGGCTTTGATAAAAATCCGCAGGGTTTCCTTATCCATTTTTTTCAAAAGCTCGACAGCTTCTTTCAAATCTTCATCTTTCATCCCGCCCTCGATCTCCGGATCGGGGGCTTTTTTTGCGCCCTCCGAAGCTGCGGGGGCATCTCCGTAAAGGAGGTATTCCACGGGAACACCAAGCACTAAAGCCGCTTTTTGTAGCTTTTTAAGGCTGGGACTATGCATTCCCGTGTTCCATTGTGAATAAGAACCGGAAGAAATCCCGCTTTTTTCATAAAAGACTTGTTTCGGCATCTCTATTTCTGCCAGACGAATTTCAATTCGCCGCAAAACAGATGAAGTATCAATTTGCATAAAAAGTACCATTAAAATTTAGCAATATTTAACCCTTAACAACTCTAAGTTTTTATTGACATTAAGGAAATACTTAGGTATACTTAAACTTGCAGAGGGTAATACAAAACCGAGCCCCCTGCACTTAGCGGACTGCGGAAAATATTAAGGGTTGTTGGCACTTCCATAATACCACAGTTTGCTAAGTTGTCAAGTAAAACTTAGTTTTTGTTGATTGCGGAGAGGGAAAGCCGCCCTGATGCCGTAACATCGTGGCGGCGGCCGAGCACTTAGACCGGCGGTTGGACGATGCGGAGCCGGCTAAATCTTTTGCACTTTTCCTCGCCGTATTCAACGGAAACTAAGCAAGAATCAAACTGGAGGTGACAGAATGAGTTTTCGCAGCGCTCGGGTGGCTGCTGGGCTAAGTGTCCGGCAGGTCATCGAGAAACTAAAGGTGACGGATGCGGCGGTTTACATGTGGGAGACCGGCACGCAGGCACCGAGGGCCAGCCGCTTGCCGGAGATCGCCGAGCTGTACGGCTGCACGGTGGACGAGCTGTTGAAGAAGGAGGATGACAAATGATCGAAACCATGACGCTGCACCAGGCATCGAAGTATCTTAGAGATAAAGGCTTGAGCCTTTGTTCTGACACTCTGGCCGACGGCCTGGAGCAGGGCGTGTACCCCTTCGGCGTGTGCATCCGCACCGACCGCAGCCGGGTGTTTCAGATTTTTAAAAAGAAACTGGATGCGTGGATTGAGGAGAGAGAGGAGTAAACATGACCAACCAAGAATACAGGGCGCTGGAGGATGCTTTTCTGGCACGGCACGATGCGCTGTGCGAAGATAAGAACCCGCTGGAGTGCGATTGTTTGGCCTGCCCCTGCAAGGGTATGTGCGATGCGCTTTGCGCATATGACCCGGCGGATCTATAAGCAAGGCGACGGAATGATGCTGACATGGGCGCTGGTGTATCTGGGAGCCGGGACGGCGGTTTACGGCTTCATGCGGCTGCTGGAGCGGCTGGAGAAATAAGGGAGCTGGTGGAGGCTTGAAGGACTGGAGCAGATGCCGGAATTGCCGGTACGGAATGACCGGGGCGAACCGGATGTGGGACTGCAATTACGCAGAGATCACGGGCAGGTGCAAGCCCCGGCCCCTGTTGGACGAGGAGGGCAAGTGCCGGAGCTATCAGCCAAGGAGGCGACGGAAGAAATGCGGGTATATCGCTACGTGACGAAGGACAGGTATCGGCTTCCGGTGGCGCAGGCGGACAGCATGGGAGAGCTGGCGGCGCTGATCGGGCGCAGCTATGGAACGGTTCGGCGGGCCATGGAGGCCGTGTACCGGGGGCAGAGGACAAGCGGCCCCTATGAATACGTAGATCTAAGCGACGAGGAGGAAGAAGAGGATGTTTTTGTGCCAGTATTGCGGCGAGGTGTTTGACGAGCCGACGGTGGAGGAGGAAAAGGACGTGGGCTACCACGGGCTGAGCTGCCCCCGGTGCGGCGAGGCGCTGGGGCCGCTTTCGGAGCTGGAGGCGAGGCCCTGCCCCCTTTGCAGCGGGTGGCGCTGGAAGAACGAGGCGGCCTGCGGGACGTGCCGGGAGAACACCCGGTGGCGGTTCCGGTGGCTGATGAAGGCGGGCTTCGGGCGGACGGAGATGGAGGTGATCGACCAGCTGCTGGAGGGAAACAGCCTGATGGACGTAATGGAAGAGGACAAGAAGGAGGAGAAGGAGAAATGCTGAAGCCTTTTAACGAACTGGTGAAACTGGATGTGCGGCCCCTGTGCGGTCTCCGGGACGCCAAGGACGAGCGGGGGAACACGGTGAAGGTGCCTTATCTGGGCTGGGCCAACTGCGTGAAGCTTCTGCACGAGAACGGAGCGGAGAGCGTTTGGTACGCTCCCCGGCGCTGCCCGGAGACCAACAGCTACCTGTGGCCACAGGCCAAGGTGACCACCAGCAAGGGGAGAGTGACGGAGTGCTGGTTCGTGTCGGTGGAGATCCACATTGACGAGAACGTCTTTTCCTACGATATGCCGCTGCTGAATGGGTCGCTGGTGGTATATGAGGACACGCTGAACCAGCTGCGGATCAACAATGCGCTGGCCAGAGCCTTTGTCAAAGGCGTGGCGGTGCGGACAGGGCTGGGCTTTGACCTATGGGCCGCCGGGGACGGCGACGACGGGGAGGAGGATCTGTCGAGGCACAGCATCTACGCCGTGAAGGAGCGGCTGGAGCGGCTGATCACCAGCAAGGAGCAGGGGGGACTTTCCCACCGGGATCTGCTGGCGCAGCTGGGCATCAACGACAAGCAGATGGCGACCATGATGGGGTGGTTCGACAAGCTGGGGAGCCTTGAGAAGGCGGTGAGCCGCCTGTGATCCACGACCACGACCGCAGCGGATGGATCGGGGCCTCGGACACGTCCAAGGTCATGGGCCGGTGGGACACGGAGACCTTCCGGAAATGGTGGAGCGTGAAGCTGGGCATCCGGCAGGAGACCTTCACCACCCCGGCCATGCAGGCGGGGACGGCCTATGAGGGGAAGATCCTGGATGCGCTGGGCATCCGCACCAGAGACCGGCAGGTACGCATCCACGGGCTGCGGCTGCGGGTGAACTACGACGGCGAGGATGCCCGGATCATTACGGAGGTCAAGACCCACAGCAAGGCGGAATTTCGGGTGAGCAAGGCCTACTGGCAGCAGTGTCAGGTAGAGATGCTGGCAAGCGGATGGGGGCTGCGGCGGCGGAAGGAGTGCCGCATTGCAGCCTACCGGATGACGGAGGCGGAGATCCAGAACTACTTCCTCCCCATCGACATGGGGCGCATGAGCTTCCATCCCATCCCCTATGACGAGGAATGGGTGGAGCGGGCGTATCTGCCGAGGCTGCGGTACTTGGCAAAGTGCCTGAAAATGGGGCAATGGCCCAGAGAGGAGGCGGTGCAGCCATGACGGAGGTCAGCGTGCTGGAGGCCAAATGGATGCAGGACGGGGCGGGAGACTGGCTGTGCCTGCGGGTGCCGACGGCGCTTTCCGCCATGGATGTGGTGGACGAGCTGCAGCCGGGGAAGGAGTACCGGGCGGTGCTGCGGCGGAAGGGCCGGAGCCTCGATGCCAACGCCTATTGCTGGGTGCTGATGGACAAGCTGGCGGCGCATTACGGGGCCACCAAGGAGGGCATCTATCAGGAGGAGATCCGGCAGATCGCCGGAGTCAGCGACATCGTATGCGTGCAGGAAAAGGCGGCGGACGAGCTGATGCGCCGGTGGAGCGGACGGGGGCTGGGATGGATGGCGGAAAAGGCGCCCAGCAAGCTCCCCGGCTGCGTCAACGTGACGCTGTGGTACGGCTCCTCCACCTACGACACGGAACAGATGTCACGGCTCATTGACCGGGTGGTAGAGGACTGCCGGGAGGCGGGGATCGAGACCATGACCCCACAGCAGCTGGCGGCGCTGAAATCCCAATGGGGGGAGGCGCAGCCCATTGGATGATAGACGATGCTTTTTGTGCGGGCGAAACGGGGCGGAGGATCCGCTGGATCGGCACCACATCTTCGGCGGGGCGTACCGCAAGAAGAGCGAGCAGTACGGGCTGGTGGTGTATTTGTGCCACAGGAGGTGCCATATCTTCGCACCCAGCGCCGTACACCAGAGCGCAGGGCAGATGCAGCGACTGAAGCGCTACGGCCAGTTAAAGGCCATGGAGGAGCAGCACTGGACGGAGGAGGACTTCCGGCGGGAGTTCGGGAAGTCCTATTTGTAAGGGTCGATAGGGAGGAACGGAGATGAAGCACCTCGGTGATATTACGAAAATCAACGGTGCAGAAATTGAGATCGTGGATGTTATCACGGGCGGATCGCCGTGTCAGGATTTGAGCATTGCGGGAAAACGCGCCGGATTGGCCGGTGCAAGGAGCGGATTGTTCATGGAGCAGATCCGCATCGTAAAGGAGATGAGAGAGCATGACAGAGCGAACGGACGGACAGGTGACATGGTCCGACCTCGGTTTATGGTCTGGGAAAACGTGCCCGGAGCATTCAGCAGCAACAAAGGGCGAGACTTTGCGGCAGTCCTCGAAGAGATCATCCGCATCGCAGAGCCGGAAGCCCCCGATATTGAAGTGCCTGAAAAAGGCTGGCCAACCTGGGGGGGCTACCACGATGAAGTGGGAGGACGATGGAGCGTGGCTTGGCGAGTGCATGATGCGCAATACTGGGGAGTCCCCCAACGCCGCCGTCGTATCTCGGTTGTCGCAGATTTTGGAGGCGACACCGCAGGAGAAATACTCTTTGAGCGCAAAAGCGTGTCAGGGCATCCTGCGGAGAGCGGAACGGCGGGGGAAAGACTTGCCGGAAACGCTGAAAGCCGTGCTGGTAAAACAGAGCAATGCTTAACAGCATGGGACTGCCAAAGCAAACGGATTTTTGGCACAGAGGGAGAATCCCCGACGCTACAAGGTGGCGTTTGCGGGGGAGTAAATAATCCGGCGATTTTCTGCATGGGAACACAGCAAGGCGGGGCCGAGGTTCGAAGCGATGATAGAGCACCAACCTTGACCGCCGCTGCAGGAATGAGCGAAAACAATCAGCCGGTTGTATGCGCCGGGTTTAAACTCGGCAACAGCGAGCAAGCGCGAAGCATCGGATACGCCGAAGAGCAATCGCCAACGCTGAACGCAGAGTGTGGGGGGAATAAACCGGCGGTGCTGTGCCTGAACGATCAAGGCGGGAATGTGATGGGCGTGAGCCATGATGTTTCCGGGACGCTGAGAGCACAGGAGCATGGGCATCAGCCCACCGTGCTGGATATGAGCCGCGCCTGCGACGTCATCCGAGACTGCGGCGAGGTCGCACCAAGCTTGCAAGCACGCATGGGAACAGGCGGCAATCAAGTGCCGCTGACATATCAAATGCAGGGATTCGGCGATTACCGCGAGGGGGAAGTTGCAAGCAGCTGCAAGCAACGGGACTTTAAGGACAGCACAGACCTTGTGTGCGCTATTGACTGCCGAAACTTCCGTGAAGGCGGCGAAACAAACGGGACTTTGCAGGCAAAATCAAACGGAGGAACCAGCTACAATTTGCAGAACACCGTGAGAACGGGCATGATTGTGCGCCGCCTGACCCCGATGGAGTGTGAACGGCTGCAAGGCTTTCCTGACGGATGGACGGACATAGGCGAGTGGTACGATAGCCAGACCGGCGATGGCTATTGGGTCGATAGTTGTGGGAAACGACACAAAACGGCAGACAGCCCCCGCTATAAGGCACTGGGTAACTCCATCGCCCTGCCTTTTTGGGACTTCCTGGCAAAGCGTATCAGTGCGCAATATCTTCGCCCTGTTACGATGGGCAGCTTGTTTGACGGCATCGGCGGATTTCCGCTGGTGTTCGAACGGCACAACGGCAAGGGCACGGCTCGCTGGGCAAGCGAGATTGAGGAATTTCCTATCGCCGTAACAAAATTGAGATTTGGGGAGGATCGATCTGTGACAGCGCAGTGAAACTGCTATATCAACGCTATAACAACGAACACAACAAGGAGGATGCAGGAATGGACAAATTGCTTTACACAAAGAGAGAGGCGGCGAGGATGCTCTCCATCAGCGAGGACACGCTGGACGATCTGCGGCGCAGCGGGAAACTGAACGGCTACCGGATCGATGCGGGGAACCCCCGTGTGTACTTCCGCCCCGATGAACTGAAGGGATTTGCCGACGGACTGGAGGTGGCAGTATGCTGAACAGGATCGTGCTCATGGGGCGGCTGACCAAGAAACCGGAGCTGCGGCGCACCCAGAGCGGCGTGGCGGTGACCAGTTTCTCTTTGGCTGTGGAGCGGGACTATAAGTCCAAGAGCGGCGAAAAGGAGACCGATTTCATCGATGTGGTGGCATGGCGGCACGCGGCGGAATTTGCCGCCAAGTATCTGGACAAGGGCAGGATGGCGGCGGTGACCGGGTCGCTGCAGGGCCGCAGTTGGGAGGACAAGGACGGAAACAAGCGGCGCAGCATGGAGGTGCTGGCTGACAGCCTGTACTTTGCCGACAGCAAGCGGGAGGAGACCACCGGACGGGGCGTGGATGTGTCGGCGGATGACTTTCAGGAGGTCGAGGACGACGGCGACCTGCCCTTTTAACGGGAGGGCCGTGGGATGGAGCGAAAGCAATTTACTTGGTACCGGAGCTACTACGACGCACTGAAGGAGATCCCGGCGGAGGAGTTTCGGGCCATCGTGCTGGCGGTATGCGCCTATGCACTGGACGGAGAGGAGTCGGAGCTATCCGGTGTGGCGAGGGCCATTTTCACCCTGATCCGGCCCACGCTGGAGGTGGGCCGCAGCAAGGCGGAAAACCGCAGCCGGTCGGAACAAACGTTACTCTCCGACGAACAAGACAGCAACAAACGAGAACAAACGGAAAACAAACGAAAACAAACCGGCAACAAACGAAAACAAACCGACAACAAACCGGAACAAACCCGCAAGGAGAAAGAGAAGGAGAAAGAGAGAGAGAAAGAGAGTGAGAACGATAGTTATTGCTCCCCCCCTCCCCCCTCAGGCCCCAAGCGCTTTGTTCCGCCCACGCTGGCAGAGGTGCAGTCCTATGTGGCTGAACGCCAGTCACCCGTAGATCCGCAGGGCTTTATCGATTTCTACGCATCGAAAGGGTGGATGGTCGGCAAGACCCCCATGAAAGACTGGAAAGCGGCTTGCCGAAATGCAGAGACGTGGGAGCGGTGGAGCAGGACGGAAGACTCCGCGCCGCCCAAAAAGGGCCTTGCACAGGCTCTGACAGACCGGCAGATGGAAAAGTACATGGGATGGTGAGAGTATGGCCGGAGGACACGCAAAGGTACACGTGCGATGCCCCTATTACAGGACAGACAACGGCTCCCAGCGCATTGTGCGCGAGGGGGTGCTGGCGGACGATCCGGTGGTCAGCTGGATGCCGTCCCGTGAGGCGCTGCGGCGGCAGATCACCCGATACTGCGCCGGGGAATACTGGCTGTGTCCGCTGTGCGAGGCCGTGGACGGGAAATATGCAAGACGGGAGGAAGAAAGTGGAAGTGATCATGACCATCGGGCTTGCGCCGGTGACGAAGAAAAATAGCCAGCAGATCTTGGAAAATGCCGGAACGGGGCGGCCCTTCATCGCCCCCAGCCGGGCGTACCGGGAGTACGCCGAGGCGGCGGCATGGTGTCTGCGGACGTATCGGCTGGAGACCATACGGCAGCCGGTGGAGGTGAAGGCGCTGTTTTTCATGCCAACAAGGCGGAGGGTGGATCTGACAAACCTGTTGGAGGCGCTGGATGACGTGCTGGTGGAGGCGGGGGTGCTGGAGGACGACCACAGCGGCATCCTCGTCAGCCACGACGGAAGCCGGGTGCTGTATGACAAGCAGAATCCACGGACGGAGATCGTGATTCGGACGATGGAGGGAGGCGGTGAGACATGAGGCTGCGGCAGGGAGAGCCCTACCGGCTGCCGGAATGCCCCTGTGAGACTTGCCGGAAGCGGTCGAAGGATCTGGGCAGCTGCAGCCAGAGGATGGGCGGGCGGCAATGGCCCGGCTGCGCAGCGTGGATGGTGTGGTTCCGGCGGTGCTGGCAGATGGTAAAATGGGATGCCCCGGAGGCGGGGCAGGAAGGAGTATAGACATGGATGCAGTGGAGTTTATCCGGGAGCGAAACCGGATGTGTAAGCATTTTTGTTGGTGTGCCGAGTGCCCTGCGCATGGTGTGATATGCGGCACAATAGGGGAGGTGAATGACGCCGAAAGGCTTGTTCAGATCGTCGAGGAGTGGTCTGCTGCACACCCAGTCAAGACGCGGCAGAGCGTGTTTCTGGAGCAGTGGCCGGAAGCCCTAGTCGAAGATGACAGAGTCTTGGGTATATGCTCGGCGTTGATTTCCCTTTCACACAGAAGGAATGGAGGCGAGTGTATATCCCCTCGCAAGGAGTGCGGCGGATGTCGCCGTGAGTTCTGGATGCAGGAGGTGGAGTGAAATGACAAAGCAAGAAGCTGCTGCTATGTTAGTGCAGTTGTATGCAGACTACTCTACCCTGTGCGACAAATATGGGTGGCCTCCCAGTGATGGGATGTCAGAGGCAGTAGCAATAGCTGTGCAGTCGTTGAAGGAGGTGGAGTGATGGAACGACTGACGAAGCGAGACACCGATGGACAGGCAATCATGGACTGCGAGAAGTGCAAAGCGGATTGGACGGGTAAGCATGGTAAGCCGATGGTTGACTGCACCGCTCTGTACTGCCGCAATCGACTCAAGAATCGCCTCGCCGCCTACGAGGACACGGGGCTGACGCCGGAGGACTGCGCAAGAGCGACTGAGATTGACGATATTTTGCTGGACGAGTATTACCCAAGCGGAAGAATGCGCGAACTAATTAAGGCCGACAAGGCCGGTCGATTGGTGGTGCTGCCGTGCAAGGTGGGACAGCGGGTGTTTGCCTTGTTGGACACGGATAAGCATATAAGCGAGTGCGAGGTCAAGCAGATTGGTATGGGCAATAAAATCGGCTTTATTGGCCTTGAGCCAATAGGTGCCAGAGGGAGGGAGTATGGCGTAGCGCTAAACGGATTCGACAAGACCGTATTCCTCACCCGCAAGGAAGCAGAGAAAGCATTGGAGGCGATGAAGGATGGATGAACTGAAACCGTGCCCGTTCTGTGGCGGAGACGTTTGCTTTGACACGGCATACAGTTATTTCCGAGATAATATGCTCTACTGCGACGGATGCGACATGGTGTTTACTCTGGACGATTGCGCGGCATCCGACGATGACATCGTCAGAGCGTGGAACAGGAGGGCTGACAATGGCTGAATACATAGAGCGCACGGAAGAACTTATGCTTGCCATGAACGCCGGTGCGAGGGCAATCGAGAACACAAAGCGCTATCACGGTACTGTTTACACCAAGGATGTGTTCTCGGAGAACCCACAGGAAATCCCATACTTACAGGCCGCCAAAGTGCTGCGGGAAGTAAGTGATGCTCCTGCCGCTGATGCCGTTCCGGTGGTGCATGGACGGTGGACGCATCTTGGCGGAGACGAGTGGTGCTGCTCTGCGTGCGGCTTTGTCATCACCACTGAGGGAAGCTGGGATAAGCCTACTAAAAAATACTGCGAGGATTGCGGTGCCAAGATGGACGGAGGTGACGGCGATGCCGATGTGCGGTGACTGCAAATATGGGCAGGGCGCATGGAGAGATGACGGAATATGTTACGCCTGCCGTGATCAGGTATGGATTCCGGGAGCGCCACACAGAAAAGCCGGAGAGGAGGACTGACAATGGCGGAGTACATTGACAGGGGAACGTTTAAGAAAAGCGTCGAGGAGCGTTATTGTAAGCCGTGCAAGGCGGAGGGAAAAGACCACAACGGATGCTGGTGTCGTGCTTGTTGGGTTGACGATATGCTCGACGAGGTAGATTGTTTCCAGCCCGCCGATGTGGCCCCGGTGGTGCGGTGTAAGGACTGCGAGTGGTTTGCGGATAATAACGACGGGTCGTGGTTTGGTTGCTGGCTCTTTCAGACCATCCGGATTATCCCAGAAGATGCACCTAAACCTGACGATTTTTGTAGCTACGGTGAGCTGAAGATGGACGGAGGTGGAGATCGATGAAAGACGCAATGCTGGAAGCCTTAGAGGAAATCGAGAACGGTATGTGCCGCATTAAGGAGCGGCGTAGCATTTGGCAGAATAGCCTTGTATATGCTTTATGCCAAGCTGTGCGGCTGCTTCTGATGGACAAGATCAAGGAGGGACGGAAATGAGAATTGACGGCAAAACCCTACCCAACAACCCCATGAGGGCGTACCAGCAGGGCAAGCTGATGGGGACAAAGCAAAACATGGATTTGGTGTCCGAAGTGCTGCTTACAAAATTTGGATTCCACGTGTTGGAGGAAACGCCGGACAGCCACGACACTATGAGCGTTGAGTATCTGCAAAAATGCCTTGTGGAGCTGGTGGACGCAAAAAACAGTGGCTATGTGACCAAGAAGGATATTGCGGACGCTCTGCGGAGCGACTACAAACTAATTAACAACGCAGAGTAAGGAGGCTGGCATGAGCCGAAAACAGACGCTGCCGTATGATGTGCGGCTTGAGTGCATTGCCTATGTCAGAGGTTATCCACGGCGGGTACAGGCGTACAACGATGCAAGGAGCGAGATACTGAGCGGCGGGAACAGTGCAACAGAGGGTATGCCCCGCTCCCCCGGCATTGGTAGACCGGCAGAAAGCAAGGCGGAGCAGCTTGCCGCCATAGAAAACTGGCCGGAAACCAAGAAAATGCGGGCTGTTGAATATGCCATAGACCGATGTGGGCTGGATTTGGAGAGTGAGAGCATCCGTAAACAGCTTACACAGGGGATCATGCGCAACTGTCAGGGCAAGCATAAGTATTCCCGCAACAAGATTGTTGTTCCGGGGATAAGCGAAGCAACATTCCGCCGGAGAAAAGAAAGATTCCTGTTCGACATTGCTACATATTGTGGTTTTGCAGGAAAAGGTGAGCCAAATTCCACCTAATGATGTGCTACAATAGGTACAGTGGATGATAAGGAATAGTCATCCACCCGTCTTTCCACTCAACCCGTTTCCTCCATCTTATGCGCCGCCGGTATTGGGCGCACCTTCTGGCACCGAAAGGTCATACCGGTATAAACAGCCTGTAGGGAAACCTGCGGGCTGTTGTTATATGCCGTGCGCTCGTTGCACCCCAAGATCAGGGGCGGGAGGTCGCACCTCCCACACGGCACAAATATACGCGGGCGGAAGCTGGGAGGAATCAGCTCCGATAGTAAAATTTCGGGTTCGCAGGTTCGAATCCTGTCGCCTGCACAAGAGGCCGGGTAGCACCCGGACACTGTGAGACCGCAATCGTCACGGTCTTGCGTAAAGGCCGGAAACCTGCGCCAGCAGGAGCCGCAGGTAATCTGGGCAGCTCCTCACGCCGCGCTCCCAGTCCTCCAACGTGCGGGTGGGGATACAATAACGGGTGGCAAAGGCCACCTGCGACAGGCCGGTGTGCTGACGGATGTCCCGGATCGTCAGGTGGGCGGCGTCCCAGAGACGCACCAGCAGGTCGATGCGGTCTGCGGGTATGTCCGCGTCTGGTGCATCGCCCCAGACGGAGGACAGCGACCAGTCGGAGACAAAAGCGTCTCGGTCGGAAGAAGAAAGCGCTGCGCTGAACAAGGAAAAAAACAGTTTGTCTGTCATTTTTAGGATCCTTTCATAGTCAAAATTGTAAAAAAGGAAAAGCACCGAAAACCGATGCTTTTCCTGCGTTTGAAGGGTCTGTCCTTCTTGCTATTTCAATCCACGGCGGCAGGATCGAGCCGCACCAGATGCAAGCGCCTCTTGCATCCGACAGAAATAGTTTACCACGCTGCACAGGAAACGTCAAGCACCATCATGACCATGTTCCGCCCGCCGGATATGCGGCGTTTTCAATCTCCCACCGCTCTTCCTGCGTCAGGGTGTTGGCGATCATGTCCGCGATCTGCTGCTGGGTCTTGTATCGTACCGCAATACCGACCTTCGTGACGTCATCGTCGTGGTAGACCGTCCATTCCTCCCGATCCCAGTGGTACTTGCACCAGACGTCGCCGGTAGACTTGTCGTAAAAAATCTCCACATACTCCCCCGTGCGGGAGCCGAGTCCCTTGGTGAAGTTGGAGGCGTTGGCCAATGTCTCCTGGTTGATGTTCCGTCCGTGGGTGTCGATCCCCATGCTCCGTTCCTCCTGTCAAAGATTTTCATGGGCGGGGCTGGTTGGGCCAGCCCCGCACGCAGCGTACCTGCTATCAGGCAATCAGCTCTGCTGCCGTAGCGGCCACGCGCTCCTCGGCGGCGCGGATGCTGTCCGCCTTGCTGTAGGTGTGGGCCACCGGGTCGTCCCGGTAATCGTGCGCGGCGAAGGCGTCCGCTGCGGCCTTGCTGTCAAACCATGCCTCCCGGCAGAAGCTGGATCCCCATACTGCGTAGGTGACGGAATAAAAAGTCTTTTTCATGATATTTTCCTTTCTGCCGCTGTGCGGCTGCACTCTTTTTTGATCTGTCTATATATTACCACGCATTGCGTGGTTTGTCAAGTGGGAAAATTAAAAAATGAAAAATGACACAAGTTTGCACATATTTTTCCGGGAGCCAGCATGGGACAATAGAGCTGGCGGAAGCCCAGATCGCCAAAAATTTCTATGCGGCATAGGTGCCCCGTAAGGGGAGACCACAGCGAGTGACGGGGACTTTCCCTGAAGCGCTAAAGCAGGGCAGGACTGCAATGCCGCACAAACAATGCGCTGGCAGACCGCTGCAAGGGATGCGTCCCAAATAGTCTGCTTACTTCAAACAATTCCAGCGAGCCAAAAGGCTCAATATGCGGGCACATGTACCAAGGTGGCGACGCGGTCTCCAAAACCGTGTGTGGTGGGTTCAATTCCCAACTGTCCGTGCCAAATGTATGCTACCGCATTGCGGCACCACGGAAGGGTAAGACCGCTACATGGGGCTTGCCTGTGCGCTGTATGAAAGCGGCAGGCCGAAAATTATTTGGCTGGCTCCGGCCTATGGATAAAGAAACGGATGCGACCGATATACCGGCGCAGGGCTGAAAAGTTCCGTGGGATACCGGCATTGCTGCACTCTGCGCGAGTGCCGAGGCGTTCAATGGATGTGGCGTGGTGGCGGCAATCTTATGATTAGGCCGCTGTGTAAGCAATTCAAACAGGGTGCAATGCCGGAACCTGTGAAAAAGCGCGGCGCGGTTTGGTGCCGAAATAACTGTGTAACCCATGTTTGAGAGCTTCCAGAAGGCCGCATGGGAGGGGAAAGACTGTTACTGTAGCCAAGGGGTGGGGGCTGGTGACAAAACAGGAGGAAAGCATGGAAATCACAAAACGGCGGCTTGCGGATATTGTGCCGTATGCCGGCAACGCAAAAAAGCATGATAAACGGCAAATCAACAATGTTGCGGAGAGCATCAAGCAATACGGCTTTGTGCAGCCGATTGTGATTGACCGTGATGGAGTTATCGTCATTGGGCATTGCAGAGCGTTGGCTGCTCAGAAATTGGGCATGGAAGAAGTGCCCTGTGTCTGCGTGGACGATCTGACACCGGAGCAAGTGAACGCCCTGCGGCTGGTAGATAACAAGAGCAACGAGAGTGATTGGGACTTCGATCTGCTGGCTGATGAACTGCCTGGTCTCGACCTGTCGGCGTTTGACTTTGACTGGGGGCTGCCGGAAGATACAACGGATGAAGTCGCTGAGGATGAAGCACCGGAGGTTGACGAAGAATCTGACCCAATTACAAAACTGGGCGATATTTGGAAGCTTGGGCGGCACCGGCTTATGTGTGGAGACAGCACGTCTGCGGAATGTGTACAAAAGCTCATGGGGGGGGCACAAGCAGATCTTTTGCTTACAGACCCGCCATATAACGTTAATTATGGTTCGGTTAGAGATGTGAGCGAAGCCGTTAAGCGGCACCGTAGGACAGACGGGCTGATTATAAAGAACGACAACATGGAAGACGAGACATTCAGACAATTCTTGACTGACGCATTTACGAATGCAAACGAGGCGATGAAGCCAGGGGCAGTCTTTTACATTTGGCACGCAGATAATGAAAGCTACAATTTTAGAGGTGCGTGTAGAGATGTAGGGTGGAAAATCAGGGAATGCCTAATCTGGAATAAGAACACATTCTGCATGGGTAGACAGGACTACCAGTGGAAACACGAGCCGTGCCTATATGGATGGAAGGATGGGGCTGGGCACTTGTGGGCAAGCGATAGAAAGCAGACAACCGTTATTGATATTGACAAGCCGAGCAAAAGCGAATTACACCCAACCATGAAGCCCGTTGCCTTATTCGACTATCAAATCAAGAATAACACCAAGGGCGGTGACATCGTGCTCGATCTGTTTGCTGGAAGCGGTACAACCGTTGTTGCGTGCGAACAGAACGGCAGAAATGCTTATGTTATGGAGTTTGACCCGAAGTATTGCGATGTGATCGTAAAACGGTGGGAGAACTTGACCGGAGAAAAGGCGGTGCTTCTGCATGACTGATGCTCAGGCGACTGTGCGGAGGATGTTGAAGAAAAACCAGCAGTATTTATCCACACAGCAGATGAAAACACTGAACGGGCTGATTAAGTCCGGCGATATTACAGGGGCCATGAATGGCCTGCATACATTGGTGGCGAGAAAGCTGACTGCGAGAAAGGAGGGCGCGTATGGCAAGGCCAAGAAAGGAAATAGATCAGAAGCAGTTCGAGAACCTCTGCGGCCTGCAATGCACGCTTGAGGAAATCTGCGGCTGGTTTGACGTGACCGATAAAACGTTGGATAGTTGGTGTAAGCGCACCTATCATGCCAGTTTTTCCGAGGTATTTAAGCAAAAGCGAGGAGCGGGGAAAATTTCGCTGCGTCGGAGCCAGTGGCAGCTTGCGGCAAAGAACGCAAGCATGGCGATTTGGCTGGGGAAACAGTACCTTGGGCAGCGCGATATTGTGGAGCTGGGTTTGCCGACTGACAACACGCAGGATGACGCATTGAGTGTGAGCCTGCGTGAAATGGCGGAAGGGTTGGAGAGCGATGATTAGCCCGAAGCAGCAGAAAATCCTTGCTTTCCCCTATTCCAAGTATGACGCGCTGATCTGCGACGGTGCCGTGCGTTCCGGCAAGACCTCTATCATGATGTGGGCGTTCGTCCGCTGGGCGATGGAGAATTTCAGCGGTCAGCGCTTCGGCGTGTGTGGCCGCACGGTGGATAGCTGCACCAAGAACATCATCGTGCCGTTCACGGCGATGAGCCTTGCAAAGGAACGTTATCTCATCCGCTGGCGGCGCGGCGACAAGGTGATGGAAGTGCGGCGCGGAGCCGTGACGAATTACTTTGAGGTGTTCGGCGGCAAGGATGAGGCCAGCTATACGCTGATCCAAGGCCGCACGCTGGCGGGGGCGCTGCTGGACGAGGTGGTGCTGATGCCGCGTTCGTTCGTGGAACAGGCATTGACCCGCTGCTCGGTAGATGGTGCAAAGCTGTGGTTTTCCTGTAACCCGGGAAGTCCACAGCATTGGTTTTATACAGAGTGGATACAGAGGAACAAAGAGCGGAACGCGCTGTATCTGCATTTTGAAATGACGGACAACCCCGGGCTGTCGCAGAAAACGCTGGAGCGGTATCAGTCGATGTTTACGGGCGTGTTTTATGATCGTTACATCCGTGGACTGTGGGTGCTGGCCGAGGGGCTGATCTATCCCATGTTTGACGAGAGCTGCATTGTGGACGAGCTGCCGGAAAAGGGAGAATACTATGTTTCCTGCGACTACGGCACACTTAACCCGTTTTCTGCAGGGCTGTGGTGCTGGGACGGCAAGACGGCCACACGCGTCCGCGAGTATTACTATTCCGGGCGCGAGAACCAAAAGAACAAGACAGACGAGGAATACGCTGACGAAATTAAAAAGCTCATTGGCGAGGCGGATGTCAAAAGCATTATCGTTGACCCGTCTGCCGCTTCGTTTATCGAGGTCTTGCGGCGGCGCGGTTATATGGCCCGCAAGGCCAACAACGATGTGACAAACGGGATTATGACTACGGCGCGGTTTTTGCAAGACGGCATTCTCAAAGTGCATCGTGGCTGCAAAGACTGCATCCGCGAGTTTGGGCTATATCGGTGGGACGAAAAATCCGCCGACGACAGGCCAATCAAGGAAAACGACCACGCAATGGACGAAACGCGCTATTTTGCCTATACGATTTTGAAAAATAAGGCGTATAAGCGCGATTATGTCCCCATTTGGAGCAGATAGGAGTGAGAGGCCATCAAAACTTACAATGACCTTGTTGCGGTCGGAGAAAGTGATCAGGCGCGGATTGGGTTTATTCGCGGAGCAATCAACGAGCATCGAAGCTCACACGCATACAAGACGGCGGCGGATGCTGAGGAATATTACAATGGCCTGAATCCGACCATTAACCGCTATGAAAAGATCATCTACGATATGCAGGGCCGTGCCCACACGGATATGTGGACGGCAAACCATAAGCTGGCCAGCCGCTTCTTCGGCCTGGCGGTGGATCAGGAAGTTTCATATCTGCTGGGCAACGGCGTAACCTTTGCGGAGAAGGAAACGCCGAACAAGCTATGTCCGGACTTCGACCAGGAAGTCATGGATGCAGCGCGTGAAGCGAAAATCGCAGGCGTGTCCTTCGGCTTGTGGGATCTGACGCATTTGCGGGTGTTCTCTCTGCTTGAGTTCGTCCCCCTCTATGATGAAGAGGACGGTGCAATGAAAGCCGGTATCCGGTTCTGGCAGGTGGCACAGGATAAGCCTCTGAGAGCGACGCTGTATGAGATCGACGGATTTACCGAGTATTTCCAGCCCAGCGGCGAGGATATGGCCGTCATGCAGCCAAAGCGCAGCTATAAGCTGATCGAGCGCAAGGCGGAAGTCGGCGAAACAGAGATTTACGACGGCGGGAATTATCCGAGTTTCCCCATCGTCCCGCTGAAAAACAACAAGCGGTGTCTCTCCGAAATCGTCGGCAAGCGCAACACCATTGACGCGCTGGATCTGGCGTCCTCGAACATGGTTAACAATGTGGATGAGGGCAACCTGATTTATTGGGTGCTGTCTAACTGCAACGGCATGGACGACCTCGACGATGCAAAGTTTGTGGAGCGCTTGAAAACCACGCACGTTGCCCACGCCAACGGCGATGATGGCGCAAAGGTGGAGAGCAGGACCATCGAGGCGCCGTATGAGGGCACCAGCAGCACCATTGATATGCTCAAGAAAAAGCTATACGAGGATTTTCAGTGCTTTGACGCGGCGGCGGTATCTGCCGGGAACCAGACGGCGACTGCGATCAAGGCCAGCTATGTGCCGCTGGATCTGAAAACAGACAAGTTTGAATCCGAGGTCACGCGGTTTATTGTGGAAATCCTGCGTCTGGCGGGCATTGAGGACAAGCCGACTTACACGCGCAACCAAATTATCAACAAGAGCGAGGAAACGCAGAATATCCTTCTGGGCGCGGCGTATTACGATGACGAATACATCACGAAGAAGCTGCTGACCATCAACGGCGATATTGACCAGTATGAGGACATGGCAAAGCGGAAGGCGGCGGAGGAAATCGGCCGCAGCTTTGTGAATTTAACTGGCACAGAAGAAACGGAGGTAGAGTAATGGGCGGTAGAGGCGGAGCAGGTGGCGGTGTGGGAAGTGGCGGTTTGCCAAAAGTGCAGCGCCCTGTGGAGAGTTTCCCAGCACTAACTGGAACCGAAAAGCAAGTCAAGTGGGCCAATAAAATCAGAGATGAAGTTTACGATACACTCGTTGGAGAGATGTATAAAACAGAATCTGGGTTCAGGACAGAGGCGCCGAACTATATCACATCGGCTAAAGGCATGCAAACATGGGTAAAACAAACGCGAGATGCTTTCCAAACGGCTAATAGCAAAATATTGAAAGAAAAAGTAAACAATAGCATAGACAGTTTACGCAGAGCATCCGATCAGTACGGTCGCATTCGAGCGTTGATTGAAAAAGAAACAAGCGCGAAATTCTGGATTGACCATAGAAGCACACACCCCGGCGACCCTGCATGGAAAGCGTTTAAGAAGAAGATAATCGGTTATTAAGATAGCATGATTAACTTTGAAAATCTGGACAAAGCCACATTCCCCGGTGTTGGGAAGTACGACATTCCGCAGATCGAGCCGGTCAAGGCGTACCCGCAGGGCGAGTTTATCCCCGTAAATTACCATTACACGGCGAAAGATACGGGAAGCAAGGTCGTGCATTTCTTCGTGGACGATTACCAATTCATTCGATACTGGAATACGCCGGACAAGCACATTCCAAAGCTGTCGCAGTTTGCGGCGGTGTGCGCACCGGACTTCTCTACATACACGGATATGCCGCTTTCGATGCAGATATACAACCATTACCGCAAGCACTGGCTGGCAGCATACTGGCAAATGCACGGCATGACGGTCTATCCAACGATCTCATGGAGCGACGAGAACAGTTACGATTGGTGCTTTGATGGTGAGCCTGTTGGTGGAATTGTTGCGGTTAGTTCAGTAGGCACACAGCAGAATAAGGAAAGCAAGCAGCTGTTTCTGCGCGGCTACGAGGAAATGATGAAGCGGCTCTCGCCGGAATGGGTGATATTTTACGGGAAAGTGCCGGAGGAATGCGACTGGAATGTAATTCGAGTAAAACCGCACTATGATGATATTGTGAAACGGAGGCAGAAATGCCAAACGAAGACCTCGGTCACAATCTGACCGACAAGGAACTTGCAAAGCTGGAACGGCGCATTGCGAAGTTGTACCGTGAGGCTGGGGAAGAGATGCAAGCTACCATAGACGCATACTTTGAGCAATTCAAAAAGCGCGACGAGGAAATGAAGGCGCTGATCGGAACTGTGCAGAACGGCAAGGAATGGACGGAGGCCGACTATAAGCAATGGCGGCTCAACCAGATCGGGCGCGGGGAGCGCTATCAGGCCATGCGCGATAAGGTGGCGCAGAGGGCGACCGATGCAAACGCTGTGGCGGTTTCCTATACCAACGATGCGACGCCCGGTATTTACAGCCTGAACCGCAATTATGCGGCTTACACCATTGAACAGGTCGCTGGGAATATCGGCTTTGACCTGTGGGACGAGCAGACGGTAAAGCGGCTTATGGTAGAGCAGCCGGACTTAATGCCGTACTACCCAAAGGACAGGGCACTGAAACGCGGTATCGACCTCGCGTATGGCAAGAAGCAAATCACGGCAAGCGTCACCAGCTCCATCTTGCAGGGAAAGAGCATCAAGCACATGGCGGATGATCTGCAAAAGCGCATTACCACCATGAGTCGCGATTCCGCCATCCGCACCGCCCGCACAGCCGTGACCGGCGCACAGAACGCCGGACGCATGGACAGCTATGCGGCAGCGGAAAAGATGGGCATTAAGCTCAAAAAAGAATGGTTGGCTACGCTGGACGCGCGTACACGCCACTCTCATGCCATGCTTGACGGCGAACAAGTGGCGCAGGACAAGAAGTTTTCTAACGGTTGTCGTTTTCCCGGCGACCCACAAGGGCCACCGTGGGAGATATATAACTGCCGCTGTACGCTGATTGCCGCCGTGGATGGGGTAGATACCTCATCGGCGCAAAGACGCGCCAGAAACGCCGATACGGGCGAAACAGAGGTTATCTCGAATATGTCCTATGCAGAATGGGAGCGGCAGAAACGCGGAGAGGGGTATTTGCAGAGATGAGCGTTACAATCCAAGACCACAGCGCGGAGGTTTCCGCTGAGATCAAGGCGGCGCTGCTGCGCGGGCTTGAAAAGTGCGGACTGGTGGCAGAGGGATATGCAAAAAAGCTGTGCCCCGTTGACACCGGCAATCTGCGCAACAGCATTACTCATGTGGTAGACGAGCAGGAACCGGCGGCAATCATCGGAACGGATTCTGAGTACGGTGCGTATGTGGAATTAGGAACCGGCATTTACGCCGAAGGTGGCGGCGGACGGCCTACACCGTGGGTGTATCAGGACGCAAAGGGAAATTGGCATTACACGCGTGGCAACAAGGCACAGCCGTTTTTGAAACCTGCTGCCGCCGACCATGCCATCCAATACCGGAAGATATTGGAGGACGAACTGAAATAGGAGCTAATTGCTTACAAATTGTATGCAGTTGGCTCTTTTTGTTAATTACCGCAAAGGACAGCGGTTTTTATAAAACTATCGTTTCCGAAGGAACGGAACCGAAGAAAAGGAGATAGTGTCATGGCACTTACACGAAAACTTTTGAAGGGTATGGGGCTTACCGATGAGCAGGTTGATACCATCATCGAGGCGCATACCGACACCGTGGACGGCCTCAAGGCGGATGTGACCCGCTACAAGGCCGATGCGGGGAAGCTGCCCGGCGTTCAGAAGCAGTTGGACGACCTCAAGGCAGCGGGTGACGGCGGTTACAAGGAGAAGTACGAGAAGGAACACTCGGCCTTTGAAGCCTTTAAGACCGACATCACGGCAAAGGAAAGCAAGGCGGCAAAGGAAAAGGCCGTGCGTGCTTACTTTGAGAGCAAAAACATCACCGGTGCGAATTTGGACCTTGCGATGCGCGGCTGTGGCGAAGAAATGGCCGCATTGGAGATGGACGGCGACAAGATCAAGGACACCAAGAGCCTTGATGCACTCGTAGACGGCACCTACAAGGGGCTTGTCTCCACCACACAGACGCACGGAGCGAATCCCGCCAACCCCCCGGCAAACACCGGCGGCGCAAAATCCCGAGAGGACATCTACAAGAAGGACGATAAGGGCCGCTATGTGATGTCCACGGCGGAGCGCCAGAAAGCGCTTGCTGATCTGATGGCAAGCGAAAACAACTGATTTTTTGAAAGGAGCTATTTATGGCTGCGAAAACTAACGTTACAACTTCCGCACAGTTTACCACTTCCGCACGAGAGGTGGATTTCGTGTCCCGCTTCGCTGATAACTGGGACGCACTGCGCAACATCATGGGCATCATGCGTCCCATCCGCAAGGCGCCCGGCACGAAGCTGGTTTCCTACAAAGCCAGCGTGGACGGCGCTCTTAAGGGCGGCGCCGTGGCCGAAGGCGATGAGATCCCCTTCACCAAGATGAAGGTTGATCCTGTTGCATACGGCGATATCGACATTTCCAAGTACGCCAAGAGCGTGACCATCGAGAGCGTGGCGAAGTACGGCGCCGACGTTGCCGTGGAAAAGACCGACGAAGCGTTCCTCGTGGCCTTGCAGAACAAGGTTCTGACCGACTTCTACACTTTCCTCGGCACCGGCACGCTGAAGCTGACCGAGAAGACCTGGCAGCGTGCGCTGGCTATGGCCAAGGGCAAGGTTCTGGAAAAGTTCGCGGGTCTTGATAAGGACGTGACCGAGGTGGTAGGCTTCGCCAACATTATCGACGCTTACGATTACTTGGGCGATAAGGAAATCACCGTGCAGACCATGTTCGGCCTGAACTATGTGGAGAACTTCATGGGCTACCGCACCCTGTTCCTGCTGCCCGATAAGTACATCAAGGCCAAGACGGTGATCGCACTGCCGGTTGAAAACATCGACCTGTACTATGTGGATCCCAGTGACAGCGACTTTGCTAAGCTGGGCCTGAACTACACCGTGAAGGGCGAGACGAATCTGATCGGCGTTCATGTGGACGGCGATTACAGCCGCGCCACCGGCGATATGTACGCCATCATGGGTATGAAACTGTGGGCAGAGTATCTGGACGGCATTGCCGTGGCTACCGTTTCTGTGGCCGGCGCGGGCTAAATAGGAGGGCAGCGTAATGCTTGAACAAGTCTTACGGCACTTGAACAACTGGTTCCTTGTGGAGATTCACGAGGGCACGTTTGCCGTGGAGAACGGCAGCATTGCGCTGCCCTTTCTCCTGAACAATCAATATTTCCGCATCTGCGGCTCTGTGTTTAATGACGGTCTGCATCAATATCCGGCGGCTGACCTTACGGATGAAACCTTTACCGGAACGGTGTGGGTGTTGGCTGTTCCGAAGGCTGTGGTTGTGCTTGCCGAAGATATCGCCGCATGGGAAGAAAAGAACGGTGAAGCCGTTTTAAGCCCGTACACGAGCGAAAGCTTCGGCGGGTACAGTTACACAAAGGCAAGCGGCGGAAATGCCGACACGAGCGCCGGGACGGGCTGGCAGGGCGCTTTTAAAGGCCGGTTAAATGACTGGCGCAAGCTCAAGGGGGTGGAACCGTGAGTTTACTGGACGATTTTGCCCACAAGTGCATTTTGATGGAGAAAAAGCGCACGCCTGACGGAGCGGGCGGCTACATCACCGCGTGGGAAGAGGGAGCGGAGTTCCTCAATTACCAGTCTCTTGACACATCGATGGAGGCGCGAAAAGCGGAAAAGGACGGTGTTACCTCGGTATATTCCGCACTGGTCAATCAGCGCGTTCCCATCGAGTACAACGATTATTTCCGTGACGCGGAAACAGGGCTGACTTACCGCGTGACCTCTAACCCCGAGGAAAAGGCCGCGCCGAGGTCTGCGGGAGCGACCATTAAGGCGCTGAAATTCTTCACAGCGGAACGAAGGGAGTTGCCGAAATGACAAAGGATAAGGCGCTCCACGCATGGTTTTCTCAATTTCTCCCGGCGTATCCAACCTCTAATGTGCCGGAAGACGCGACCTTCCCTTGGCTGACCTATGAACTTATTACAGGCTCGTGGGAGAGCGGGGAAATCGGCCTGACGGTAAACCTCTGGTACTACACGGAAGGCGAGGCGGTGCCCAATGCAAAGGCACAGGAGATCTCCGACGCCATCGGTATGGGCGGCTGTATGGTGCCCTATGACGGCGGGGCTATGTGGATCAAGCGTGGGTCTCCGTGGTGCCAGAACATTGCGGACGAGAGCAACAAAAACATCAAGCGGCGGTACCTCAACGTCACGGTTGAATATCTGTCGCAGAACTGATGAAAGGACGAAACTATGAAATTTACGAAAATTCCTTCTGACGCGTTTCAGAAATTGCAGATCAACGCCGGTATTCTGACCACCGATTTTACGCCGTCTACCGGGGAGATCGGTGCGGCTGGCCAGATCGGTGCAACCACCGGCGGTGTGAACTTTACGGCAACGCCCACTTTCACCGACTTTGGCGAAGACATTGACAACTGCCCGAAGAACATGAAGGAGTTTAAGCGGCAGGATATGGTGGAGGCGAAGATGTCTGGCACGTTTATCAACGCCGATACGAAAACGGCAAAGTTGCTGTGCGGTGCGGCGGACATTGATGCCAGCGACACGACGAAGGTCGTTCCCCGCACGGACCTCAAGGACAGCGATTTTACCGACATTTGGCTGGTAGGCGACTACTCCGACAAGAACGGCACGAAAAACGGCGGCTTTATCGCTATCCATATGCTAAACGCGCTTTCCACGGGCGGTTTCCAGCTCAAGACGGCAGATAAGGCCAAGGGTCAGTTTGCCTTTGAATTTACGGCGCACTATTCTCTTGCGGAGCAGGACAAGGTCCCGTATGAGATCTACATCAAGGCGGGTACGGAGGAAACAGCATGAAACTTTCTGATATCCAGGGAGACCGCGTATTTGATGTGATCGCGGACATCATCGACCCCATAGCCAACATTGCGGAGGACAAGAAAGCCTCTGCCATGTTTCGGCGTGAAAAGCTGCCGGAGGGCATGACGGCGAAGCGGTTTATGATGCAGAGGGCGCGGAAAGCGCTCCCTGTGCTGCTTAAAGACCACAAGGGCGATATTATTGCCATTCTTGCTGCGATCGAGGGTGTGAGCGCGGACGCTTACAAGGATGCGCTGAACCTTGTGAAACTGTCGCAGGACACGGTGGAGCTGTTGACCGATGATGCATTCATCGAGCTTTTTCTCTCGGCGCAGAGCGAGAACTCCTCTGGCTCTGCGCAGGAGAATACCGGGGAAGCCGACGAGTAAGGCCGTTTCTGCGCTACTGCATAGCGCGGCTCAATGAAAAGGCAAAAACTGACGCTTATCGCATCTATATGTCGGACGCGTTGCGCATTGTGACTGAAAACACGGCGCGTGTCGCCAGCGGGAACTATGGCAGCGGGAACTATATTAAAGTGCGATACGCCGACATTGTTGAGCCAAAGAAACAGGACGACAGGACTTGCGAAGAAATTACCGCCGATGTAGTCGCGCGGTGCGGATTGGTGGTGAAAGAATGAACCTGCTCGATCTTTTTGTGAAAATCGGTGTGGATAACAGTGATGTAGATAAAGGCTTTTCGGAAACGAGCAGCAAGGCAGAATCTCTTGCCGGGAAACTAAAAGGTGGCCTTGCAACTGCGGCAAAGGTGGGCGCTGCGGCCCTGGCAGCTGCGGCTACTGGCGTGGCGGCGCTGACCAAAGCGTCCATTGACCAATATGCCGAGTATGAGCAATTAGTGGGTGGCGTCGATACCCTCTTTAAGACTGCATCGGACAAGGTGCAGGAGTACGCCGCAAACGCATACAAGACCGCTGGCATGAGCGCCAACGAATATATGGACACGGTGACCAGTTTCTCGGCCTCCCTGCTCCAGAGCCTTGGCGGAGATACGGATAAAGCAGCTCAGAAGGCGGATCAGGCCATCACCGACATGGCAGACAACGCCAATAAGATGGGCACCGGCATGGAGATGATACAGAACGCCTATCAGGGTTTTGCGAAGCAGAACTACACCATGCTGGACAACCTAAAGCTCGGTTACGGCGGCACCAAAGAGGAAATGGAGCGTCTGCTTGCGGACGCGGAGAAGCTGTCTGGGCAGAAGTTTGATATTTCGTCCTACTCCGACATCGTAGATGCCATCCATGTGGTGCAGACGGAAATGGGCATCACTGGCACCACGGCAGCAGAGGCAGCGAGCACCATCGAGGGCAGCGGTGGGTCGGCAAAAGCCGCATGGGCAAACCTGATAACCGGCATTGCAGACGACAACGCAGACCTTGATACGCTGATTGGCAATTTTGTCAGCAGCGTGGAGACGGCGGCTGGAAATATTATTCCGCGCGTTAGTGCCATCTTGGGCGGCATTTCACAGCTTGTTACATCTGCATCTACCACTATTATTCCGATGGTCATAACAACCATCACAGACAACCTGCCTTCGCTTTTGCAGGCGGCGGCTGCGCTTGTCGGCGCATTGGGACAGGGTATCATTGATAGCCTACCTGCAATTACGCAAGCAGCAATCGACATTCTTTTCTTCCTTTCGAATGGCCTGATAGAAAACCTGCCCACGCTTATTGACGGCATTGTGCAAGTGACCATGACGATTGTGCAGATGCTGACAAGCCCGGACTTTTTGACGCAACTCATTGAAACGGCAATCTTGCTGATTACGACGCTTGCGCAGGGCCTGATTGACGCGATTCCGCAGCTTATCGCGGCAGTACCTCTGATTATTGGCAACTTGCTCGCCGCAATCATTGTGGAGCTGCCCAACATCATCCAGATGGGCATTGATCTTCTGTTTGCGCTGATTGACGGAATTATCAAGTGCATCCCGGAGCTGGTCGCGGCAGTCCCTACGCTGATTATTGCGTTCATCAACGGCATCGTGAACAACCTTGACAAGATCATCCTTGCAGGTCCGCAGATTATTGTATCGCTGATTACCGGCATTATCGGGGCAATCCCGGAATTGATTGCAGCCGTCCCGCGCATTATCGCTGCCATTGCCGACACAATCAGAAACTATGACTGGGGCGGCATCGGTAAAAACATCGTTCGGGGCTTAAAAAACGGCATCGCCGGAATGTGGGGCAATATAAAAAGCTGGTTCAGTGATAAGGTAAATGGGCTGGTTAGCGGTGTGAAAAAAATCCTTGGTATTGCATCCCCGTCCAAGGTCTTTGCGGGCATCGGCGGCTTTATGGCCGAAGGTCTGGGCGAGGGCTTTGACGATCAATTCAAGTCCGTAAAAAAGGACATTGAGGGCAATATGAGCTTTGACGCTGGCACCATTACAGCAGATGCAAACATCATCAGAAACTATACAAGTGGCTCTTACGGAGGGGGCGGCGATTCCGGCAGAATTGTAATGCTGCTGGAACAGTATTTACCTATGTTGGCAAATATGAAAGTCATCATGGACAGTGGTCAGGTTGTCGGTTTGCTTGCCCCAGGCATGGATGAAGAACTGGCCAAAATCAATGCGAGGAGGGCAAGGGCTGTATGATAGGAAAAGTATTTTTTGACGGAAAAGACACTTACGCAGAATACGGCCTGTTGCTTGCAAGCAAGTCCATTTCTCTGCCGGAAGTCCGCACGAATATGATTGATGTTCCGGGCCGGGATGGCCTGCTGGACGCTTCCGAAGTGTTGACCGGCGAAGTGACCTACAAAAACCGCACCATTGCACTGATACTCACCGGCGTGGACACGGTGAGCGGCAAGAAATGGCCTGCCACGCTTTCTGACTTCTGCAACAAAGTCCACGGCAAGCGCGTGAAAGTGACCTTCCCCGAGGACACCGCCCATTATTACAGTGGGCGGTGCTCCGTTGGGCAGGTGGAGCTTGTCAAAATAAAGCAGACAATTCCCGTTACTGTTGATTGCGATCCGTGGAAATACAAGAAAGAGAAAACAACTGTGACACGGGCTGATTTGGGAACGGCATATAAACAGCTTACGCTACCGAATGAAAGCCGCCCGGTTATTCCCACAATCACGGTGGCGCAAGATACCGTATTACTTTGGGACAACAACACCATCAATGCCAGCGCTGGAGATCACATTTTCCCCGCCATTCGGCTTGCGGCTGGCAGCAACAGCCTGAAGGCGAAGGTGGCCAGCGGCACCGGTAGCATCACCGTTACATATCAGGAGGCCAGCCTGTAATGTACCAACTAAAATATCAAAACTATATCCTGTATGACCCGCGCCTTGCGGATGAAAAACTAATCATCCGTGACCCCTCTGTGAAGCTGGCGGTCAGCAAGGCCGGGGAAATGTCCTTCACAGTGGATGCAGACCATCCGTATTTAAGCAATCTTCGGCGCATGAGCGGCCTTGTGGAGCTGCTGGACGGCACTTTTCCTATATATAGGGGGAGAATAACCAGCGATATAAAAGACTTCTACGGAGCACATAAAATCGCAACAGAGGGCATTATGGCGGCGCTGAATGACAGCATCATCCCACCGTTCAACTTTCCGGAAGATTTCGAGAATGACACTGCTTATAAGGTCGTAGCCGCAAGCGGGAATGTGGTTGACTTCTTCTTCCGCTGGATTTTAGGGCAGCACAACAGCCAAGTGTCCGCAGAGCAGCAGATCAGGCCCGGAGTGTGTACCGTAACAGACCCGAACAATTACATCACACGCAGCTCTGAGGAGTACGCCACGGCGATGTCCACGATATCCGACAAGCTGATTAAATCGGCTTTGGGCGGGTATCTCCTGATTCGATATGAGGATGACGGGAACTATCTGGATTATTACGCTGCGTTGCCGCTCACAAATACGCAGTCTGTGGAATTTGCTGAGAATCTCCTTGACCTTTCCAGCGAGACGGACGGAACAAACATTTACACCGCTATTCTGCCAGAGGGCAAGGACGGCTTGACTATCGAAGCGCTGCCAGATGGTGATTTGACAGATGACCTTGTTAAATCCGGGCTTACTATTTATAGCAAGTCTGGCATGGCCACATACGGGCGCATTACCCGGCACATCAAATGGGATGATGTGACTGTTGCCGCCAACCTTCAGACCAAGGCGAAGGCGGCGCTGGCTGACAATGGCCTGTCCATGCCGGAGACCATCACCTGCAAGGCAGTTGATTTGGGCTGGCAAGATGGCATCCAGCATTTCCGGGTGGGCCGGATGACGGCCCTTTTCAGCACTCCGCACGGCTACAGCGCGTCCTATCCGCTGATGGAGTTGGCCCCGGATATTCTTGACCCCGGCAACACACAAATCACGCTGGGCGCTACCCAGCAAACCTACACGGGGGCGCAGATAGATGCCAAGCGTGAAACGGATAAACGCATCGAAAGCACACGGCAGGAGATTTCTGAGCGGGTGGACGAATCTTCAAGCCAAGTGATTCAGGCCACACACCAGCAGATTACCGATCTGCAGCAGAATGTCAACTCCATCATCCTGTCCGCTCTGGAAAACTATGTAGAAACCGGGGATTTTGACAGTTACAAAGAGGAGGTCAGCACAAAGCTGTCTGTGCTGACTGACCAGCTGAGCATTGACATCACTAAGGTAACCGAGCGCATTGACAAGGTGGACGGCGATCTGCAAAGCAAGTACAGCGAGATCACAAAGGCTTTCCGGTTTACGTCTGACGGCCTAATCATTGGCGAAACGGGCAATGAAATCCTGCTGCGGCTGGATAATGATGTGTTGCAGTTTGTCCGCAACAACACACCGGAGTTGCAGATCACCGCAGAGGGCGTGGAAGCAATGCGTATCAAGGTATCTATCCTCTGCATCGGAAACGTGGTTTGGACGGAGGACGAAAACGGCGATGTAATTGCCAGTTGACAGGAGTTGAGAACATGGCGTCCATTTACAGCAGCACAAACAAAGGCTGGCGCTTGCGTCTGGATTGGTCAATCACAGGCCAGTCTATCGCAGACAACAAAAGCACATTAAGTCTTGATTTGTGGGTATATGACGGAACCGGATATTCACAGAACGAGAGCAGCGGCGAAGCGTATTATATACTTCAGGGCGAAAAACGCTGGAATCCGTATAATTACAGTTCCACCGGATGGTACAAACTGGGCAGCAAGACTATTACAGTCAGCCATAATGCAGACGGCACAAAAAGCATTGCGTTGACAGCAGAGTGGGACTGTGGCTTTGACAGCTCCTACACGCCACGCCATTTGTCCTTGTCGGAAACGGTGACGCTGACCACCATTCCAAGAGCGTCCACGGCCACCACAAGCGGCTCCACGCTGGGGAAAACCTTGACCATCACCATCAAGCGGGCCAGCAGCAGCTTTACGCACAAACTCTATTACACCTGCGGCAGCGTCAAGGACAAACTGATTGCCGAAAATGTAGGCACATCGTACAGTTGGAACGCACCGCCTGTGTCTCTGGCACAGCAAGCACCAAACGCAGAGACTGTGGCGCTCACACTCACAGTAAAGACGTACAACGGCAGCACCTATGTTGGGGCGTGGTCGACGGCTGTTAAGCTTGCCGTGCCGTCAACCGTGGTTCCGTCCTTGTCTGTTGCAATCGATGATCCAACAGGTGTGTCCAACACCTATGGTGGATATGTCCAGCTTCGCAGCAAAGTCAAAGTGGATATCACCGCATCCGGTGTGCAGGGCAGTTCCATCAAGTCTTACAGTATCAAGGTGGGCAGCATCTACGCTGCGACATCGGCCAGTGGTACAACGGATTATCTGCCCGGTTCCGGCGAACTGATTGTTGCTTGCGCCGTTACGGATAGCCGAGGGCGCACGACTACAAAGACACAAAGTATCACTGTCCTCGCTTATAGCAAACCAGCAATTACTGCTATTTCTGCCGCCCGTTGCAATGCCGATGGAACAGCAAACCGGGCTGGCACTTATGGCAAGGTGACTTTCTCCGGGGCCATTACTTCACTTTCTGCTAAAAACACCGCAGCATATGCGGTGCAGTATAGGGAAGTCGGCGCTGAAGATTGGACTACGGCAGGCCGACCGGCGGCGGGAAACTATGATCCTGCTGATATTTCTGCCGTGTTTGCTGCAGACAAGAGCAAACGCTACGAGGTGCGTGTGGTGGCGACGGATGCATGGGAGGGTGTAGGTTCCTCACTGAGAGATCTGCCGGCAGCGTATGCCCTTTACCATCTGGCAAAGCATCTGCTGTCTGTGGGGCTTGGCCGTCTCTGCGACAAGGCAAACGCATTGCAAGTTGGGTTGGATGCTTACTTTGACAGGGATGTACAGATAGACGGTGCATTGGTGGTAGGAGGGACAACGCTGCTGGATTATGCTCACCCGGTTGGGAGTGTATACATCTCCACCTCTGCCACACATCCATCCAATCTTTTTGGCGGCGGGACATGGGAGCGCATAAAGGATGTATTCTTGCTGGCGGCGGGTGATACATTCGCAGCTGGTGCCACCGGCGGCGAGGCCAGCCACACCCTGACGACAGAGGAGATGCCCAGCCACGGGCACAACCCGGCCAATGAGCCAGGATACTACGGATTTATCACCAACAGCAAGAAAGCGTTCACCGTAGGCGACATGGGGTCGCAGAGCGGAAGCGGAAGATATTACCCCTATGCAGCGGCGGCATTTGACATCAGCCGCAACACCCTGACGGGCACCACCGGCGGCGGGAGGGCTCATAACAATATGCCGCCATATCTGACGGTGTATGCTTGGCGGCGAACAGCCTAATCGTCTCGCTGCGGGTCAGTGGAAAATGGGGGTGTAAGGAGGTGATACCACCTTATAACATAGCCCCAGAGGAGAAAGGAAATTACTGAATGGAAACAATCGTCGTAGCTATCATCACCGGCGGTTTGTCGCTGCTGGGGGTAATCATCACCAGCAACAAGACCACCCGTGATGTGCAGGCCAAGCTGGACACGCAGCAGGCCGTCACCGACACCAAACTGGACGAGCTGACACGGGAAGTCCGGGAGCATAACAACTTCGCCCGGCGCGTTCCGGTGCTGGAGGAGCAGATCAAGGTCGCCAATCACAGGATAGCGGATTTGGAAAGATTATCCAACCACTAAGCATCGCAGATTTACAGTATGAGGAGGGATATATATGTATCGAGGTACGACCCCTACGCTGACATTCCAGCTACCCATCGACACGGGAAGTATCACGGTGCTGTCCATTGCCGTGGCTCAGGCCGGACAGGTTAAGATCGAAAAAACATTGCCGGATGTACATCTAGACGGGAATGTTGTCTCCTGCACGCTGACGGAAGCCGAGACCCTGTCGCTTACTGCCGGGAGAGGCATTGACGCAAAGATACAGCTCCGGGTGGGCGTGGGGGCGCAGCGCATGGCATCTCAGGTATTCACGGTGCCGGTGGAGCGTATCTTGCGGGATGGTGCGCTATGATCGAGTTTGCGGTAACTTTTTCTCCCGGCGCTGACCTGGAGGTCGATATGGGTCAGGTGATGGAGGTGCTTGCTACCGAGGAGCGGACGGTGGAGCTGTCTATGCCCTCCGGCAATCAAGTCATCCTGCCCACCAGCAGCAAAGGCATGCGTAAGGTGACGATTCAAAAACCGGACACCCTACTGCCCGAGAACATCAAGAAGGATGTGGTGATCGGCGGCGTGACCGGAACTCTGGAGGGTGGCGGCAGCTTCAAGGCAGTGATAGAACGCACGGCTGTCAGCCCTACACTTCCGGGTGATTTGACGACCATTGGTTACAGTGCGTTTAGCGGTTGTCCCAACCTTGCATTAACCAGCCTGCCGTCTGGGGTAACAAGCATCAGTGACTATGCGTTTAATAATTGCCCCAACCTTGCATTAACCAGCTTGCCGTCTGGCATGACAAATATCGGTAGCTATGCGTTTCAAAGCTGCCCCAAACTTGCACTAACTAGTCTGCCGTCTGGAATAACACGCATCGGTTACTATGCGTTCAATGGTTGCCGCAACCTGGCAATAACTAGGCTGCCACCTGGGATAACGAACATTGGTTTCGGTGTGTTTGCTAATTGCACCGGGCTAACAAGTATTACATTCGAGGGAAACCCAAAGACCATCCACTCTTCTGCATTTAACGGGTGCTCCAACCTAACCACCATCTATGTTCCGTGGTCGCAGGGGCAAGTAGCAAATGCTCCTTGGGGTGCGAGCAAGGCCACCATCATTTACGATTATACGGAGGATTAAAAAAAAGAAAGGAGACTGTAGTGAATGTACAATACCGACTAAACCGATAAACAAAGACCTATCAACATTTTTTGTGTGCCCGATTCGGGCACGGAAAGGAGAAATTATGGAAACTTTTGGCATCGCAAGCGTGGCGGTCATCACCGTCATCACCTACCTCGTGGGGCTGGTGGGCAAAGCCAGCAGCATGAACGACAAGTGGATCCCCATCCTGTGCGGGGTCTGCGGCGGCCTGCTGGGTGCTGTCAGCTACTATCTGGCACCCATCCCGGACTTCCCGGCGGGCGACCCCATCACCGCCATTGCCGTGGGTATCGTCAGCGGTCTGGCAGCCACCGGCATCAATCAGGCTGTCAAGCAGCTGAGCAAGGGGGAGTGAGATATGGGTAAGCGCATCACTGCCGCATATCCCATCGCCAAGGCGGGCGGCATCCCCATCAACACCAGCATCCCGGCCAGCAAGGAGACCTATGACCGGCTGGGCGGGCGGGACGTGGCCTTTGTGGTGCTGCACTACACGGGCAATAATAAGGACACCGCCGAGGCCAACTGTAAGTATTTCGCAGGCGGCGACCGGGAGGCCAGCGCACACTACTTCGTGGACGAGGACAGCATCTACCAATCCGTACCGGCCTGTGACCGTGCGTGGGCGGTAGGCTCTCCTGATCCGGTACATCCTCTCTGCCGCAACACCAACAGTATCTCGATCGAGATGTGCTGCTCCGGGAACTACCATGTTTCCGAGCGCACCAAGGCCAACGCTGCGGCACTGACGGCGGAGCTGTGCAAGCTGCTGGGCATCTCCGGCGTGGACACCTACGTCCTGCGGCATTACGACGTGACCGGGAAGTCCTGCCCCCGGCAGATGGCAGGGAAGAACAATGCGGAGTGGGAGGCGTTCAAGGCCAGCGTCAAGGCGCTGCTGAACGAGCAGCCCAAACCCGCACCGACGACGAAGGAGGAGACGATCAACATGGAACTGCGTATGCTGCGCCGTGGCATGGAGGGCAATGACGTCCGGGCCGCCATGCTGCTGATGAAGGACAAGGGCTATTACCCGGATGAGATCTGGAGCGGTGACAAGCTCTTTGGCCCAAAGATGGAGGCCGGTCTGCGCCGGATGCAGGCTGACCACGACCTTGGCGTGGATGGCATCCTCGGTGCCGCCAGCTGGAATTTCCTGCTGAAATAAGGGGTAAAATAATCCACTGGAGGGCGCAGAGGACACCGCTACGCCGGCCTCACGCCCGTGCATAAACATCCGCACCTCCACGGCACACCGTGGGAAATGATAGATCAGCACAAAAGAATCCGCAAAAAACTATCCACTATGGCACCATGCCGCGCCACAGAAACAATCCGTGCGGTAGGGCTACCGGAAGACGAGGAAACCTGTGTAATTGACGTGGACATTTTTGGCCGCACCTGCGTACAGACGGCGGCAAAACTACATATCAGCGTAGATGGATTTTACAAATTGCGCCGCCGCGCATACCAAAAACTGGCGGATGCATTCAATTCCTAAAAGTAGCCGCGCCCTTTTTGGGTGCGGCTATTTTTCGTTTTTGCACACAATTGGTGTACACTGTAACTACATTATTGCAGAATCAAGGCAGAATCCGGGCAGTTTATTTGCCCGGATTTCTTTTATTATAGAGGCAAGGAGGCGGGAATATGTACGAGCGCTTAATCAAATGCGGGTTTACCGCGCAAATGGCGCAGGATATTTGCATTCTGTACGCAGACGATCCCCAGGGGCTTTTAGCGTATGTGGAAATTGCTGAAAGCCTATATAGGGGTTGCAATCATGTATAAATATTTTAATCCAAATCCCTGCGGGAAAAACGTGTCCGATTGCACTGTCCGTGCGATCTGTAAGGCCACGGGAAAGGCTTGGGGCGAGGTTTATCTCCGGCTGTGCATGCGTGGCTACTTGGACGGTGATTTACCCAATGCAAACGCCTGTTGGGGCGCGTATCTGCGGTCCTTAGGCTACCGGAGATACATCATACCGGACACTTGCCCAGACTGTTACACGGTCGGCAGGTTTGCCGATGAGCACCCGCGCGGGACATATATTCTCGCCCTCTCTGGGCATGTAGTGTGCGTTCAGGACGGGATCATCTATGACAGCTGGAACAGCGAGAACGAAATCCCGCTTTATTTCTGGGACAAAGAAACGGAGGAATGAACATGGCATATCCCTATTTCAACCCCTATTATCCACAGCCGATGCCGGACAACCTCATGCAGATGCGGCAGATACAGCAGCCACAGATGCAGCCCATGCAGCAGCCTATGTCGCAGCCAGGGCAACAGAACCCCATCGCGCAAGGCGGCGTACAGTGGGTAAGCGGAGAGCAGGAGGCAAGAGGTTATCTCATCGCGCCCAACTCTGCCGTAGCGCTGTGGGATTCCACCGCCCCCACCGTTTACCTCAAGCAGGCAGACGCAAGCGGGAAACCGACGCTCAAGATTTATGACCTCGTAGAACGCACAGAAACGGCCCCTAACGCGCCGCAAAAGCCGGGCGTGGAATTTGTCACCCGCAAGGAGTTTGACGCGCTGGCGGCGCTTGTGGGCGAATTGAAGGGCAAGAAGAAGCGCAAGGAGGACGATGACGATGAATAATCCCTTTTTCGGAGCGCTCGGCGGCGGCAACGGCTTTATGCAGATGTTGCAGCAGTTCCAACAGTTTAGGGCGAATTTTCAGGGTAACCCAAAAGCGGAGGTCGACAAGCTTTTGCAATCTGGGGCTATGAGCCAGCAAGAGTTAAACCAACTTCAATCTATGGCAAAACAGTTCGAGCATTTATTCCATTGATCTTATCGTGGCCACGATTTGATAAATAAAATTTATGAAAGGGGAGATAATATGTCTCTTTCCGACGGTGCTCCCATGATGACTATGCCGGTCGCGCCCGCGAACAGCTACGGCGGTGGCATGGGTATGTGGGGCGAAAACTGGATCTGGATTATCGTTCTTTTCCTCTTCGGCTGGGGCCGCAACGGCTGGGGCAACAACGCTGGCAATTCCGGCGGTGTCGTAGACGGCTACGTGCTGACCTCTGATTTCGCCAATGTCGAGCGCAAGATCGACAGCGTAAATCAGGGCCTTTGCGACGGATTTTACCAGCAGGCGCAGCTTGTCAACGGCACCAACATGGCGATGGCAAACGGCTTTGCACAGGCCGAGCTGTCCCGTAGCAACCAGCAAGCGGCGCTGATGCAGCAGCTCAACGCCATGCAGATGCAGGCCGCAAATTGCTGCTGCGAGAATCGCGCGGCTATCGCGCAGGTGCGCTATGATATGGCGGCGCAGGCGTGCGACACGCGCAACACCGTGCAGAACGCGACCCGCGACATCATCGACAACGCTAACAGCAACAGCCGCGCAATCCTCGACTTCCTGACGCAGAGCAAGCTCTCTGACCTCCAGGCCGAGAACCAGGGCTTGAAGCTGGCGGCAAGCCAGGCGGCGCAGAACAGTTATCTGGTGTCTCAGCTCCGGCCTTCTCCCATTCCGGCCTACACGGTGCAGAACCCCTATTGCTGCAACCAGTTTGCCTGTTGTGGCTGCTGACAACTGCATAGCGTAGCTTTTCCCTATGTTGGGAAATGGTCGGCCCCGTGCCGATACTAAACAAAAGCGGCGGGGCAATAGCCCTGCCGCTGTATTTTATGAAAGGACTGAAATTATGGCTGAATATGTAAATCCCGGAATCGTGACCGTCCCTGCTGGCCAGAATGTTCCGATGGTCTCCACGGCGGCTTGCGGCAAGCCCTGCATCGTCCACCGCGAGGGCAGTGGACTTGTCACCCTGCGCGGATTGACGCAGCAGTGTAAGGCGCGCTTTAAGGTGAACTTTGGCGCGAACATCGCCGTCCCCACTGGCGGCACGGTAGGCGCGATCACCACGGCGCTTGCCGTCAACGGCGAAGCACTCAACGGGGCAACGGCGACCGTCACCCCGGCTGCGGTGGAAAACTATTTTAACGTCTACGTCAGCACCATTGTGGAAGTGCCGCGTGGTTGCTGCGTGACCGTTGCAGCAAAGAACACCAGCGCGGAGGCGGTCAGCTTTGCCAATAGCAACCTGACCATCGACCGTGTGAGCTGAGAAAGGAGAACACAATGGGTATGAAATCTATGTATGAACTGCGGGATATGCTCTGCAAGGAGCTGGACGAACTGGCCCGAAAAGGCGAATTGGGTGCGGGTGACCTAGAAATTGCCCACAAACTGACAGCAACCATCAAGAACATCGATAAGATCGAGATGATGGAAGACGGCGGCTATTCCCGCGATGAAGACTATTCTCGCCGCTATTCCCGCGACGGAGACTGGCAGTCGGGCATGCGCGGCGCTTATGACCGTGATATGTCCAATGCGAGACGCGGCACGCATTATGTGCGCGGCCACTATTCCCGTGATGGTGGCATCGACAACATGAAACGCCAGTTGCAGGAAATGCTGGACAACGCCGACGACGAAAGCATCCGCAGAGCCATCCAGCGCTGCATGGACACGATCGAGGACTAAAGGGGGTGCACCCCTATGGTCGACGAGAATGAGGTCAAGCGCTGGATAGCTCGCCTTGAAACAGAAGAATCGAGCTGGACAAACTATGAGAAACTGGCGGCGCTCTACATTATCCGTAACGAGCACGGCGGGGAGCAACTGCAGGCGAAAGCGCCCCCAATGCTGTATTCTGCAGAGCCTGCGCCGGCCAAGAGAATAAAACCCTCCGGCAGTGAATTTTTGAAAGCGGTCGGGAATGTAGCGCAGGATAGGGCGTGGGAAGTTATGGACGAGCTTATGGACACACTAAAAATCGTCAATGAGAAAGCTTATAACAGCGTCCTAAAAAAACTAACCTAAATCGCTACTACTAACACGTTACTAACAAAGTTAATCTTGGCAAAAATAAAAAAGTCCGGGAACCCTTGAGATTCCCGGACTTTTTTGGTGGAGACTGCTGGACTCGAACCAGTGACCTCCTGCGTGTGAA
>ERZ791909.395-NODE-395-length-39902-cov-7.825558_pt1 | contig 39902 bp, 37 predicted proteins | sample MGYA00510143_ERZ791909 | MGnify/ENA primary metagenome ERZ791909 (study PRJEB30046, sample SAMN00792093) | human gut metagenome | study: EMG produced TPA metagenomics assembly of the A metagenome-wide association study of gut microbiota in type 2... | reverse complement strand
GCTTGATTTTTCCTGCCTGCCCGCGCGAGAGTAAATCTTCAGAAATCACTGTCATAAGTGTCACCCTGTCATCCAGAAGCAGGTTACTTCCGAATCAAAAGTCAAAGACTTACGGTGCAAAAGTCAGTCACTTACGACGCAAAAGTCAGGGACTTACGCCCTGTAACCCCCTGGTTTACGAACCGCAATCCAATCATAAAGCCCTTAAAAATCAAACAAGCCAGGCATTTAGAAGTGATACCAAGCAAGGCATGTAAAAGGGCTTACAAACACCAGGGCAAAGAGAATCTATGAAAAAGTATGAGCAACTGTGAGCAAGTATGAGCAACTGTGAGTTGCCTCCTCACCGATTTCGTATCTTTGCATTGTGATTCAGAGATACTCAGCGGTTCCAATCAGCAAGCTATAGTAAGGCGTCCCCATAGCAAGCTATCCCCAGGCGGTCCCATCCCGCACAGCCATGGCAAAGACCGCTTTGATGTGATTTGATAGCCAACCTGCCAGGTATTAAAAAGAGAGTGGATTTGCGACAACCAGTTCCTATATAAAATAAGTTATAAGCTCGGGGAGGAATGAGTTTGAACCAATCGTAAAAGTTTAAAGAATGCTAAAAGATTCTCTTTCGCTTGAAAATTTCTTTTAAAATGCCTATATTTGCAATGCCGTTAGTAATGGCGGCAGACATAAAGAGGTAGCAACTACGCTTAGTTCGGACTGAGAATCTGGACAGTTCGCAGTACACAAGAATGACAGTTCCAGTTGTTTGCCCCAATATGTATACTAATATCCATCCCGCTTCTGTGGGATGGGTATCTCTATTTAGTTAATTTTGCAACCGAATTATCAACCCAGTCTGAGTAACATGGATTCATATTCAGGAATCATCATAGAAGAAAGCAGAAGGTCTGAGCAATTTTCAGACTTTACTCCCATACCTTGCAAAGGATTCAACATTCTTTGCAAGGCAAAGCGCTATGGCAGATGGTGGGTGCTCAAAGGATTGAAGGAGCCATACCGTCAAGACGAAAACTACAAGAACCTGCTGCACAAAGAGTTCGATATCCTCATATCCCTGCAGCATCCCAACATCGTATCAGCCTACAACATGGAAGAAATACCGGAAATGGGTATCTGTATCGTAATGGAATGGATAGATGGTATCACGCTGGAACACTGGAGCGGTAGGAAGACTGAGGGAGAAGACATCTTCCTCCAGTTGCTTGATGCTGTGCATTACATCCACGCCAAGCAGATAGTACACAGAGACTTAAAACCTTCCAATATCATGATTACCCATAACGGCAATCATGTAAAGCTCATCGATTTCGGACTTTCAGATACCGACGACTTTGCCATTCTCAAACAGCCTGCCGGCACACCGGGCTACATCTCACCTGAACAGATTGCATCCCAACAGGCAGACATCCGCAACGACATCTTCAGCATCGGTTGTATCCTGGAAAAGATACTTCCAAGCAAACCGTATACTGCCATCATCAAACGATGTAAGGCTCCCATAGCCCAGCGATATGCCAATGTGGATGAACTCAAAGCCGATTTCATGGCTCGCAGAAACAGGCATCAATCCGTTATCAAGCGTATCGCAATCGCAGCTTTGGTCTGTATCATCTTATTAGGTTTCATCAGTTACCCATTACTGCATCAGCCGGAGAGGAGCATAAACACTACCCCTGAACATACCGAAGCCAAGAAGGATACATCCATCCGCCAGCAAACCAAGAAGCCAGCCCCACTTTCCAATGGCCGGGAATCCCTGCAGCCAACAGCTACCGAGCCATCTTCTGCATCCCATTTACAAAGCGCCGAACTCATATCCAAGGGAAAGAAGACTATCGACAAGATGTGGAAGGAATCCGGCATAGACACCATCCGGTCTGTTGTGAAAAAGAGCGAGGCATACTTTCAGTTTGTAAATAAGAGTAATGAATTCATCACAACGACTTATCCACAGACATTCTCTAAGGACATAGACGGCAAGAAGGCAGATATCATCTATGAACTGTCCTCTTATACCACTGAGAGATATGTGAAGCCAACCCTGTCGAGTTTTCAATCTTCCAAATAATGCTCCACGATGATGCCATTCTTCTTACCTATGGCATAAGTGACCGGCTCCCTATCTCCATGTTTCCAGCCATGAAGATAAGCAGGTTCATGGTTGATGAAATGACGGCACTCAAAAGTATCATCTTTCGCCAATCTGGTATTTTCTGATGACACCACCTTGAAACTACCATTTCCCTGATACCTGATGATGCAGGTTCTGTCGGGCAGCCAGGAAAGTTTGAGCATCTGTCCCTCATAAAGATCATCGCATGAGATTTCCTTGTCTATAACCATCTGGCTCTGCCGTTCTCCCGTTCCTTGCGACAATCCAAACTCCTCAAAGTCTGCATAACCGAGAAAATTAGCCAGCACATTCTTGGTAAACTTACTGGCAGAAACCCCTTCGCTCACGTATCCCCAGAATCGTCGCAGCGTAGAGGCACTCACCCTTTGCTGGGTACGTTCCTCCACCTTTTCGCTCAACCAAACGAAGTCGCGAGGCACAACCATCTTGCGCCCCACCATCTTTTCTATCATTTCACGTAATATCTGTTCCATGCTGCAAAGATACAGAAACAAATCCAGCCAACACACAAAAAAGCCAATATTTCGACTAAAAGCACCTCATATTTTGAACTTGGAACGGAATGGAACGCTGAAAAAGCAGAAAAAACACCTATTTTTGCAAAAAAATCAGCTCACAATGAACAACTTTAGAAAAAAAATGGTATATTTGCAGTGCTGTTCTAAACAAGCAGCAGACATGTTAAGGAAACAACCATGCTTGGTTCGTACTGAGAATCTGGACAATTCATTGTACACAAGAACGAAGACAGAAGTTGTTCACCCAACCGTGTATTATTGTATCCATTCCGCTTCGGCGGGATGGACATTGATATATACCCTTTGGTGTGAGCTGATTTTCATTCTTTGTGTACAGGTAGTCCAGAACCTTCAGAACAGAATGAAATTGGTTCGCACCTTTTTTGTGCCTAAGAATGAAATAACCAAAAAGTAAATGATTAGCTTATGGAAAAATTAGAAAATAAAAAGCCAGAAAAGCTACTGATAGCCATCAGCGCATTAGGCAATCATGGCAAGACACTAAGTGCTACCAGATTGATAGAACTTTTAATTTCACATCGTGAAGGATGGCTTTATGATAGCCGTTCCATCATTCTCAAGAAAGAGCAACTGGCTATTCTACAACGCAATGGAACGGCAGAAATTGCAGTTATTACCATTGGTGATGGAGTAGGTCGCAGATTTGAAGATTGGTATAATATTGTAGCAAGTATTCCAACTATCAAAATCATTGTTGGATGTTGTCGTACAAAACATGGGACATTCGCCTATCTCAAAAAATTTGCAATGACTCATCAATATACAATGGTTGTAACGCATCCATATTTTCAAGAGATGCCTGTTTTGACTAAGGGTTCACCTATTGCAAACTATTGGAACACAATTTTTGCAAACCATCTATTAGATATGATACATTTACACTTGTAAACAATATTGGGAATAATAACAATTAAAAACAAGAAGAATATGAAAAAGATTTATCTAATCATGATACTCTTCTTTGCGATAGCATCGGGAGTATTTGCACAAACAACCAACATTGTCACCCTCATGCTAAAAGCCAAGTCTGGCGAAGCAGAAGAACAGAATGCTCTGGGCGAAGCATATTATGATGGGAAAGGGGTTACGGAAAATTTAACTGAAGCTGTAAAATGGTTCACAAAAGCTGCAGAACAAGAAAATGCTAAAGCAGAATACAACTTAGGCAACTGCTATTACTATGGCTATGGAGTACAATACAAGGACTATGGAGAAGCCGTAAAATGGTATACAAAAGCAGCTGAACAAGGATGTGCAGAAGCACAAAACAGCTTAGGATACTGTTATGAATTTGGCGAAGGAGTAGACAAGAATCTTAAAGAAGCCGTAAAATGGTACACAAAAGCTGCAGAACAAGGACTACCATTGGCACAATGCAACTTGGGAGCCTGCTATGAAAATGGCGACTGGGTAGAAAAGAACCTTGAAGAAGCCGTGAAATGGTATACAAAAGCAGCCAATCAAGGATATGCGAAGGCTCAATATTATCTGGCACTTTCCTATGATAAAGGCGAAGGTGTTGCTAAGAATGATTCGGAAGCTATGAAATGGTATCTCAAAGCGGTAAAAAACAATTCTCCAGAAGCAGCCTATTATTATGGTGGAATGCTCTTAGAGGGTAACAAACAAAAGGGTATAACAAAAAACATACCAGAAGGAGTCAAATATTTGCGCAAGGCAGCTGATCTAAAAAACCTTGATGCAATTCAGGTTTTGGTTGGTGCCTATTTATTGAAAATGGAAGGTAAGAATGATTTAGGTATTAGCAAAAATCTTTCTTATGCAGACTTTGTTAAGTATCTGAAAATTGGTGCAGAACAAGGAAATCAAGACATGAAAACTATTCTGGCCAATTTACCAAATTATAAATCAATGATAGCACAAGAAAAAAGTCTTGTAGCGAAATATGGACAGAGAGCATACGACAACATTAAAAAGGGAAAGGTTTATATAGGTATGCCAGAAGGTATCCTTACCGAATACAAGACTTTTGAGACTGATGGTAGCAGATATCAAATGTACAAATACAACGGTCCTTACAGAGACTTAGTTGGTACTTATAAACAATATATCCCTTCCTATGGTCTCCGACTGGCCAATCTTCTTGGGAAGGTATTCCCTAGAATCGTAAAGGTTAGAAATGGAAAGGTTACAAATGTCATATATTAATAACATTATTAAGTGGACTCATAAAAGCATTACATTTATTATGAAGCATTCATTTTTACAAACATTAAGCACCACTTTTTCCTCTAAAATCGGAAAAAGTATCATTTTAGCAATATTCGTTATGCTAACAGGAAGCCCAACCTTCGGACAAGCAAGACGAGGCACTACACAAAAAGCCAATACAACAACTGTCACTAAGCCAAGCCCAAATTTGGTGAACGACTTTAACAAAAAAATCAAAAACCATTATTTCTTCAACAATAAGTCGAACAAAAATGAGTGGGACATCGTATTCAAACCTGCTAATACTGAAGGAAAAGGCGGTGGAAATATCGTGATACCTATATCTAAACTTGGTCTCTCATTCTCATACAACATCACTGCAAACGGAAGTATCTATATCAAGATTGACAACGTCAAGATGAAGGAGGAGAAGATAACATGGCAAACTAATCCCGATGGGGTCATTTTAGAAGATCTGTTTTTCCAATTGCAGAGCGACTCACTTAAATACGATGAACTTGTAAATTGGAATCCAAACGAAGAGTCAGTTTACAACGAAGTCAATGAAATTGATAAAGTTGATGAAAAGCCATCTTTTCCTGGTGGTGAAAGTGCAATGAAGTCTTATCTGAACAGCAATGTAAAATATCCTGATGTAGCACAGGAAAATGGCGTACAAGGACGTGTAATCGTAGAGAGTATCATAGAGAAAGACGGCTCCATGTCTGACGTTAAGGTTATTAGAAGTGTTGACCCGTCACTTGACAGGGAAGCCCTGCGTGTTGTTAAGGCTATGCCGAAATGGACACCAGCAAAACTAAAAGGAATACCTGTACGAACCAAATGTACAACACCTGTCGTTTTTAGATTACAATAAGGATCTATACCCAAAACGGGAAAGTAGCTTCTATAAAGTGTAAATTTCAAATTACAAGACAATGAAAAAGAAACATTTTTTAATCATGATGTTTGTATGTTTCACAACAAGCATCACAAGTTGCTCAAACAACAAGAATAACAAGGAGGAGAATGGAATAGATTCAGTTGCCATAGCGCAAGCTAAAGCAGACAGTATTGCCAGATGCGATAGCATAGCTCGTGCTGATAGTATTGCAAGAGCAGACAGTATTGCTAAATCAAACAATTTGGCAGTAGGTATGTCTGTAAAGGAGGCATTACAGAAGCCTGGTGTCAAGAAAGATTATGCAGATGCATTTGATGGTCAACACGAAGGAGATGCCTTGGTGTTGATACAAAACGGCAAGAAGTTTCTCACAAATGTTAGTTATCACATGAAGAACGGCTTTGCTGAATGTGATCATCTCAACTTTACCCTTTTGCCAGACAGTTATGAAGGTGACATCACTCTGGTTAGAGCCAAGGACTGTGCAGCATCCGCAAAAATTGTAAAGGAAATCAAATAACAAGCCTCATGAGACATTCTATTATCACAGCATTAGGCGTTTGCCTAGTCGCATCATTTACCGCCTGTGGCAACAAACAGACTAAAGATGCAGAAGCCGTAGACAGTACGGCAATAAAAGACACCATCGTTTCCGAAAAAGTAGAGCCACAAGTGGACTCTACAAAAATCTTTAGCGACACAGTTGCACAAAGAGGGAAAATGGTATATAAGGTAACACGCCAAGTAGAAGACGACATCGTATATGATGACGAAAGAGACTTGGATAAGAGCACATTTACTGAGTCATTGCGCATTACCTTCAAGAACAATGGCAAAGTCAGCATCAAGGAAACCTTGCAAGACGACGCCACTTGGAGTGGAGAATGGGAAGCGAATGGCTATGACATAACCGTTTACGCCAACGATTTAGTCCTACGAGGTACCGTTTCCAAAGATTACAAGACACTTGAACTTACCTCAGAATCTATCTTCAAAGTAAGTTGGGCAGGTTCTAGAAAATTAAGACTTCAATAAACCAATTACACTCATGGCTTTCCTATTGATATAATAGCGAATGCCATGAGTGTTTTTTATTTTCCTCCTAAGAATAGTATCTGTTATGAAAACGGACATTAAAATACCGTTTACCGCAAAAACACAAAGTAAAGTACCGCAAAAACACAAAGTAAAATACCGTTAAAACACAAAATAAAATACCACAAAAATACAAAATTATTTGTAGATTCCACTATTTATTACTATCTTTGCAAACAAAAACATATTGAATATGAAGTATTTAGATAGAATAGCAGACAGAATGCTCCGACTTCGTCTGGAAGCCTTTGGAGCAGTACAGATTGTTGGACCAAAATGGTGCGGAAAAACCACTACGGCCATGCAGCAGTCAAAGAGCGTAATCAAGATGCAAGATCCAGATAAGCGTGAAGGATATCTGGCGACGGCACGCACCAAACCATCCTTGCTGCTCAAAGGCGAAACACCACGACTGATAGACGAGTGGCAGGTAGCACCAGTTTTATGGGATGCTGTTCGGAATACCGTAGATGAGCGAAAACAGAAAGGTCAGTTTATCTTAACCGGTTCTACAGTCGTCGAAGACAAAAACGGAGAAATCATGCATACGGGTACTGGTCGCATCTCCAAGATGCCCATGTATCCTATGAGCCTTTATGAGTCAAAGGAATCAACAGGCTCCATATCTTTACGTTTATTGTTTGATGACCCAGCTTACGATATTGATGGATTTCTGTCAGACATGACCGTGGAGAAACTGATTTTCGCTGCTTGCCGAGGCGGTTGGCCAGCATCACTGGACGTCACTTCGCAGGAGGCACAATTACTGATAGCACAGGATTACGTAAATGTGATTTGCGATGAAGATATATCGAGGGTAGATGGCGTAAGAAGACAGCCAGCTTTGGCTCGACTCATCATGCGTTCTTATGCCCGGAACATCTGCACCCTCGTCAAGAAATCCAAGATGTTGGCAGACATCACGGTAGAAATGGAGAAAACGTCGATGCCAACATTTGATGATTATGTTTCTGCCCTGCAACGATTGTTTGTCATAGAAGATGTGGAGGCATGGTGTCCGGCAATCCGCTCAGCCGCTGCAATCCGTTCGGGAGCCAAGCGTTGCTTTGTAGATCCTTCCATAGCTGTTGCTGCTTTGGGTATGTCACCAAGAAATCTGGAATTAGACCTTCGAACCTTTGGTTTCATATTCGAGTGTATGTGCATTCGCGACCTGAAGGTATATTCGCAAGCCTTGGGAGGTAGAGTCTCTTACTATCACGACCGCTATGACCTGGAGGCAGACATCGTGCTTCATCTTGCAGATGGCCGCTATGCCTTGATAGAATGCAAGTTGGGTAGTCGGGAGATAGAAGATGGTGCCAAGCATCTCCTGCAACTACGGGATTTGATTCGTGAGAAGAACAAGACAGAGCATCAGATGCCACTCAGAGAGCCAGACCTGCTGATTGTCATGACAGGAGGCGAAATGGCTTATACCAGGGAAGATGGAGTAAAGGTTATACCTTTGGCTACATTAAAAGACTAAGAAAAGGGCACTCATCCTTACCTCACTTAGGATACCACCGCCCTAACTACCTTTTTTAACATAGTTAGGGCGGACTTATAAGCCAGCGAATTCAATAATAAAGCGCCAATACTTTTTTTCAAAATATTGGCGCTTTTTTTTGAAATTTTCCCCTCATATTACTATATTATAAAGGTATAACCAAAAAGAAAGAATAAAATGGCAAATAAAATGTCTTTATGTATCATCAAATACACCTATACTCGATATGTAGGGGTGGATATCGAAAAATATACTCGGGGACTATTCGAGTATGTGAAGGAAGAGTTTGGGGAGTTTCAACCACAAATGTCAGAGCCTGGAACTATACCTGATATGCCAGACTATCTGGACATCGTGCTCTGCAAAAAGGACGGAAGTATCTTCTACGAAATGGATATCCAAAGACGTGCCGTCAACATTCCGCATGATTGTCAAATGGGTGGATTAGTATTGGAAATCTTTATCCAGAACTGCGACGGCACGAGATACAAAAAAGACATGCATATCCCAAGCCTTGGGAGGACCATGAAGCTAACGGCAAGTCGGACATGAGAAAACTGAAAATTCATAAAACTATCAGCAAAAGGAATCTTAACAATCAAGAAGGCAAAGACTCTGAAGGCATCAGAATACCTGAACTTAGATCTCAGATTCTCAAGTTTCATAAATTCTTAAAATAACCATCCCATGACATACGAAGAATTCAAGCATTTGGCTGAGCATCCACAGCATCGGGATGTTCCTGCCATCTTCAAGCTCGAAGTTTTAGAAACAGAAGAGCTGGAGGAGAAAAAGCGTTCACACTATCCGAAATATAAGGTGAACACCTATTGTCCGCAAGCCTTCACCACAACCTTGGAGGAGGCTGAGAGTCTGATGCACCAGAATGTCCAGTACCGCAAAAAGATGAAGGAGGAAGACGACTATCCGCTGGATACCTTCTGCTATTATATATCGGAGATTCCGCTGGGACTGTTGCACTACGACCACGAATGTCTTTCTGAAAGAGTGTATGACGGTGAGGGAAAACTGATCGACCGGTCTTACTGCTGTTCGAGGTTCAGCATCTACTATCCGGGAGTCTGCGATTCGCCTGCATACAACCGTCATCCTGACGAGACCTTCCGAGGCAGAAACGCAGAACAGATTAGATTCCAGAAAGGTGACATCGTGGAAGTATATCGTGGCGATGAGGTGAAACTTGCCATCGTTGTAGGTACTCCGCTTACCACCGAATGGATCTGGGAGAGAAACCAGGCTGCCAAGGATAAAAGGGGATTGGATAAACTGCCATACGATGAGACGGATGACAGCTATACCGTGATAGATGGTCCCGGCTACGAATACCACGACCACGTTCCATCGCTGCATGTCTTCGCCCCTCACTATCATGTGCCGCTCTATCTTCAGAGACGATTCAAGGGTTATCTGGAAAAGGCTGAGAAAAAGCAGAAAGAAGAGGAGGAGAAAGACAGGATCTTCCGCCAGGCTCACGATTGCTGCTTCAGCAACAAGGAACAAATAGAAAAATCTGAAAAGTGCGGCTGTTTCTTCTGCGGCGAAATCTTCTCGCCATCCGAAATCACGGATTACCTCCCTGATGAGCCACCTACAGCTGAATGTCCCTTCTGCCATACCGACTCCGTAATAGGTGATGCCTCCGGCTTCCCTATCACCAAGGATTTCTTGAAGAAAATGAAGAAGAAATATTTCTAGGGCGATTTTTCAACGTTTTCATCTACATTCTCCCCTATCTCATAGGGGCAGTATCAGTTTCCAAAACGGACATAAAAAATGCGATAGCACCGCCCTAACTACCTGTTTTTATACAGTTAGAGGGGGTGCTATTAATAAAAAAGAAGCAGGATGGAAGACTGGTCCACCCTGCTATTTTTATTAGAATACCTTTACGAAACGGTCGATGTCAACCGAAAGCCCTACTGAGAAGGTGCGGCCGGTGGTCATCGCAGAACTCCAATAATAGTTCTTTGGCGTATAATCGAAAAGATTATCTACCGTGAAGTTCAGATTGACGGCATCCAGGAATCGCTGCTGAAGCGTGAACTTCCACAACTGATAACTGCTGTCATGCTTCTTGATATTCGTATCAGGAGAAGACAGGTATCTGCCTGACAGAGCGGCATTGATGCGATAGAACGAACAGAGCTGACGGTCGTAGTCGAGACGCCAGGTAGCAGAATGCGGACGAGGCTGGGAGAACTGGGAATCTACACTTCTGCCACCTACATGGAGATAACTGTAGTCGAGTTTCACACCGAGTCCCATATCCGAACGGTACTGGGCACTGAAGTCGATGCCGCTCACCTCTACTCCATCCTCGTTGCAATAACGCGAAGCCACATCCGGCTGACCGGTTCCCGGGATATAATCGGCATAATCCTCGGTAGTGATGCGCTTATCATACTTATTATAATAGCCCATCAGGGTAAGACTATACTGACCAGTAAAGAAGCCAGCATTCTTCACCCTTCCGGTATGCTCCAGCGCCAGGTTGTAGTTGTTGCTCTTCTCCGGCTTCAGATCCGGATTACCGTAAATCATCTGCATACCTGCCATATCAAAGTTCATATACATCTCCTTGAGCGTTGGGGCACGGAATCCGCCAGCATAGTTGGCACGGATGGAGAAACCCTTCCACTTGGTCATCAGAGCCAGACGACCGGTAGTGGCATGCTGGCTGGATGCAGAGAAGTAATCATGACGAAGACTTGCCACGATGTTCAACCACTGCAAAGGATTGTAATCGAACTGGGCGAAGGCATCACATGAATTCTGATTCTTTGATTCATTATCCTCAAACTGATAGGTGGTAAGATAATCGTTCAGGAAATCAGCACCTACCGTCAATGTATTCTTGCCGAAGATATGGGAATAGAGGGCACGGACGGTGTTCTGACGGTTGGTATAATCGTGGTCGTGAGTACGCTCATTATTCACATATCGAGCCTTGTCATACTGGTCGAAGCCGTAAGAAATCTCCAGATTATCATTCTCCGAAAGATTCATCACGGTCTTCAGTCCGGCAGAATAATCCATGTAATGATCATCATAGTTGCTGCGCTTGCTGATACGATTGAAATAACCGCCACGACCTATCAGTTTTACCTTATCAGAGAGCTTGTAGGTAAGACGCTCCTTCACATTGAAGGTCTCTCCACCATAGATATGGAGGATGTTGGATTCTGTATCGAAAGGACTGGTGAGCTGAACCTCATCCGATGTGGTGCGCTGGATGCTGGTCTGCGAATTCCATTTTCCGGCATTGAAGCTGAAGCTTCCACCGTGGCGCCACTCCTTGTTGAAGTCGTTGTAGCGGGTATTGACATTGGCAGTCCAAGGTTCGCTGTTTTCACGGGAGATGATGTTGACAACTCCGGCTACGGCATTGGCGCCATAGAGTGCCGAAGCAGCACCTTTCACAATCTCGATACGTCCCACATTATCCAGATTCAATCTGCTGTAATCTACGTTATCCATAGTTTCGCCAGCCAATCGTTCGCCATCTACGAGGAAGAGCACGGCGTTTCCACCGAAACCATTCATATTGAGAGAAGTCTCCTGATTCATGGCATAGCCGAATTCCAGACCCGGCATCTGCTCGGTGAGGAGGTCCTGGATATTGGTAGCATCAGCTATCTTGATATCATTGGCGGTAATCAGACGGGTTACCACAGGAGCATCCTTCAAAGCCTTCGGAGTTCGGGTTGCGGTAACTACCACCTGATCGAGGGCAGTAGCATCCGGTTGAAGGCGAAGCACATGCTGCTCACCTTTTCTCTCATCAGCTTTCAGTACGAAAGTCTGAGTCTGATAGCCCACAAAGCTCACCTTCACTCTCACCGCTCCATCCTTGCTGTAAGGAATGCGGAAATATCCGTCTTCATCAGTTGTTACCCCACCCTTTGCATGCAAAATTTGGACGGTAGCACCCGCCAGAGGTGCGCCCGAATCATCGAGCACCCTACCCACGACATCGCCCTGGGTTTCGGCTTTCAGATTCAGGCACAATCCGCAAAGGATCAGGAATAGTGCGAATATCTTTTGTTTCATCGACAATTACTTCTTTGTTGCATTCGAAGAACAGTTCATGACAAAAGGCATATTACCATACTTTAAAACAAAAGAAATCTGCATTTTACCATCTTTTATAGTTGCTTTTATAGCAGTTTTAGAAAGACCTTTGCCATTTTCCAATGTTTGATCAAAACTGGTTTCAGGAATCGAATAAGTACCATTTGACTCTGTTACAGCAAGATTCTTCACTGTAATTGAAGGTAAAGCCATAGGTGCAGATCCAAATGCAGGAAGGATGATATTTACATGACTATCATCAACTTTTTCCAACTTAAAAGTTGCATTTTCCAATGGGTCCATATCACCCTGACCTGCCAAAGCAATAGACATTGTTTCACCAACGTAAGTACCAACAACCTGTTCTGCTGTTGCTGAAGAGCCAGCACCATTATTGTCATCATCATCACTGCTGCAAGAGCTGAATGCTACACACATAGAAACCAAAGCCAACATCATGGCCATCATTGTCTTAAACTTTTTCATTTTTCTTTATTTTTCTTTTAGTTACAATAATATTTTCTATTTGAGGGGATTTGCAATCCCCGATTATTTATCTTCCGGAACATAGATGATTTCGCCATTCTCCAGCTGGTAAGCAATGCCAACCTTCTTTCCCTTGTTGCCCGACTTCTTACTCTGGTCTTCAGAAGGGGTATAGCGATTGATCTTCTGCCCATCCTTGGTAATGATTTCCATATTCTCCTTGCCAGGGTTCTTCACCATCGTGAAGTTATCCTTGCTGAACATTTCCGTCATATTATAGCGCGAAACGAGTGCCACCATCAGGGCAAGGGCAAACACCATCGCCACATCGAAGAGGTTGCTCACTACGCTCATCGGATCATCATCCTCGCCATCATGCGCAAGCCTATTTCTGCGTCTCTGTCTCATAAATTATATATCTTAACTTTTTTACCTTTAAAAGCCTTTTTTACTTTTTTACCTTTTTACCTTTAAAAGCCTTTTTACTTTTCCTCCAAAAGGTCTGCCATAAACTCGAGGTTGCTCATATCCTCGGTGTACCAGCGGTTCTTGGTCTGCTTGGTTACGAAACCGATGGCAGCAGAGAACAATCCCACTACGGTGGTAGCGAAAGCCACCTGCATGTTGTAAGCCATCGAAGCAATATCGCCGGTAGAAAGACCTACCAGGGCAGGACCCATCGGAATCAAGGTACCCATCAAACCGAGCATCGGACCCATCTTCAGGAGTGTAGAAGGAAGAGAAAGATCCTTCTCAACAAACTGGGCATACTGGTCGAGGATGCGGTTCACCTGCGCCTTACTCTGACGGTTGTCCACGAGTTTCTTCATATAGGAAACGATGACAGCCTGCTTGTTCTTTGGCAAGCGATCGCCCAGGGTATCGATGTTATCGAGCGTCAGGGTGTTCATCTGTTCACGAATCTCCGCACCCGACTTGCGCTTTACAAGATACTGTCCGAAGAAACCTCCAAGGAGCAGCAAGGCTCTGAGGAAGAAGAAAATCAACAAAATAATCACAGGAACCAGCATGCCTGTGGAAATCCAAAACAATACGTCTGATATGTAATTCATTATACTCTATATTTTTTAATTTGATAATTGTAAATTGCCCATCCGATAGCCATTCCCACGATGACGATGGCGATGACGCCGAGAAGCGAGAGGGCATCAAAACTGTTGAATCCTGCCACCGCTATCCTGCCATTCACCGTACCGATGATGCCCATCAATCCGAGCAGCACCTCTACCAGGAAAAGCAGTTCCAAGCGGATTGGTCGCTCCGGCAAGAGCCATCTCAAACCATAGGTGAATACCGGCATCAAGACCAGCAGCACTACGGCAAGCACCCATGCCACTACCTGGAACGATACGCCAGGAAGCAGGAAGATGGTCATCACCAGAACGCTGAAAAGCACTGGGAAAACCAGCAAACCCGGGAAATACTTCAGGAAGATGAAGAACACCCATTTGCGGCGGCTCACATGTTCCGAAGTCTTCAGATCTACGTGGTGCACACAGAAAAGCATCGTGAGTGCCACGTCGATACTCAGCAGCACCGCCATATCGAGCATCAGCTTCTGGTCGGCTATCCAAGCCGCAATCTGCGTCTTCGACTGCTCGATGGCAAGTGGCCAGGTCATTCCCACGAAAAAGGCTACGAGCACCGAGATGATCATAATCTCCTTCACTCCGTGGAAGGTCTGCTTCAGCACAAAACTGAAGCAAACCAATATCATCATTACTAAAACTAATGTCTCCACTTTTTTTTAAATGTTGAATGTTAAATGTTGAATGTTGAATTATTCTTCACTGTTAAGTGTTGAATTATTCTTCACTCATCATTTTGCGACGACGTCGCAAATATACTGCGAGCACAACGAATGCTACGATGACGATGACACCTACAACGATACCGCTCACCACAGTTGTGGTCTTCTGAGCATCCTCATTCAGCGTCTCCTTCTTCATCACCATACCCTTGTCGCTGCTGTTCTTCGCAGCCTCAGCATCGCGGATCTGCTCTACATTCTGCTGATATTCCTTGGCAGAAGCAGCATCAGTCTTGCTGGCTATATAGTTGCGGAGCTTGGCATTGTCGCAGACAAAACCGGAGCATGAAGGCTTATACTTGTTCACCGTCTCGGTATGAAGCTTGGCAATGTCCTTGAGCTGCTGAGGAGTAGCCTTCCACATTCCCTTGCGGGCACTCTCCATCATCACGGCGGTCATCTCCATCAGCGCTGCCGGATTCTGCTTGTCAAAGAACTCCTTGGTGCCGAGATGGTACTTGTCCTTGACATATACATTATAGATCTCGTCCCACATCTCCTTGTCGATTGCCTTTGGCTTCATCACATTCCAGCCGTAGGTGTTGGTTACGATTTCGGCAAATGTGCTGGCACTGCTGGCTCCACCCTTCATCTTTTCCTTGATATAGGCAGGGTTGAAGATGGTGGTTCTGCCCTCGATGCCGATAGCCTCCTTCACCTCCTGCATTCTCATATTGCTATGGTTGCGATAGTCGGCGAGATAAGCATCCGGATCCTTACCGGTTACGTTGCGCACTGCGAGGTTCATACCTCCCATAAACTCATATACGTGGTCGAGACTCAAGGCACCCCAAGTGTTGCTCTGTCGTGGCTGAACCACCACATCGGTACGGGTCAGCGCTGCCTCGAAAGCAGCCTTGCGAACGGTCTCCCAGTTCTTCTCATCACCATAGAAGGCACCCATATTGTTCATATAAACCTCGGCAATCTGACTCTCCTTATCCCAGCGGTCGCCTGCGGTTACCATCTCCTGGATACCGGTACCATAGTTGCCATTTACGCCACCAAAGACACGATACATACTCACCTCGCGGGCCTCCTTTGGCGACATGCCCTTCTCTACGAGTACCCGTTCCGATTCGGTAACACCGGCTTTCACCAGGTTGTCATACTTATCACCCTTGGCATTTGCTGCCATCTCTATCGCCTTGTTGATGAGGAAGAGACGGGATGCTGCCAGGTCGCGGAGCTGACCGGAAGTCTGAACCACGACATCGATGCGAGGACGGCCCAACTGCTTGGATGGGATGAGACGCAGATCGGTAACACGACCGAAGGCATCTCTTACCGGTTCTACACCGAGCATATAGAGAATCTGAGCTATGGTAGCACCCTCTGTTTCGATAAACTCGCTGCTCCAGAGTGTGTAGCTTACCTTACGAGGATATTCACCCTTATGTCGCTCGCAATACATCTTGATGGTATTGTCGCAAAGTTCCTTCGCCTTCTCCCAGGCATCCTCCGATGGTGTATTCTCCACATTGATGGAGAAGAGATTTCTACCGGTAGGCAGGGTGTTTGGATTCACAATCAGATCACCACCAGGAGACGGAGCGGTAAAGCCGCCATTCAGGGCATTCATCAGAGAAGACATCTCGTTGAGCGGACTCTGACGGAGCGCCTCCGAATACTTGCCCACATTCTGCAAGGCATGCTCTACGGTAGTAATCGCCTGAGCCAGATGAATCTGCTGACGGGTATATTTAGGTGCTTTCGACATCATCACACCCTTATCTTTAGAAGATTTTCCGGTCTGAGATGACTTGCCCTTGCCGGCTTTCGCCATCTTCGCCTTTTTCAAATCCTCCTGATACCATTTCTGTCCCTTCTTGATGGCTTCCATCATCTTGTCTGGGAAGCGACCGGCCTGTTCCATCTTCTCAAAAGCCTCACGACTCATCTGCGGAATCTTCTTCTTATGAGAAACCTTGGCAGCACGGAGTTCGCTTACCGTACGGTGATCCACCCTCTTCGGCTTCGCCTCCTTCGCTCCACCCATCTGGTCTGCCATCTGCATCATCATCTGGATAGGATCCGGAGCTGCCTGCATCGCCTCAACCTTACGTGCCATCTTGAGTTCGGCAGGAGTGATTCCTACATAATGGCAGATGTATTCATCAGAAACCGAGGCTGAACCCAGAAGCTGGGTCACGGTATTGCGAGCCTTACTCAGATAGAGACGGTCGAAAAGCTGCTTGTGCTTCTCCACACCTTCCTGAGCACGACCTTTCAACTTATCTACTGCCAGCATTCCGTAGGCAATAGGATCTGTAGCCATCGCATAGACACTGGTGCGGACATCTTCGTTATCGTATGGCACACCCAGAGTATAGAGTTTGCCGGTAATCTTCTCGTTAGCCAACTCTTCTGCATAGTTCTCTACTCTCGCTATTTCATCTGCAGAATAAGGCTTGTTCATCTGCTTGGCATCGAGCCCCAGTTCACGGGCGATTCCCATCTTCACGGTCAGCGCCTTCACTTTCAGCGACTGTTCGGTAGATGCCTTCTTTTCGTAAGACTGGATGGCATCGCTCAACTGTTTATAGGTCTGTCGCAACTCGCTCTCCTTGAAGGGAGGAGTGAGATAACTTTGGGTCTGGGCATAGGTGCGGCGCTTGGCAATCATCGCCTCGCCCACATTGCCGATGGTATATATATAAAGATGTGGAACCACACCAATCAATCGGTCACTCCAGTCGTTGCTGCCGAGTGCCACCTGCTTTCTTGGGGTATATTCCAGCGAGCCGTGGGTTCCGAAATGGATGAGTGCATCGGCACTGAAACCATAACGAGCCCAGAGATAAGAGGCAACATAGGTGTAAGGAGGTGCCTGGTCGGTGCCATGCACAATCTTGAAGGAGTCGCCTCCCACGCCTGCCATCACCTGTGGAAGCAGAGCCACATTACCGAACTGCAATCTTGCTACCGCCAGCTTACCATCATCGGTAGCCATATATTTGCCAGGGAAGGAACCATAGAGCTGGTTCATCTCCTTGATCATCTTCTTAGATAAAGCCTTCTGGGTCCATCCGGCAAACTGCTGGGCGGTAACCAGGGCTGGATGTCCTGACTGGAGGAACTGGGTATAGGCACCCTCTGCATAGGTTCCGAAGACGGCACCCTGAGCCTGGATCATCTTTGCCAGTTCCTGAGGATTGGCAGGCAACTTGCCTACATTGTATCCCTCATTCTTCAAGCGAACCAGGAGATTGTAGAGCGATGGAACCACTTCCATTCCCGAAGCGGTAAGTGCATTCTGACCGGGACCCTTGAAGTAGAAGATGGCGATGCGCTTGTTGTTGTTCTTCTTGTTCTTCAGATTCACATAGCCCTGCACGCTCTCCACGAAACTCTCCATTCTGTCAGGGATACCGTAAACCTCCTGCAAGCCCTCCTTGTTGATGCGCTGTCCGAAAACCACGTATGGACGGATGGCACCATCAATCTCCGGAGTCACGATACTCTGCGACATGAAACCGCCGTTCATTCCCTGCTTGTCGTTCTCCCAATCGGTGGTCAAACGGTTGATATTAAGAGGTGAGAACAGAGGAATATTCTTCTGCTTCAGAAACTCTACGAAGTAATCGCCTAGTCTGCCATGCGCCATATTCACTACGGCATTCGCCTGAATACTGTCGGCATGATGACCGGCAATAAAGCTCTGAAGCTTATTGATGCGATACACCATGAATCCCTTCTTCTCGAAAGCTTTTTCCATATCAGGAGCCGCACCCATAAAACCGGTGAGCAAGATGGTAGGAGCACCTTTCTTATATAATCCGTTCTTCGCCAGGAAGGCATTGTACTCATGGATGCTGTTGAACCCCAGCTCATCGCCCTTTTCATCCTTCGGGTCGAAATGAGTCAGGAGATAGTCTGGTCGCTCATCCACACGTTCCGGTTCTGGAGCCATGAACTTCTTTCCGTCGATAAACTTGCGGATGTAAACGAGCATACTGTGATAATTCTTCTTGCTGCCATTCTCGATGTACTGCATCAGATAATCTGCATCGAAGTTATCTACCGATACGATATTGTTGGCTGGGTTGGTAGCAGCATGAGTCAGGGTTGGCACCTTGTAGGAAGCCTCTTCCAACTGCTTGCGCTGGTTCTCGTCGATTCGGAGACCCATACCATTCACGATAATCATATCGTAATCATCCAGATGATCGAAATCATCGGTTGTGATCTCACTCAGTTTAATCATCGCATTGTCGTTGGCATGCGAAATCTGTCCCAGCGCAATAGCCTGATAGTTGAGGAAAGCGATGCGGGTAGTACCCACCCAGGCAGAGTAAGCCTTCGCCAGACCTCCCAGAACAATCACAGCCAATAAGGCCAGGAAGATGTGTTTCTTTTTAATCTTTCTGATTTTTCCTAATCCTTTTTTCATATCTATTCCTTTTTTCGGGCTGCAAAGGTAAGGCTTATTTAGAAATTGTACAATACCGAGAAATTGTGATTTTCACATTTTTTATACTTAAAAATAGGTATCAGGTTAAACGCATTGATATAGTCAGTACTAATAAATAAGTAGCGTTTTCAGGACTTTTTCTTCCATTTCAGCCCTCAAAAAGAGGAATTATTCCGAAATATGCAGAAAGAGCGTAATCACCATTACGGCAATCACGCTCTTTCTACTTATAAACATAAAACATTACGAAGATGAAAGAGAAGCTTAGCAAACCTTCTTCTTGCGCTCACAATAGCGTTCGCATTGGGCACAGATGTCATATCCCAGCATGGCACCCAAGATGAAATCCTCTTCCGGCGTAAGCTGGCACAACGGTTTGGTGATTATCATGCGGATAGCATCCAGACATTCTTTCTTACCAAAGAAGAGATTCAGACGGTCGTTGCCAACCGGCTGGATGATATAATCAATGTTCTGACGCTCTAATCTAGTTATGGCAAAAGACTCATATTTCTTGTTGAAGGTGTAGAGCACCAGGCGGCGCACGCCCTTCTTATATTCATATATATGATTCATCAGAACCTTCAAATCTACTGGTGTTGCGATTTCCTGCTGCATACTATCCGAATTTATCTGTTTTTAAACCAAGAATCAGAGAATGCCATCATTCTCCACTCCAATTCTTGAAAAATATTTTTGTAAAATTATAACGCTGGCTTGATGTCCTCGAGCCAGGCATCGATACGCTCCTCTGTCTTGTCGTCCTCGTTCACCTCGTCGAGTGCGAGTCCCAGGAACTTGTCGCCATCAATTGCCTCACTGTCATCATAGGTGTATCCATCTGTAGAAACGCCAGGCAATACGGTAGCACCAGCTTCAACGGCAGCATCATAGAGTTCCTTCATGCCGCCACAGAATGTATCAGGGTAAGACTCGCTGTCGCCACAACCGAACAGGGCCACAGTCTTGCCAGCCAAGCCGGCACTCTTCAATGTCTTCACGCCATCATACCAGTCATCCTGCATCTCTCCGGCACCCCAGGTAGAAGTACCGAGAAGAAGATTCTCATGACTTGTGATAGTAGCGTCATCGATGTTAGCTACATCTACAGCTTCCACGCCCAACTTAGAGGCGATGGTTTCGGCAATCGACTGGCATGAGCCAGTGGAAGAGCCATAAATTACGATTGTTGTTTTCATTTGTCTATCTTACTTTTAGTTACATTTATTTTTCGGGTGCAAAGATACATCCTTTTTCCATCATCTGCAATACCTAAAAATGATGGTTTCGCAGAAATACCTAAATATGGGGATAGATAAAAAGTTTTAGGACGATTCATCCTAAAACTTTCTTAAATGCATGAGGGTGTATCATAAAGCCATGACACACCCTCTTCTGTTATTTGTCAATTTCAGCACGTATGAATATACCGTTATTGCTGTAATAGAGATCGTAGCCAGGAATATCAATTTCATATCCGCCAACCTCTTTTTCAATTTTGTAAGGCTTCAAATCAGGATATTTCTTTGCAATATCCTCAGCTATGACAGTAGGAATAATGCCTACAGGGATCTCAGAGTATTTGCACTCAACACTCGTCCACTCTCCCTTCTCATTAAACTCCACTTTAGAGCCATCACTGAGCAATACTTCATATTCCCAAAAGCCATTATCTTTCTCCTTTTCCACACGGCTGCATGATGCATCAGCAAAATATTGCTTTACAAACAGCTGTGCCGACATCGGCAATGCTGCATAATCAAACTCTTTCTCTTCACTGCTGCATGAAACTGAAAAAACTACAAGTAACATCGTAAAGAATGCAGTAATAAATGTTCGTTTCATTTTCATAATGTTATCATTTAAAATTACTATATTTATACCATAATCTCTAGAACCAATATCTATAATACAGATTCGAAATCTATCAGCCACAAATATAATAGTTTTACTTTAAACTACAATGATTTCAAACTCAAATTAACTATAATTCAATATTTTTTTATTTTTCCATTTGTTCTACTGCCATAGTTCTTAGTTGTTAGACTTATTCAGGTTACAATAGATATTGCATAGATAGAAATTACAAGGTAGACTTTTAGGTTCGGTTTTTGAAAGTGAGTCCTGCTGGCAGTGATGCCGGCAGGATTCTGTGTTATTATACTCTAATGCAGACTGCGCTTACTTAAATTCTTCAATCTACGGGCAAACTCAGGTGCAACCTCTATCCTATAACTCATTAAGCAAATCCTCCGCAGGAATAAAATCCATTTTTCCTTCGCGATGAAGCTTCAATTCCGTAAAGGCCTGATTGATACTAGCAAGGGCTTCTTCCAAATAGCTCTCGTCATTAGAAAGTACGCCCAAGCTATTATAAATATCAGTATTCAATTGCATCACATTCATTATCGAATCCTTTCTTTTAGCGATACATTGCGTAGAATTCCTGCACCTTGTTATGGAGCATAGAAGCATAGAGAAGACCATCTTTCCATTCTTCAGGAATTTGTTTTATTCCAAATTTAGTACCCAGGATAGCTCCTGCTACTGCTGCATTTGTATCCGCATCTCCTCCTGATAAAACAATCTTCAGGATACCCTCTTTATACGAGGTTGCATGCCAATAAGCCCATAGGGCAGCCCCTAAAGTTCTGAGCGTATATCCCATACTCTTTTCATCATCCAAACACAAAGAATCCAGACCTTCATGATATGCCAAGTCAACAAATAGAACGATTCGTTCATCATATTGCTTGGCAATGCCAATCACCTCTTCATAATCCAATATCCTGTTTTCAAAGACAAGAGCATGTATGATAGAAGAAACGATAACGCAAGAGCCTACACAGCGTGGATCATAATGAGTTAGCTTACAGATATTCTCTGCATTATTAGCCACATTGTCCTTCAAAAGTCCTACCACCGAAGTTCTCATGACGGCTCCATTAGCTGCAGCTTTTTTCTTTCCCATCTTCCAGATAATCTCTGCTGCCTTCTGTGGATTCGAAGTATAGTCGCCAAGAGCCATTACATTATAGGTATGCCGACCAATTCCCATGCCTCCGTTCATCATCCATTCCTTAAACCTTCTGGCAATATCTAGAATATCTACCTTTTGACAAGCCATAAAGGAATCTAAGATGCACAGCATCATATCGGTATCATCAGTCCAGTCGCCTTTTTGCCAACGACGACGATGATCATCCTGCACGATTTGAGAATAATCCTCTATCCCATTAGGATAGAAACGATCCACCTCTTGCTTGGACATAAACTCAGTGCTCAGTCCCAAGGCATCTCCTACAGCTTGCCCGAAGATTGTACCGAGGAATCTTTCTTTTATAGTTTCATTTTCCATATTTTTTCTATTCATACAACCAACAAATCGTAAAGTCATCCATATCTGGCAATAGTGCTGTACCGATTACACAGCTCCACTTTTTAAACGACAACACTTATTCCCTTTCATGCTCCTTCAGATACTTTTAGTCTAAGCCAAGAAGGGAAATATTTCCAAAGCAGATATCCCATTTTGAGTTCGACTAAACGTTCAAAAGTTCAACTAAGTTAGATTTCATCATTAACAACTGACTTTCAGTATATTACAACAAAGGCGCAAGCTAAAGATTGACTAACTTCGACTAAAAGTTCGACTAACTTCAACTAAGTTCGACTAAACATCGTCTAAAACCCACCTCTTTCCAACAGTTAATTTTATGATTCCTTTTTTCTTAAGCGTAGAGAGGAAATTACCTATTTTACGTTTTTTCTGTTCATCAGTCAACACATCAGACAATTTTGATTGTATAAGAGTATTCAGTTCACTTCTAGTAGCTCCACCAAAGGAACGAAGATAAGATATTATCATTTCTCTAAAGTGATGATCGTTGAAACTACGGTTTTTAATGTATTCAGTTTTCAACTCATCATTATTTGCAGTTTTTGCCACATACTCCGATAAAAATAATTTTGGGTATCGACCTTCCACAAGGTGTAGCTTTCTCAATCGTGCTGCAGTTTCCTTATCTATTGTTTCATGTTTTTGTACCATATCCAATGCAATACAATCATAAAGCGATAAGTTTGGATTAGCTTTCAATAAACGATAATATTGCTCATTGATAAGCTTGCCATAAATTTTAACAACAACTTCTCTCTTAGCTTGATCTATCTGATAGTCAGGCATAGGGAAAAAGCGTTTTTGCTGTTCTGTAAAAACCTTGCGAATACCTCGTCCTATCGTATCTATCATGTTGAAGTTAACCATACCTTGGCATAACACATAATTGCGATAGAACTTCTGAGGTCCATTTTGTTCAATAGCATTTCTTACTGTACCAGGCAAGAAGAATCCACCATTAGCAAATGTTACAGAGTTAGGTTCTTCAACCATAGTGATACGTTCTTGCATAGTATAATCCTGATGCGCTATACAATTATGAAGCACTTCACGAATGCTGTATTCATCATATTGCTTGACGACATCAGGAAACAGTGTTCCACCTGGCAAGATGCGCTGGTTCAGATTACGAATTTTTGACAACGCTTCGTTAACTGTCAAGATGAAAGGAGTATAGAAATGCTCATAATCTATCTTTTCATCATGCTCATCAACTAACACCCATGTGATAGTTGCTACAGCAGGACTAATAAGATAAGTAGAAGTCTCTTTGCCTAGCAAAAGTATAGCCGCACGAGTAAGTTTGCCTTTTATTGCAACACCAGCACGACACAGCAATTCCATATCATCCCAAGCATCGACTTCTTCTGCCAACCGAGGATGAACCGTTTTATATTCTGTTCGAGCTTTAGCCAAAGCTTTGGCATCAAGATCTTCCAAAGTGGCATTTTGAATTATTTCTGCAGACCAATCAAAAACCGGGCTGTTTTCTTCAAGGATGGCATTTAACCTTTCTTGGGTCAACTCCACCAAAGAATCCTCAATACGTTGCCATGCCTTATTGTGGGCATAAACTGGAAGTTTTGGACGATGCTTAGGAATATGTATTATCCAAACTTTCTTGTTGGTATCATCAGTTATAAATTCTTCCACATCAAGTCCTTCCGTAGAAAGATTAGCACATCGTTCTGTCAATCTTAAAATCGCTTTCTGGCGATCATAATTATAGGTATCAGTACCTATAACTTCTAACGACTGATCTTGCACACCTATTACAAGATGTCCTCCCTCCATGTTGGCTATTGCCGACACGTAGGAGATGACATCATCTTTCTCGTCCCCACAGAACGAGTTCTTCAGATTCTTATATTCCTTCCATTCACAGCGAGCATTCTCTTGTGGGTACTCACGGAGGAGATATTGTTGTAATTCAAGTTCAAGCATAAATTAGTCTATAATACTTTCACTATTTTCGTTATGTTTTTGGGCATTCCTTAACACACATTCTTTACTTGTGTTTGCATAACAGTATACACAGAAATGGCGGCAAGTATTATACATTCCAATATCTTTGCTCACCATGCATCCACAAATTTTTCTTTGCCCAGTATCCTTAACCTTTCTTTCTTTCTTTGGGATAGGCGGAAGATTACCAAACATATCTCTTTCAGGCCATTTAAGGGTATGAAGATAGTAAACCAATTCTTTGTCATCAGCAAAAATACGTTTCATAAGTTCCCCATCAATACAACGATTATGCTCAATGCCGTAGGATTCAAGATCAATATCTTCAGCACACGTCGCCATTTCAACATCCCAACCTTGTTCATGCCATGCTTCTCGAATTTTCTTAAGTCCTTGTACAATCTCAATTCTTTGGGCATAATTAGCTTCTGCATTCTCAACATCTTCCTTTGTGAAGAATCCAGTTTCCTTAACAAGGTTATTTTGAACCTTGCGATATGCTTTTACGTCAACAAAACTGAAAACCAATTTGTCCGTATAGCCTTTTAGCTTGTTTCCAACATGCCATATCCTTGTAAGTAATTCTCGCGGTCCGATAGTTGGAGTGATAATCAAAGGGTCAAATCTCCAGATAACTTTTTCTTTTCCAACCATATCAGACAATTGCTTGAATGTTTCAATACGTTCTTCTACAGAGGGCACATTTGGTTCAAATCCTTCCTTTGTATAGTCATTCAGTGTTACTTGAAAGTAATAATGAATACCCATTTCATCCAATATATGAAGATAAGGAATAATTGGTTTGGGATTCTTTGTCCAAAAAACAATGACCTTACATCTACTGAAAGAGATATACATTTTTTGCTGATTGAAAGGATTGTACCAAGCACAATAGCCTTTTGCCAAGCGGTTGAAAAACCACTTGGCATAAAAAGCTGGTATGTCGGTAGAGCGACTGGCAGAGATAATTACCGGGGCTGTAGCCTCAACTTGCTCTCCAATATCGTTCGTGATTATAATTTTATTTATTGGCATAACGTTTCATTAATTCTTCACAGACTTTATTTACAGCTTCAACATCTTCCAAATTATCTCCTCGTAAACAAAAATAAGTTCCTGTCTTTTTACTTTTTGCGAGACAATATCTCTTTATGTGAGATATTATATCTTCATAACTAGTTTCCAGAGATTGTCGCCCATCATGTGAATGCTGAATTATAACACGTTTAACTGCGAAAGCAATCTGTCTCTTCTGATAATCACTTAGATAATCGAGTTTACTTATGAAAATATCTAAATCTTCATCATGAAGAATAGTTCTTTTAATAACAGTTCCATCATTTGGTGAATTTTCTATAGATGCAATTATATCTTTATCTGCTGAAGTCGCATTTCTATCTTTATCCTTTGCTATGTCAAACAAAGAAGGGCTCGGACTCTTTATTATCTTGTTTTTCTTTTTTCCCCCCACCTTATCTTTAAAATCTGGACAGAAACGTTCTTGCATTGATTTCCATGGCTTATTAGATTTCTTCCAACCATATTCATCAAAGTCGTTTAAATCCATAATGAACTGAGAAAGGCATATTTCTCCAGCATATCTTTTAAGACACAGGTGTAAGCCTTCTTTTAATTTTTCTTTTTTGTTACCACTTTTCGGGACAGCAGGTGAATTATTGAAAAATTCCCATATCTCTTTGCATTGCTGTTCTCTTAAAACATTATCTCCATCATACTCCTTAGGCGTTGAAACAAGCTTTTCATGATGCTTTTTAATAAATTCCTCGTGTTTTACTTTTGGAACTTCAATGTTTGACATTTTGTTAATATCAATTGTTATTCCGTGAAGTTGTCCATAGAATTCACGATATATCTCTGCAACATAAATGCTCTTTTGATTAAGTAGTATATCTGTAAAATCACGAGTCAGATTTGCAAAGCCATTCAACATTCCATAAAATGAGAAAGCAATGCGATAATCTGTCATGCGTTTTGATTGCATAAAACTTAACAAACTTTCCCAATCGTCCCCCTTAGAAATCACAGCTGCAATAGATGACAAAACTCCATTATCCCAAGGCTGGGTAAACTCCTCTCCTCTTACATGTCTTCTCAATTGATTTAAGAATGTTCGAATTGACGAATTAGCCCACTTATCTCCCAATGTATCAATGGCAGACTTGGTTATCGCATCAGCAAGTTCAGCACTTGCAGAACTTACTTTCCCATTAAAATTAATGAGTACGTTATTAACCCATGAAATATAAAGTTGATTTTCTTCATTGTTCACAATTGATGAAACCTTGGAAATCTTGCCATTACTTGTGATTATTTCCTCTGCATCAGGGGATAATAGAATGTTATATGAAGCCATTTTTTTTCGCAAATTACTAATTTCTGATTTTACCCAAGAAATTGCATAGCTTGGTCCATCTGAATCATATTGAAGATCTCTTATAATTTTTCTCCAATCAAACATGGTTACTTTTATGCCATATTTTTGAAGAATTGCAAGAACATGATTTATTTTTTCTACACTCCCGATTTCGACTAATAACTCTTGATAAAGAGGTTCTTTCTTTACATAATATGTAAATAGGTGTTCCAACCTTTCCATTTGGATATTAGAAGGAATCTTTTCTACACTTGATACAACTGCCGCAAAGATGTTTTGAATTTCTTTAAGGATATTAAGTTGATCAACATCATCCTTTGATGAAGACAAGCAAGCTCCTATGTAATAGCCATAAAGAAGTCCTTTAATTTTATTTATTTGTCGGTCTTGCTCAACACAAGAATCCTCCATGGCAAAATCTATGGAAACACCTTCCAAAGTTGGGAATGAACCTTGTACAGGAGAAACTATAACTTTGCTATTATAAAGACGAAGCATCTTCGTTTCCAAACTACTGTCAGAAAGAGAATATGCCACAGTTTTGTCCTTCTCGCTTTGGAAAATAAATCTCGTATTCCAAGGATTCAGGTAAATAGAATGTTTAGAATATCTAATACCCTCCTTTACAACTGGAAAGTCTTCATCTGTCTCTATCTCAATTAAAAGAGGATGGTCTTCTAAATCAGATTTTGGACGAACAAGTACTGCAGGAGATTCATATAGAAGAATTGCTCCATCAAGGTTATTCTCAGGAATAGAGAACCAACGGGAATATCCAAAACCACGGGAAGCATAAAAGCCTTTTGGCGATATGCTTTCTGTAGAAAGGATATTATTAAAATTCAAAGATGTTGTCGGAATATATAATTTCATAATTACCAATCTTCAACAGTGTCAACTTCATTTTCTTTGTATAAATTCTTATCTATATAAGATAAAGGAGAGGGTAAGCAATCTGTATACATAACATACAAATATCTATATGTCCTTGTCATAGCTACATACAGAGCCTTTCTGGAAGATTTCCCATGCTCATCAATCTCTTCAAATTTTTCAATGAATGGCAAGAAAACGGCTTCAAACTGGAGTCCTTTAGCACTATGATAAGTCATAATCTTTGGATTTGTAGAATCAAAGTTTAATGTATCTATGCTGTTGTTTCTCCAATCTTCTTTGTCGTTGTATTTCATTTCGTAATTTCCTCCAAGAGCAGTTAATTGTCTATGTATATTAATTACATCCTCGTTATGAGGTAACAATATGGCAACATCTTCAAGATTGTTTTTCTTAATTATTCTATGAATAGCTTCTATTTGCCCTTTTTGGCTATCATATTTGATGAATTTTGGCATTTTCGTTTCTGTGCTTTTGTATGTTTTTTCATCAAAAGCTCCAACATCTACTCCTACTTTATAAGCGACTTTAGCTACGGGCAATGGAAGACGATAATTTCGAAACAACTCGAAGTTCTTTGCCTTTGAGCTGGGTAAAGACATTTCCAATCTAATATCATCGACAGGAACAGTGGGTTTTAGTCCTTCGTATATAGACTGGGCTGTATCTCCAAAAAAGAAGAAATTCTTGTTTGTAGCTGAAATGAATTCTGCTATTTCGTCTTTATCAAAATCTTGAATCTCATCTACTATTATATAGTCTGCAGGGGAACAGTTCATACGATTTTTCCACTGCCAATGGTAGTAAAACTCATTGCGAAGGCCAAGTTCTTTTCTGCCTGTGTTCATATAATGACACAGAGCTTTCGTGAACACTATGACTTTATAGTTATTTCCACGTTCCTTTTGGATACGTTGGGCTTTAATCAGTGCCAAAATAGACTTACCGCTACCAGCGCATCCTGCAACAATACATGATTTATCAAGTGTTGCCATAAGCACTTTTATCTGATCCTCATCAAGTTCAGACTCTTTAATCATCCAATCTTTTTTCATTTATGTTTCATTTTATTGTTTTTATAAATTCTCCATGCGATTTTACTTATATCGTTTTTGTGATGCGTATGTGAAATATAGTAATCTTCATTGAATCCTCCATTTCGATATAAAATATCTACATTACAGGCTTTAGATGCGTTGTCCAACATTGCTGGTAACCAGTCCTGTGAAACCGCATTAAAAGAAGTAACATCAGCCAAACAAATAACACCTTTAGATGATAACTTAGGCATAAATACATTTATTATGTGCTCATAAGGATTTTGTTGTTCAAACTGCTGATTCGTTACAAATTCACATATTGCTTTGAACGAAATAACGAAATCATACGACTGTGTAATTATCTGTTCAACAACCTGCATGTCATAGAAATCGTCTATAATGACAGGTATCAACTTGCTTTCAATATCTAAACATAAGACTTGGGCAGTTTTTTCTAATATGCATTCAAGACACTTCAATGCATACGAATTTCCATCCAATGCTCTTATCGTAATTTTCTTTATGTTGGGCAACTGCTTTGTAACAGCTATAATGAAACCTATTAGTTCACCACCAGTACCACAACCAAAGTCAAAAATAGATAGCTCTTGACAATTCTCATACACATATTTCTCTTTTGAAAAGAAATTACTGAATATACAAAAAGATTCGGCATAACTTCTTGGAAAATACGTTCCCAGATAATTTTTTATGTCGTCAAAATTCCACTCAAGAACTACCATATCTTTATTTTGTCGACAATAGCTTGCCGACAAATCATTAAATATTAAGGTGTCCAACCATGTCGGAAGAACAACCTTGCGCTCATTAATATTTGTAACTTCACTACTCATTTTAATTTCTAAATGATATAAAAAAGCACAACTAAGATTTCATCTTATCATTTGAACTTTCTATGGTTATATAAGAATTATTTATAAAGATTAAGACTATCCTTGAACGCCATTGCCTCTTTTGGTATATATGCTGTTGCCACCAGACAGCCGTCAAACAACTCCACTATCACACGTTGCTGCCCCGCAATGCGAGTCACTCTACCATGAACACCTTTAAATTCACCTTCTGTCACGACAACATAATCTCCTAATTTGAATTTAATGTTGTTAGAAGTTACAGGAATTATATGCGGATTCTTAATGGATGTGAGTTTGATGAAATTATTCATCGCTTTATCTCGAATGGTGAGTGGAGGATTGCAATCTGGATTGTCTTGACGATGAATTGTGTGATCAAAGTAATAGCTGAGCAAGGCTCTGCTTTCATTTGCCACAACATTGTTGTCGTGAAGCAAGGTTTCTACTTGTTCTGCTGTAGCATAAACAAAGAGAAATGAGGAGAGTAGAGGCTCTGTAATGATTCTCTTCTTCCCATGCTTCCTTACCTCTTTATATCGCAAAGGAACATAGCATTCCAATCCTTTAGCTTCAATAAATGCTTTTGCCTTGATGATTCGCCCATACGAAACTCGTAGCACGAACCATTGCTTGTTTGCATCAAGCACATTCTCTACCGACACCCCATCCTTGTTGCTTTGGATGGAGGGAGTACAAGAGGTAAGTCTTGCACTTGGACACGATGAACCTGTGTCAGTAGGTTGCCCATTATACAATGAAGCACATGCCATAAGAGGCAGATTGGCAGATTTTTCCATTCTTATTCAGGAATTAGATAAAACCATTTGGTCTCTACTCTATAGAATTGCCGTTATTTAACTGCAAAAATAATAAAATAAAACTAGACCAAAGAAGAAAATAAGGAGAAAAGTAGAGGCAACAGAATAATTTAACGTATGTTTATGGTTCGAATAACAACATCTAATAAAGCCGGTTGGGGCTATACTGAAACAGATACAGCAATCGCCCCAGTGGGGCACCTGCATAAACCTGTGTTTAGGCATAGGTGTTAGTAAGTCTAAACAGGTATTTTTACTCTTTACTCTTCACTCTTCACCTTTTCGCCGGAACCCCCGATAAACACTCACAACCCACTCTTCACCTTGAAGAAAGGCAGGTTGAATTCCTGGATGCGAGCCATATCATCATTTATCTCCATAATCCCACATTATAGACACAGGAATTTACCGGTGCGCCTTATAAACCTCTACTTTTACCTCCGTATCTGGTTTATCTCCATAAGGATAAATACCGTCCACGTATGCCTTTATCAAAAAGGCATGAGACAAAGGCTTGCTTGGGTCATCCACATCACAGTTGGTATCATAATCCAACAAGATAATGGTTTTCTTTTTACTTGCCTCCTTCAATCGTTCAATGATTGCTGGCACTTTATTCTCCAATACCCATTGGTAAGTTGGAATATATATCAGCTTTCTTGCTTCTATGTATCCAAGAAGTTCCTTGCCATATACTCCCTTGCGATGCCCCAAAGGCTTGCCATACTTACGTACTGTTCGCTTGATATTCTTCATCGTGTCATTCTGGAACATCTGCACATCTACATCTGCTCCTTCAAACACCTTTAACCCTTGCCATATAGCCTCTACACAAGTGGCTGTCGCTCCATTGCTGAATGGAACTGGTATTCCACCATGCGGATAGAATGGACTTAATTTAATTAAGCTATCTTTGGCATGGCTAGTTACATCCGCAATGATTGCATCGGGATGTTTCTTTAAAATGTTATCGTATTTCTTGCGCTTAGATTCTATCAATATCATAATTACTTAAATATTTTATCTCCAAACCGGGAGATTAATTCTTGTTTAAGATTGTCTGGGAAATTACATCCATATAAAAAACCACCAAATGCACTATCACCAATGCTAGTCACACTAGAAGGGATGACAATACTAGAACGAGAACCACAATCAAAAAATGCACTACAACCAATGCTAGTAACACTATCTGGTATGACTATGCTAGAGAGAGAACCACAACCCCCAAATGCCCAATCACCAATGCTAGTCACACTAGAAGGGATGACAATGTCTGACAGAGAACTACACCCCCTAAATACACTATTACCTATGCGAGTAACACTAGAAGGGATGACAATATCTGACAGAGAGCTACAACCACAAAATGCCCAATCACCTATGCTAGTAACACTAGAAGGGATGACAATATCTGACAGAGAACGACAATCATAAAATGCCCAATCACCTATGCTAGTAACACTAGAAGGGATGACTATGCTAGAGAGAGAACCACAATCCTTAAATGCTCTATCACCAATGCTAGTAACACTAGAAGGGATAACAACCTCTGACAGAGAACCACAACCTGCAAATGCCCTATCACCAATGCTAGTAACACTAGAAGGGATAACAACCTCTGACAGAGAACCACAACCTGCAAATGCCCTATCACCAATGCTAGTAACACTAGAAGGGATAACAACCTCTGACAGAGAATCACAACCATAAAATGCCCAATCTCCTATGCTAGTAACACTAGAAGGGATGACATATGATTCTATATTTTTATTTCTAAAAGAAATTATTTTACTTTTACCCTTGCAAAACAAGACATCATCCTCAAAAATAAAGTTCGGAGATAAACATTCTAACCTGCCATTCCAATCAGCAAACGGGTTTCCGTTTAAGCAAATTACACTTTTAGGAATGGATAAATATTGCAACGAAGCACAATTATTAAAAGCTCCATTACCTATGTTAGTAACACTATCTGGGATGACTATGCTAGAGAGAAAACCACCCCCCAAATGCACCTTCACCAATGCTAGTAATACTAGGAGGGATGACTATGCTAGAGAGAGAACCACAACCAGAAAATGTCCTATTACCAATGCTAGTAACACTAGCAGGAATGACTATACTAGAGAGTGAACCACAACCAGAAAATGCCCCATCACCAATACTAGCAACACTAGCAGGGATGACTATGCTAGAGAGTGAACCACAACCAGAAAATGCAGTTCTACCAATGCTAGTAACACTAGCAGGGATAACAATATCTGACAGAGAACCACATCTAAAAAATGCCCCATCACCAATGCTAGTAACACTAGCAGAGATGACTATGCTAGAGAGCGAACCACAACCAGAAAATGCCAATCCCCCAATGCTAGTAACACTAGCAGGGATGACAATTTCTGCCAGAGAGCTACAATGCCAAAATGCACCATTACATATTATTCTAGTCCCCTCTTTGACCGGATAAGCTCCACTTAGTTCTTTTGGAACTTTCAACAATTTTCTTCCATCTTTGCTATATTTCGCTCCCCATTCATCAATAAAAGCCTCTTTTAACTCTTCTTCTGTTGGCGTTGTCGATAAATCTTCATCCATCACAGAAGTTATATTAGGCTTTTCGCCAATAAACAATCTAAAAGAACATGCTGAAAGATTCTTTCTTGCCAAGGCAAGCAAGAAGAGGGAGTAAAGTGTACAGAAATCCTTATCACACATCAATCCCTGCAAGGCTGATATGACCTTGCTATTTGAAGGATTGCGATAATCATTTTCTGAGAAGAGAAGTCTGTCTGAGGCACCATAGATATCTAACAAAGTAGATTTCATCGAGATAGCCTTTAATGACAAGGCGATGCTTGCCAATGAAAAATCATCTATCGTTTCATCAAAATCATCCACAGTACGCAATGGATGACTGAAATCCCTGGTACCGATAGTTGGAGATTGGCTGCCCTTCATGGATGGCACAAACATCCCGTCATAATCCACCAATGTAAGAGAACCATCGGGACGGACTATGATATTGTCTGGCTTAATGTCGCCATGAGAAAAAGACTGGGTACGGAGCCAAGCTGCCATCTTGCCAAAACGATAACAAAGCATTGACATGGCAGATTGATTGTGATAGTTTGATGCGATGTAAGCTTCCATCGTCTCCCCTTCTACCCAATCCATCAACAATACAGGAAATTCATCCTCCTCGCATTGACTGTCCACGAAGAGTTCCTTCTCCATATACTTTACTGATGTAATGTATGGAGAATCTAACAAATCCAGTTCATCTGCAATCTGACGATAGGCTTCGGCTCGCCCCTGCTGTTCTTCCGTAAAACACTTCAGGGCATAATATTTCCCGGTACGCTTGTCCTGCATCTTAAACACCACGGCAAAAGCACCACTACTGCGATATGGCTCTCCGTGATCATCTAATACGGGAGTCAGGTAAGCCAATTTATCAAGATTATCGCCAGCATCTTGAATGGCCTTTACATATTCTGAAATCAATGGATACTGCATATTGTGTACTGTTATTTTATCTGCTTCTACAAATTTTAATTACAACAAATAGGGGCATAAAAAAGATTGACGTTAGCCTTTAAAATAAACCAGCGTAAAATCATCCATATCTAAGATTCCTTTCGAATTCAGTTCTTTCAGATACTGTTCAAACAGACTGTCGGATGATGTTGCATCCAACAAAGATTGGAGCACATCCTGCCCAAATTCAAACTTCATGGTCTCTGCTGTTTTCAAAAGTTGGGAATTGCCAGATGCTTTTAGGTATTCTTCAGCAAGCTCCGCACCATACTCCTTACTTTTAGACAATTCATACATCATCATGATATAATGCGATAAGGCATCGCTGGCAGCAAAGACTACCGAAGATTCATCCAGATAAAAGTCACCACAACTGAAACCTTCCTCTTCCAGGGGATCTTTACAGCTAACCAACCTGGGAGGATTGCTAAAATCAGACAATTTCGTAAAACTATGTTCCAAGACACCTGTATCCTGACTATAATGAAAGACTACGCTATCGCCGTATGCCATCCATTTACATTGCTTATCCCCTGTTATCCATGCAGCAGCAATGGTGGCGCAAGACCCCTCGTTATAATATTTATTCAAAAGAATACCATCACCTTCTTTTGCTCTTTCCTCATGTTCATTATAAAAGGTCTCCCAAATGCTATCCACCCATTCGTCAAGTTCTTTAAAGGAAACGATAGGGTTATCTTTTGGAAGATGTTTTACAAGATACTTCGACCATTCATCAGCAAACAAACCGCAACCTCCAGCCCCATCTGATACCGCTATGCAGGTATCAGATGAGAAGAAGGAATCCTCGTTTGCTACATGATCATTCCATTTTGCTATGCTTACACCTCTATTCATATACATTATAGGTTTTGATTAACGAGCATACTCGACAACGTACCAATTTTCATCATTTTAACCAATCGTTCCATACCGGTGTTCACACCCATAGCATGATAACGAATGTCTGTTTGCTTATCACCAAAGATGGCACGAATCTGCTCATTATAATTTAGTGGCAAGAGACTTGACATATTATAAAGTTTCTCACCATATCCATTTCCGTTCAATTCATCTGCAGTTGCAGGGAATACAACCGATTCTGCATGTCCTGGCACAACGTGAATATTGAAGAGCAAGACATTGCCATCATTGGTAAACATCGATTTTAATTGATTGGCAAGTTGTTGCATCTCATCATGCGAAGTTCCATTATACTCACCATCAGTAATATTGATAATTGTAGGAGGATAACAATCCTTGTCGTGATGGTCTTTCATCCAGCTTTCGAGCAAACCTTCTGCACGCTTGAAAGCCTTATCCATGTGTGTCCAACTACCATCATGGCGAGCTACCATCCATTGTTTCTTCTCTACTTCTTTGATGGTTATACCCTTACGAGTACGCACCTCTTCCTTCACCATTTTCTTTTGGTAAGGATTATCACGAATCTCTTCTGGAGTAACGAAGTCTCGTCCTTCCAGATTGCCATTCCAGGCACTATAAGCCTCAGTGCCATAACCTATCATGGCAATATCAAAGTAATGGCGAGTCTCATTATTCTTCACACATCGCTCCACCAACTCGTTGATTTGGGCATTTACGATACGGGCTACAGCCTCAGATAAAGTCATATCCTCACCATTGAAGGTAGTAATTCTACGCATAGAAACACTTTGATCTACCAGGAAGATGAATGCTGTAGGATGCTCACGGTCAACACGAGCCGTATATGCATTCTTGCTCTGCAATATCTGTGGCTGGCTTGGAATCGGAATACCAAAGTTGCCGATGTTCTTGATATACTTCAGAGGAATGGTGTTCTTTACCAATATCTCCGCCTGATAGAATGGCTGCTCATCCACATCGAAATCGAAGTGATTGCGAGCTTTGACTGTTTGGAAGTGAATCTTCTTGAAATCCTCCAAACTTCCACCCACATGAGCACCATTGCGCACTGCATTCCTGTCTGCATACTTGGTATTCTCATCATAAATCACCTCAGGGTCTATCTCCAGAATGACAGGATTAGAAATTCTATCCTCATTCATTGCCACATACATCATTGGATGGTTCATTGTAAAACTGACACGAACATAATGTTCCAGATTATCACGCTTATCCAACGACCAGGATGGAGAACCTGGTCCTCCACCTCCTGGTTTAGGAATATTGATACCACGTTCCTCACAATCCTTCCAAGAATAGAGCCCTCCATTCTTGATAATATTCTCCAAGTTATCACGGTCTGTGAAGTGATAGAGCTTGGTGATATGATTTTGTTCGAGGATATTCTTAAAATCCTCCCAGTTACTTCTTCTGTTCATTGTTTTTGTCCTCCAATAATATATGTATGTTAGAATAACGTTAGTTGCTTTGGTTCTATTGTCTGTGGTTTCCACTTTTTATCACCAAAAGGATATAGACCTTCTACGTATGCCTTGATTAGAAAGGCATGCGAAAGAGGCTTCTTCGGGTCATCCACATCACAATTTGTATTATAATCCAAAAGTACGATGGTCTTAGTCTGGCTAGCCTCTCGTAATCTTTCGATAATACTTTGAACCTTATGTTCAAGAACCCACTTGTAAGTAGGAATATAAATCAGCTTCCGAGCCTCAATATATCCGAGCAATTCAGTTCCGTTTACTCCTTTGCGATGTCCAAGAGGCTTACCAAACTTGCGAACAGTTCTCTTGATATTCTTCATCGACTCATTCTTAAACATTTTCATATCTACATCAGCCGATTCAAATACCTTTAACCCTTGCCACACAGCCTCAACACATGTAGCTGTAACCCCCTCGCTAAATGGCACAGGTATTCCACCATGCGGATAAAAAGGACACAACTTTATCAAATCATCTTCCGCATGGCTTGTCACATCTGCAATGATTGCATCGGGATATTTCTTCAAGATATTCTCCTGCTTCTTTCGCTTAGATTCAATCAGTATCATAGTTGCATTCTTATTTTTTCAATATCTTTTTTATTATTACAAAAAGCAAATAACCACCCAATAAAATTATTCCAGCATAAATAACAAAACCTATAATCATAAATATAACCGATGAACTTGCCATAAAAAAGAGGAACACGTTTAAAAACAACTCCTCGTCTATGAAATACAAAGCAAAAAAAGACAACACTGCCAATAATGCTAAAATTTCTTTTATCGGGTATGAGTTTTCTGATTTCTGAGATGTCAAATCAATCAAATCATAATGAGTATTAGAAGTTAAGTGCTCTTGCAATTGTCTACTTGAACATACAGCAGATATCGCCCTTGCTTTTAGGAAATCAACTTTCTCCAAGGTAGTATCTTTTGTAGGTTCTTTCACACAACTAATTAACAAATTATCATAATTTTGGCGATTTTCAGCCAACCGTAAACAAGTTTGTAATTTTTTAATTTCCATATTTTTGATTTTAGACAGTTTCTTCCATAGATTTATTTTACATAACTTATTATAATCATTTACAGAAAAGAGCAATCTATCTGCTGCACCATATTCATCAAGCAAAGATGGCTTCAAAGAGATAGCTTTCAATGACAAAGCAATACTAGCCAAAGCAAAGTCATCGATGGTTTCATCAAAATCATCAACAGTTCTCAAAGGATGAGAAAAGTCCTTTGTACCAATTGTTGGAGACTTCTGTCCTTTCATCGCTGGAACAAACATACCATCATAATCCACCAAAGTCAAACTTCCATCAGGGCGAACCATGATATTATCTGGCTTAATATCTCCATGAGCAAATGGTTGAGAGCGAAGCCAAGCTGCCATTTTGCAAAAACGATAGCAAAGCATAGCCATAGCATAATTGTCTTGATAGTTTTCAGCAATGTAACTTTCCATTGTTTCTCCATCAATCCAATCCATCAGAAGGACTGGAAACTCGTCCTCCTCACAACTGCTATCTACGAAAATTTCCTTTTCTAAGTACTTCACAGAAGTAATATAAGAGGAATCTAAGAACTCCAACCCATCAGCAATCTTACGATAAGCTTCAGCTCTACCTTCCTGCTCTTCAGTAAAGCACTTCAAGGCATAACATTTCCCCGTTTGTTCATCCTTCATTTTGAACACGACGGCAAAGGCACCACTGCTACGATATGGTTCACCATGATCATCTAGCACGGGTACCAAATGAGCCAACTCATCAAGATTGTTACTAGCATCTTGTATGGCTCTAACATATTCTGATATCAAAGGATATTGCATAACTACTATATATATAAAGAGCCCACCAAGTGGGCTCTAACTAAGGAACTACTCAATTAGGATAAAATCACCACTTTCAATACACTGATGAGCGTCCCTATCATCTGCGGCATCTCCATGAGGAGCAAAAGGACAATAGTTAAGAACATCTCTTCTGCCGCAATTACAGCAAAAATAAAATCTTCCTTTTTCCATATTTTTAAAAATTTTACGCACTCCACCATAACGGCTTTGTTTCACACCACAAAAATACGACGTTTTTGGTATGCTACAACATAAAAAGAAAACTATTAAGACTTTTAAATAATCTGCACATAATTTTATATGATAATAGTCCACCTCTACATTCTGCAACATTAAAAGCTGCATTAACTTCATTACCGACATCATAGTTACCATTCAAATATATCTTTACCAAAACGCTCTATTAAATTCAATTTTGTTACTTCATCCAATGAAGTGCAATCTACAAACGCACTTTTTTTAATTATCTTAAGACTGTTTGGTATATTTATTTTCTTCAACCTTTTACAGTTTGCAAAAGCTACTTCATCAATTTCTTGCAATCCTTCAGAAAGAATTACCTCTTCCAACAATATTGAATCTATAAAAGCTTGGTTTTCAATTTTCTTCACATTACTCCCCAATTTTATCTTTTTCAACCTTGAGCCTCCAAACGTACCTGACTTTATGACAGAGACTCCTTCTGCCTCAAATTCCGTCAGACCAGAACAATAAAATGCACCACAACCTATTTCTTTTATGGCATTTGAAAAATTTATATAATTTAAATTAGCACAACTTATGAAAGCATCATTCCCAATAGTATGACATGTCGCTGGCAATTGAACTTTTCTTATATATTCATTGGCTTCAAATGCATACTTTTCTATAATTTCGATTCCTTCCCTCACGTTATATGAAGACATATAGGCTCTATAAGAGATTAATCTTTTATCATCCATTAGAGCACCAGCATTATATGAAAAATTAGGAGATAGACATATTAATTGCCCATCCCATTTAGAGAAAGGATTGCCTTCCAAAACTTTTACAGAACGAGGAATAGTTAAGCGTTCCAACATATCGCAGGATTCAAAGGCTCCATCTCCTATTTTTTCCAAAGCATTTGGCAAAAATATTTTTGCCAAATTACGACATTCAACAAAAGCTCCAGCCTTAATCTCTTTTGTATGAACGTCTATTACATACGAATCCAATGTAAAACTATGGGCATTTAACAAAATTCTTTTATCTGCACTATATTCAACCCCAAACTCATCAAAAGAGGATTTTTCAAAAAGTTTCGCTAAAATTTCAAATATACATTCATCATGATGATTCTGCGCCCACAAATAAAACTTTGTCAACACCTCGTCGTCTATATACACTGCATAGTAACCTTCCTCCATTTCAAATATACTTTTTATATCTGAATATCCACTATCCAAAGCTTTTTCTATCCATATTTCAGCTTGCCTATAGTCTATTTGTATGAACCTTAATTCCGCAACACTATAATTTAACTTTATTTATAAGTTCCTGAGCAACAAA
>ERZ791909.394-NODE-394-length-39916-cov-7.268960_pt1 | contig 39916 bp, 33 predicted proteins | sample MGYA00510143_ERZ791909 | MGnify/ENA primary metagenome ERZ791909 (study PRJEB30046, sample SAMN00792093) | human gut metagenome | study: EMG produced TPA metagenomics assembly of the A metagenome-wide association study of gut microbiota in type 2... | reverse complement strand
AAAGCCTCCATCGCTTATGCGGATATGTCACAGAATACTATCTGTCAGACTCTTTCCCCAAAGTCGAATCCATAAAACTCAGCTCACAATTAAAAACCATTGATGCTATGCATTTTGGATGGAACATTGGTAAGGCTTTCGGCAAGCCACGCTTACAGACAGCCACATTTATAAAGAGAGTATTCGCTCATACCCTCCGTGATGTGGAAATCTCCACCATTGAGCGTAAGATGTCGCACACGGAATCGGAGTGTAAAATCCAATTAAGCCCAACTATTGTTTAGTTTAAGGACAATTCATCAGAACACTTTAAAGCCTAACTTCTTGGCTATCCCTTCATAATAACTTCTCATTGCAGGAGCGATTAATGCTTTTTTTGTCCGATGCCGAAATATCTGGTCAAAGTATGCTATATCATTAATTGCACTCAGAACTCCATCTACACTTTTTGTGTAACCGGATAAAAACAGCGCTCCTGTATCGTTCTTGAATTTTTCTAATTCTCCATCATTGCCCAGCAACGTACGACAACTACTAAAGTGCACAAAACGATTAGAAAAAGCATCTTTAGCCATATTGGCTAATTCTGTTAATGTCAATTTCTTATCAGCACCCTTTTCACCTTCCAAGAAGATTGAATGAGTGTCACCATGAAACGATAAATAAATGATAGAATAATCCTCCTTATATTTAGATAAAGCGAATCTATTCAAATAGTATTGCAGTTCACTTTTTGTAGCAACTCTGCGATAGATAACTTTGCATCCCCATGATTTTTCAAGAAAGTCTAATAATGCCTTTGTATGTAATGACATTCTATTTTGTGCAACCGTGTGTTCCCATTCTGTTTCAATACAAATTATACCGTTTTTCATAATTCAATTAAATAGATAACAGTTTTCCCTTGGTGCAAAGGTACTTAAATCCCTTGTAATCATCACTTATTACCATCAAAAAGTTATATCACAGTTATATTTGAGTGGATGATTCCACCATTGAAACACCTGTTTCCTTTGCCTTCGAACAATTAAAAACGATTGGCGTATGCAAAACGAAACAGTAACATTTGATAAGCTGCCCGAGGCGGTGGGTTATCTGACCGAACAGGTTATCGAGTTGAAAAGAATGGTGTCGGAACTTCAACCTCCTGCATCAGACAAGCACGTGTTGGTTGAAATTGAGGATGCTTGCCGAATCATCCGAAAAGCCAAGCCTACCATATATACATTGGTACGCAAAGGGATTCTTCCGGCTTACAAGAAAGGTAAGAAACTCTATTTCTATGAGGACGAATTGTTGGCATGGATTAACAATGGACGAAGAAAGACAGCGGAACAGACTTATGAGGAGATGCTTTCCAATATGCAAGGCGATGTCAAGCATAAGCCCAAATCTTCCTTTAACTTCTAATCGTCTGACGTATGGAAACAAGTTCTATCAACCCTGCATCTGTCATTGATGAAGCGATTGATTTGAGTACACGGTTGGCTGGTACGGAATTTCCCATCAGTATATTCCCTACTCAGATTCAACGCATCATCCATGAGGTACACGAATGCCACAATTATCCTACCGACTACATTGCCGCAGCTATCCTGACGGCAATAGCGGTCGGTATAGGAAATACACATCTTGTCCAAATTAAACAAGGCTGGATGGAAAGCCCTATCCTGTATATGGCATTGATAGGAAGACCGGGAGCTAACAAGAGTCACCCTCTCAGTTTTGCCATGAAGCCCTTTCTTGATTATGACTATAAGCAGAATCAAGAATTTGAGAAGGCACTTGCCAAGTACGATGAACAGATGAGTATGAGCCGGAAGGAACGTGCGGAAAGCGGTGGAGAGCAATTTTCACAAGAGCCTATCCGCAAACGCTTCTTGGTATCTGATGTAACACCCGAAGGTTTGAGCCTCATTCATGCACAGAACAAACGTGGTTTGTGCCTGTGGGCTGACGAGTTATCCGCTTGGTTCAAGAACTTCAACCGCTACAATAACGGTTCGGAGGAACAGTTCTGGCTCTCGGTATTCAGTGCCAAGACCACCATATCCGACCGCAAGAATGCCAAGAGTTCCATCTTCATCAAGCGTCCGTATATCTCGGTCATTGGTACGATCCAAAAGAAAATCCTGAGCGAGTTGGCCAAAGGCGAACGTTCCAGCAACGGTTTTATTGACCGTATTCTGTTTGTAATGCCCATTCTACAACAGAAGGCACGTTGGAACGATAAGGAACTGCCGGAGGACATCGAACAGGAATGGAATGCCATCATAGAGAAACTGATACAGCAGGATTGTAGTCTAAACGAATTTGGAGAGATTGAACCGCACGTTTTAACCTTCACAGAAAAAGCTAAAAGACGACTTTACGAGTGGCAGCACCATTTCTCTGAGTTGTGTGACCGAGAGACCAACGACACGATTGTAAGTATCTACTGCAAGCTGGAGATATACATCATCCGCTTCTGCTTGATAATCCAATTAGCACGATGGGCTTGTGGAGAGTGCGATAAGACACATATCGACCTGCTGACGGTGGAACGAGCCATCAAACTGACAGAGTATTTCAAAGAGTCAGCATTGAGTGTGCAGAACATCTTGAATGAGAATACTCTCACCAGTCAGCAACAGTCGATAGTCAATCAGCTTCCGACATCCTTCACGACCGCTCAAGCAATAGAGTTAGCTGAACAAAACGGAATGAAGGAGCGGACATTTCAACGCTTCCTCAATGATAACATCGGAACATTGTTCCGCAAAGAGAAGCATGGAGAATATTCAAAGATTAACCCGTGACATTTTTGTCGGTTTTGACACTTTCAAGCGAAAACGACAATAACGACAAAAGTGACACACTAAAAAACGAAAAAACAATGAGTACACACAGATTCATATTAGAACCCTATAAAGGTGTCAACACCCGGCACACATGCCCGAACTGCCACCGCCAAAAATGCTTTTCCAAGTATATTGATACGGAGAAGCAAATTAAGTTCCCCGAGTACGTGGGGCGTTGTGACCATGAGCAGAAATGTGGTTATCACTTCACGCCTCGTGATTACTTCGAGCAGAATCCGGTGGAGAAAGAAAAGCTCTCGGATAACACCTTCAGAAGCTATGCTCCTGTTAAGGTAGTACAGCCCGTGACAACCTCTTACATTGATTTGGACATCGTCAACCAATCATTACGAGGCTATCCGGCGAACAAGTTGTTCCAATTCCTATCGGCTCAGTTCGGAGAGACCGAAACATTGAAGCTGATGAAGAAATACAAGGTGGGCACATCCAAGTATTGGGACGGTGCGACTGTATTCTGGCAAACGGACAATCAAGGCAGAGTCCGCACAGGGAAGATTATGCTTTACAATTCGGAGACGGGCAAACGAGTAAAAGAACCATACAATCATGTCACGTGGGTACACTCCGTTCTTCACAAAGGGAACTATAATCTGAAGCAATGTTTCTTTGGTGAACATCTGCTTTCCGAGAATAAGCGCCGACCTGTTGCACTGGTCGAAAGCGAAAAGACTGCCCTCATCGCCTCCTACTATCTACCGCAATTCCTATGGATTGCTTCAGGTGGAAAGAACGGTTGTTTCAATGCCAACAGTCTGTCTGTTCTTGCCGGGAGAAGCGTTGTCCTGTTTCCCGACTTGGGCGCAACTGACTATTGGCAGAGCAAAATCGGGCTGATGAAAAGTTATGGAATTGAGGTACAGATATTCGATTATTTGGAGGCCAACGCCAACGAAGTAGAGCGAAAAGAAGGATATGACATTGCCGATTATCTACTCAAAGTGAAGCCTGACGAAGCTGTACTTCAACAGATGATAAGGAGAAATCCCGCTCTGAAAATACTGATAGATGCCCTCGATTTGAAGTTCATCAGTGTACAACGAGGTATCCCTCATCCGAAGGTTTCACCACCTAAGAAACGAGGCTTCAGACTATGACCGAGAGGGAGAAAAATGAGACTTTTTTTACTGTAGCAAGTTAATGTCGGTGTATTACATTCCCCGACCACTTGCTCCTCAAAAAGTCTGAGGAGGCGACTCCCGATGGTCACAAATTATTCACTAAAAGACAGAATCAAAATGGAAAAGAAATATACGATAACGCTCCGTCTGACAGACATGCAGTACACATTACTTGGTGCAATTTGCAGACGGACTAAAAGGAATCAAAGTGAGGTCATCCGCTCGTTCATCGAGAACGGTTCGGTACGTGAACGAATTTCGCAAGAGCATATCTACATCATCCGTCAGTTGATTGGCGAAAGCACCAATCTCAACCAGTTGGCGAGGCAGGCAAACACCTACGGATTCTCTGCCGTTGCCAAGCGATGCGAAGAAATGGCGGAACGTATTAACCAACTTATAAAACGACTAAAAGATGATAGGTAAGCAAACAAAAGGGACATCGTTCGGTGGATGCGTCTGCTACGTCCTTAAAGAAGAAAAGTCCAAGTTGCTGAAAGCAGTCGGAGTGGACGGAACACCCGAACAGATGGCAGAGCAATTTGAGTTACAATCGTTGCTCAACGACAAGGTAAAGAATATTGTCGGACACACTTCGCTCAACTTCTCTCCCGAAGATAGCGACCGTTTGAAACACGATGATGCGCTGATGTTACAAATCGCTCATGACTACATGAAGCTGATGGGTATTCAAAACACGCAATACATCGTTGCCCGGCACATTGACCGTGAGCATCCGCATTGCCACATCGTCTTCAATCGGGTGGACAATGACGGCAAAACGATTAGCGACAAGAATGACTTTCGCCGGAATGAGAAAGCCTGCAAAATGCTAACGGCTAAATATCGGCTCCACTTCGCCAATAGTAAAGACCATATCAATGAGGAACGACTGCGCCCATACGACCGGGCAAAGCATGAAATATACAAGGCATTGAAAGAAGAACTGCCGAATGCCAAGAGTTGGAACGAACTGAAAGACGCTCTTACTGACCGGGATATTGATATGAAATTCAAGGTTAGTCGGATGACACGGGAAATACAAGGCGTTAGGTTCGAGTATGGTGGTTTCTCGTTCTCCGGCTCAAAGGTCAGCCGTGAGTTCAGCTACATGAACATCGACAATAGACTGGAAGAGAATGCCTGTGCATCCATGTTTGACTCTGTCAACCAGAAGCCTAAGCATGAAGAGGCAGAGGTGCAACAAAGCGTTTCTCATTCTGATAATGCTGGCATCAGTCTTGGCCTGCTAAACGGTGGTTCATCTTACGATGCTACTGCCGCAGAAGAAGCCGAGTTCAATCGCCTAATGAAGAAGAAAAAGGCTAAGCGCAAGCGAGGCTTTCATTTATAATCAATTTATTAACAATTAAAACTTTATCAATTATGTTACACAACGATTTAATTTGTGATTTCAATCTCTACCTGTGTGAGCAGTTCGGCTACAGAAACAGTTGTAGCGTGATGCAAAATGCCAATGGCTTTTGTGTGAACATCAGTGAACGTGATCTGGACTGCTACATCCGCTTTTGGGAGTATAGTTGTGGAAGAGGCAATTTCCCCGACTGGTCTATCATCATTGTGCGCAGTAACTTCAAGAAGAACCAAGAAGAAAGCCTGAAAGATTTGGCTCGCTTCTTCAAGGAGTACATGCCGCGCTACGGTTACAAATACCTCTGTACCGAAGGTGATAACTACAAGTATTATCAGACACTCGGTTTAAAGCTCATCTATCGAGGAATCTTTGACCAAAACAATTATGGATTGCCTATTAAAGACTTAAATGTCTGACACATCGTTTAGAATTGAGGAGGGGACTTTTCCTCTCCTTTTCTTATATACCGATAAATCAGAATTTACAGATACTTGGCCGTTCATATGATTGCTGGTCGTAACCTAAAAGCATTCTCATCTACTTCCATTTGGTATAACTTGATTTGTGGATGTAACTTCTTCTGAACATATTGAATAATTTTTTCTTTTTCTGTTTGTTCTATATTGACACCAAAATAGATAGACTCAAAACATTCTTTTTTCAGTGGCAAAAAATGGTGTATTTCACGATTATCCCAAATCTTATTAGGTTGTTTTCGATTCTGTTCAGCTTGTTGTGGTGTAAAGGCAGCATACATGGGACTTGGATTAGGCATTACCAACCTTACTTCCTGTTCATACTCCCAATCCTTTGCTTTTGTCCCCCATTGGTAGCTTAATCTATCATTTGCGCTATTATATGCGTTTGGACGCTCTATTATATCCTGATATTGAACATCAAGAACAAGCGGTTCAAAATATATTGTACCAAACATTGGTGGAACAGATTCCAACACTTTGTCTATGTCAAGTCCTATACAAATACCTTTATGGTTATAACAATAATGGCTCCACATGAGTAATGAATCATTGATTTTTGATAAACTACATAACCATGTATCATTACGCAAATTGAGTGCATCGTTTTCTTCTTTGTCTATCCACCATTCCTTAGGTATCCATCCTTGAAGTTTAGTATTAGGTACATTTGAGTAGTCAATTAGTTTTGGATGACAATCGAAAGGATCGTTCAGTTGAGACGCATTAGTGAATTGGAGATTCTGGTTTCCAATCATGCACTTTGCACCAATTATATCTAAATATTTATAGAGAATGTGAGCCATTTATTCTATGATTATTTGTCCGTTCATTAACAATGGTAGAAGTTCGTTGCGTTGCTTAATGAGGAAAGTTACCTCGTTTCGATTCTTTACAATCATTGATAGTATTGAATCCAATTTTTCTCTTGCCTTTTCATTAGGACAAACCAATACATATAATTCTTTCATATCCTTGTCAGAAAGATGCCCGACAGTTGAGCCTTTTGTTCTTGTCTCTTTGGCTTTTATGTATGGTTGTATGTCATATTTTGCCTGAACAATTGACACGTTGGAGTTATTCTTTGCTCGTAGCCTAACACTTCGTTGGTTAAGATATGACACATTATCTGTCCAATAATTTATGTGAAAATTTCCATCCATACCAATTAGCAAGTCTTGTTTTTGAAGCAAATATCTTTCTTCAACTTCTTCAGTAGTATAAGCGGAGATAGAATTATCAAGAATATCTCTGATACGAACAACAGGAACAGATGTCACCTGTTCGGTAAACAAGTCGGTAGAGAATGGAAAACCATATTGAAGTTCAATTTCATCTGTCAACTTTGCAACATTCCATCCCTTTGGTATCTCTCGTTTCAACTTCTCATTCCAAACCATCTTGCCGCCACTTGACTTATATGGTTGTCCATTCTCATCAGGAAAATCAAATTGCACAAACCAGTAATCGTAAAGTTGTTTTGCCATCGCCTCTAAATTCTGATTTATCAGCCTCTTATATTATATATAAGAACAAAATTATCAGAATTATGAAAGAGAACATCATTCAGGCGATAGTTGCGGAAATGCAGCGTGACTTAGATTGCCGACAAATGGCACGGCTTAAAGCTGTGCTTACATCAGAACTGCATAATGTAGAAATCATTGAAAAGAGCGATTGTGCCACACAGCAAACGCAGGAGAATGAACATCTTCTTAACTCTTTTATATCAGCCAAAAAGATAGAGGGATGTTCGGATAAGACATTAGCTTACTACCGTAATACCATTGAGCGGTTGTTAGTCACGCTTTCATTGGCAATTTGTCACATTACGACAACAGATATTCGTACTTATCTATCCGATTATCAAGAAGAACACCAATCGAGCAAAGTGACCATTGACAATATGCGACGCATCTTTTCCAGCTTCTTTGCATGGTTAGAAGATGAAGATTATATCGCCAAAAGCCCGGTAAGACGCATTCATAAAGTTAAGACAGATTCACTTGTAAAAGAGGTGCTTTCTGACGAGCAGTTGGAGCAACTTCGAGATAGTTGCACAACCAAACGAGATCTTGCTATTATAGACTTTCTTTCATCCACGGGTATTCGTGTTGGTGAATTGGTAAAACTAAACCGTGAAGATATAGACTTCCACGAACGGCAGTGTGTGGTATTTGGAAAAGGGAATAAAGAACGTATTGTTTACTTCAATGCTCGAACCAAGCTGCACTTGCAACAATACCTCAATGGGCGTACTGACGACAATCCAGCTTTATTCGTCTCTCTCCATTCTCCTCACACACGACTGACTATCAGCGGTGTAGAAGTGAGAATCCGAAAATTAGGACACACTCTTTCTATACCCAAAGTTCATCCTCACAAGTTCCGCCGCACCCTTGCCACCACGGCTATCGACAAAGGTATGCCCATCGAGCAGGTGCAGCGACTACTTGGTCATGTACGCATTGACACAACACTGCACTATGCCATTGTGAATCAAAACAATGTAAAATTGGCGCATAAGAAATATTTGGGATAACTGAACCACAAGAATCTGCCTAAAAATGTGTAACTTTGCATCTAAATTTGGATGCAAATGAGAAAATATAAATTGGGAGACATTGCCACTGTTGAAATCAGTGGAGTAGATAAGAAAATCAAAGACGGAGAAAAAGAGATTCGTCTTTGCAACTTTGTTGATGTATATTACAACTGGGCTATTACCACAGCTCAGCATGATAGTTTTATGCTTGCTACCGCCCGTCCTAATGAGATTTCTAAGTTCAAATTGAAGAAAGGGCAAGTTGCATTAACCAAGGATAGTGAAACTCGTGATGACATAGGAATTCCTACTTATATTGCAGATGATTTTGATGATGCCATATTGGGCTATCATTGCGCTCTGGTTACTCCAAATAAGGATATTTTAGATGGACGTTATCTGAACGCTCTTCTGCATACGGACTATGCAAAGAAATATTTCGCTTGCAATGCCTCTGGAAGCGGACAACGTTATGCGTTATCCGTAGAAGCACTCAATTCTTTTCCTGTTCCAATAATCCCATTGCATGAACAGAAACAAATTGGCGAAATATTCTCTGCATTAGATAAAAAAATTGAGCTTAATAAGCGGATAAATCAGAATTTACCGTCACCTGACCGTTCATTAAGAGCGGTAGAAGTTCGTCTCGCTGCTTAATTAAAATGTTATTCTTACTTATATTTTGATCAATCATTAAATGATATTGCGAAACAATAACATGAAATTCTTCAATGAGCTGTTCTTGAGCTTCAAACCAATGATTTGCTAAGAATACATCTGTCTGAAAGTTTTTAATACCAGAGGTTTTACCTTCAAAATTAAACATGTTATCATTATCATAGAGGTTTCGCCATAGGTAGTAAAAATACTCAGAATACGTTCGTTTCTTCATACTAAATGACTGACAAAAATTAGAGCACACTAAGGCTCCTTCATTTCTTTCGATTACTCCTTTTGTTATCAATGCAACTCTACCCGTTGCTTGTACTGGACTACCACCGGAAATTTCAATCACAATATCTCCATCTTCTAAAAGTCGATCAGAATGTTTCGATGTAATATGTCTTGTAGGTACATCATTCAGTTTAATTATATCAGCTCCACGGACACAACCTACTTTTATTGTCCCATCCTTGGGTGTATCATATCCCCAATCTCCGCCTTTATTTTTATCTATAAAGGCATTAAGCGTAATATCTTTCCATCCTTCCGGAATCTCTCGCTTTAGTTTCTCATTCCAAACCATCTTACCGCCACTTGATTTATATGGCTTACCCTCCTCATTCGGAAAGTCAAACTGCACGAACCAGTAATCGTAGAGTTGCTTCGCCATAGCCTCTAAATTCTGATTTATCGCACGATTAAGTTCTATTTTGCGGTCTATTAAAGCAAGAATAGATACTAATTTATTCTGTTCATCCTTAGTAGGAGGCATTATTAACTTCAACTTTTTTAGTTCTGCTTGCGAAAGATTATCTCTTGCAGAGCCACTGCTAAGACCGACAAGATGATCATAAAGCGTATCAATACTATATTTAAGAAATGTAGAACTATAGTCTTTGTTTGGAAGAATCGCACAAATAGCTTGATTTGTACACGCTTCCATTTTAAGCAAAGATGCCTTACCTGCTGTAGCACCATACATTGCTACAAGCACCGTATCAATAGGGTATATCTCAGTACTTGAATTTTCAAATCCAGCCTGTGATATAAAATTTGTTGTGCCATAAATATACGGACTTGCTAATTCGCCGCTATTAATCCAAGGAATAGTACCGTTTTCATAATAGCTTGCTTCCGTGGACAATGGTGTAGCACCAGAGGATGTGTTAAAAGCATCTGCAAGTGTTACCTCTTTCCAACCTTGTGGTGTAATCCTTTTCTTTTTATATTTTTTCAATTCCATCACTTCATCTGATTACTTTTCACCCAACATTCCCCTAACTTCTTTGTCGAAGTCAGAATCAATCCGTTGAGTTTTATTGAAAATATCGTATTCGCTTTCTGCCTTTGTCTTGGCTTGTGCCGCAGATATTCGTCCTTTATCCGGCAATATCTGATATTTGCGGAAGGTCAAGAACTCGTTGACACTGGCAGCAAACTGCTCCATATTGAACGTGTTTTCACGCTCTATAAGGTCTTCTATATAGTCGAAATATCCTGTTACTGCACGTTCCAACCGACGGATTTCATTTTCCTGCAAATAGTTCTTGGCTATTGACACATCCGATTTCAAGATACGCCCATCGGGAGCATTCTTCCATGTGGTCAGCCCCATGTGTTCTTGGGTATGATCAGCCTTAGTGTAGATGATTTCTGCTGCCGTTTGCCCTGTAATGGCATAATGAAAGCGATTCTGTATCATGGCATAGAAATCGTGTGTGGTAGGCGAGTTCTTGTCATAGTCAATACTGCACTCTGCATATATGTCGGTAATCTGTTGCCAAATACGCCGTTCACTAGCACGGATGGAACGTACCCTTTCCAACAATTCACGGAAATAGTCTTTTCCGAATACTGCCGTTCCCTGTTTTAAGCGTTCATCGTCAAGCACAAAGCCTTTCTTGATATACTCATTCAGAATCTTGGTAGCCCACTGACGGAACTTGGTAGCTTTTGGAGAAGATACACGGTAGCCAACAGCAATAATCATATCAAGATTATAGAAATCAACCAGCTCTTCAACCTCGCCTCTTATGCCTCGATTTACGACGGTTGCAATTTTTGCAACTGTCGTGTCTTGCTGTAGTTCTTCCTCTTTAAATATATTGGCTATGTGGCGGCTAATACCCGATTTGTCAATACCGAAAAGTTCTGCCATAGCCTTTTGCGTACACCAAATGGTTTCGTCTTTTATAACCACCTGTACTCTTCCCTCTTTATCGGGAAGATTGTATAACAAAAACTGTATTTCGTTACTCATTGTTTCCTGCATTTGCGTTGAACTGCAAAGCATCCAACTGTTTCATAATCTCCTCTTCCAACCGATGGCTTTCTTTAAATTGCTCGAAGAGTGTTTGTTTATAATTTGCCATACGGTTGTTAAACTCTTCTTCCGTTATATCTACATAATCTATCTTGATGTCGAAATATTGTCCGGCAGAAAGAGAATAGCCCTTTTCCTTTATCTCATCGTAAGAAACAGCTACGGAAAAATCCTCTACTGCCTCCTTGCGCTGGAATGTGCCGACAATCTTTTCTATCTCGTCATCGTTCAGACGCACCTTTTTCAATCCGTTAGCATCTTTATATTCCTCGCCCAATTTGCTGGCATCAATCAAGATTACTTTGTCAGAGGTTGCAGACTTATCAAAGAACAGCACACTGACATTCGTACCTGTATTGGCAAACACGTTGCTTGGCATGGAAACACAGCCGAACACTACTTTGTCATCTACAATTTTATGAAGAATTTTGTTCTCAATACCACTTTTAGCTGTGATAAAACCTGTCGGAATGACAATTGCACCCTTGCCTGTCTTTTTCAGTGAATTGATAACGTGCTGAATAAAACAGGTATATATAGCCATTGACTCTTTCTTTTTGGCGGGTACATTTGGGACTCCAGCCCAAAAACGGGCTGGCATGGCGGCTATCTTCTCGCGAGTGTCCGAGAAGTCCATCTTGAAAGGAGGATTGCTCACCACGAAATCAAACTGGCGCAACTGCTGCCCGTCATCACTTTTATGATAAGGGCTTACAAGCGTGTCACCTTGAATAGCATTATCAAGCGAAGACACAAGTCCGTTAAGCAGCAGATTAAGTTTCAACATTTTGTTGCTTCGCTGGGAAATATCTTGCGAAAAGATGGTACAGCGTTCTTCTCCTATTTGATGACTAAGTGCCATCAGAAGCGTACCTGTTCCTGCCGAGGGGTCATAACATTCCATGCTATGCAAATCAGCATTATCCCCCACTAACAGACGAGCCATAATCGTGGCAATGGCGTGGGGTGTATAGTATTCCGCATACTTACCGCCTCCGGCTGTATTATAGTCTTTTATCAGATATTCAAAGATGCTGGAGAAGAAATCGTAATTCTGTGCAAACGCTTCTTCAAAGGAGAAATTCACGAGTTTATCCACCAGAGCACGGGCGAAGGGTGCACGTTGTGCCGAATCGGTCACAAACGGCGTCAAAGCCTCGAACAATGGAATCTTCGTGTTGGCAGTGGTCTGTGTGGAAAATATATCTGCATTTTGTTCCGCTATATCTGTCATAGTGGAATCGAAGATAGTATCAAAATCCCCTTTTCCCTGTTGATTCCAAAGATTGGCTATCAGATGATAAGGTTCAAGCATCGGAACATCTGGAGAGATGGCACTCTGAATAAGCATACGTTCATCATCAGAAAGATTCTCGTATGCTGTTTCCCATTTTACATCCCCGGTCAGTTTCTTGGCTATTTCACTTTTCGCATTTTTCAGTTCATAACCGAATTTGTCATTCAGGAATTTATAGAGAAATACCTGAGTGATAATCTTATATTCGTTACCATCGTTTCCCATACCGTATGATTGGCAGGTGGCTTTAAGTCCGTCGATGAGCCTTAATGTTTTTTCTTTAATATCTGACATAATCTTTATGCAATGCCGTAAGTGGCGTTATATTGGTTGATATACTGTTGTGAAATGCGTGTCTGAATAAATTTGTAATCCTCCATTTCGGGCTTTATTTGTGGGAAATGGAACAGGCATCCATTGATAAGAGCCATCACCGTGCGTCCGAAATAAGCATCCTTTTTCAGAATGTCGTTACGGTCATACACTTTGGCATCCACATCCTCTTTTATAATATTGAGAATGGCAGCGATCTCTTCGTCCAGGAAAGAGAACATGGGCTTCTGTCCCTTATCTTCCCTCTGCTTATTCACTTCACGAATACGCTTGTGTACACGAGCAAATTTTTCATCACCCTTGTACTTTTTCAACAAGACATTATTGCGTTTCTGTAAGTCTTGCAGACGACCGATGATTTCATCCAAAGCCTGTGTTTCTTCGTTGAACTTGGCTATCGTGTCAATCACAAAACCGTGTTCTTTGAAGCGTTCCATAAAGGCTTCACGCAACGAGATAAACTCCGGATCGTCTTGGTCGAAGTTTTGGGTAAATGAAGAAATGGTACGTTGCCATTTTTCTTTCAATTCCACACCACCGGATATAAGGCGCATTTCCTCTTGTCCTATTTTGGAGAAAGTGAACTCTATATCCATCATTGCCTCATTGATTAGAGTTTTCGTTTCCTCATTTGTATTGAAAGCCTCTTTCTGATTGATGATACTTATCCGTCTTTGCACCTCAGAGAGTAGTTGTGGCAACTTGGTGATTTCGAGTTTGGCAAATTGCTCTTTCATTTCATCATCACCGAATGTACGCACGATGTTCGCCATGTTCTTGGCTGATTCCAATGCCTGTTTGAGGTCGAGCAATACAGCTTTATCCTCTTCGGTGGAGATTTCAGAAGAAAATTCTTCCGCATTGTCGTATGTGTAATTGAAAAGCGTTTGCCGAACTTTCTTCATCTGATTCAATATTTCTTCCTTGTCCTCAATGACTTGGGTAAAGGTATCGGTGGCAGCGGATTCGCCAGCCTCATCCACGTCATTAAAGCGGTTCAACTCTTGTAAATATGCTTCGTTGGTTTCCTTGAAGTTGCGCTTGATGTCGGCAAAGTCAATGACAAAACCGTAACGCATACCGGGATAAGGACGGTTTACACGTGTTATGGCTTGAAGCAGATTGTGGTCTTTCAATTTGCGCCCGAAATACAGGCGTTTCAAACGCGGTGCATCAAAACCAGTCAAAAGCATATTGAAGACAATGAGAATATCCACTGTCATATTTTTCTTGAAGTCCTTGACTATCTGCTTGCGAGTTTCCTTGTCATCCGTATCGTGAAGAATGATTCCGGCTTTCAGCGGTCTGTATTTTGATTTGTAATCCACTTCCGGTTCACCCACTACATACGAACCATCGGAAAGTTTTATCTTGATGGGCTTCGGCTGATACTTCTGCCATTCTTCTTGGAATACATCATAAAGCCGCCTTGCCTGTTCGCTGGTTTCACAAATGACCATACCGCCTAAAGTATCATCTCCTTGTATCTTGCGAAACTCTTTTAAGTCCGTCATAATGTAACGAGCTAACTCGCTTACATAACTTGGATGCTCTATGATTTCCGACTTACGAATGTCTTTCTTTTGCACAAGGGTTTCCAGTTTATCGTACACATCAGACAAACGCTCTTTATAGGAGGTTTCTATATCTTCACGTATGATTTTCAGCGTGTAGCCATCCGCAATGGATTTATCGTAATAATAGGTATGCAAATAGTTTCCGAACACCTTGCAACTGGCACGTTCCTCCCTTAACAGCGGGGTACCTGTAAGCGCGATTTTAACCGCATCGGTGTCGGCATCAAAGAGATTGGCAAGAAAGCAGCCACCGGGTTTATATCCTCGGTGTGCCTCGTCAAGAATGAAGATGCGTTGAAGATTGGTTGCATAATCACTGATGCGTACTTTTTCTTTATCCTCGGCAAAGCGTTGAATGTTCACAACCGTGATTTCTGCCTGTCCACTTACACCTTGTTGTGCCTGATTATTGCGGAATTGCTCCATCAGTTCGGCTCTTGTATTGGCGGTAGATACAACCAATCCACGAGCTTCAAACTCTTGTGTAGCTTGTTCCAACAAATCAAGACGGTCAACTATGAAATAGAATTTAGCTACCTTATTTTGTTTGGAATAGAAATCATTGAGAATATAGGTTAGGTAATAAGACAGGGCTGTTTTTCCACTACCTTGTGTATGCCAGACTACGCCAGATTTCACTCCCTCTGCCAGTTTTTGGCGAATAGCTAACGATGCAAACAATTGTTGGTAACGCATGATATGCTTTTGGTCGGTAGATTCTATTTTTCCATCCACCTCACGCTCCATACGGACATAGGCAATACCATATCTAATGATATACAACAAACGTTCAGGCGAACACATGGATGTTAGGATTCTGTTTGTAGGGGTGTTGAAACCAAGATTTGTCTGGTACTCAGGACTTGTATGAATGACTTGGCAATTATAATCAGACAATATCTGTTTTTCCACCGTCTTGTCAGTCTCCTTATACGGATAGTCACGATGGAACGGTGCTATTTTCTGACCGCTTAAATTTTCTTCACGGAAGCAATTGAATGGTGCGTAGGAACGTGCCCCAGTACAATAGAAAGCCCCTTGTATGGGTACGATACCACCCAACGCATCATATTCCATATTATTGCTGAATATCATCAACTGCGTAATGTTGATGAAGCGGCGAAACTTTTTATTCGGGAAGCGTTCTTTATTCATTCGTGCGCTCTCTGCCAACATACCACCATGATTGTTGGGTTTCTTCACTTCTACAAAACAAAGTGGCAATCCGTTTACGAACAAAGTAATGTCAGGACGAAATTCCTCCTGTCCGTTCTTACAGGTAAATTCGGCTGTGAAATGGAACGTATTATTCCCAATGTTATCAAAGTCTATCAGCTTTACAGGCGAAACAGCTTTAAGACGATTGTAAAAGCCTCGACCGAGGTCATCATCGTTCAGCTCCTTACGAATATCTTTCAAAACTTGAAGAAACTCTCCCTCATGTCCGGGATTCAGATTCTTAAACTGCCGTTCAAATTCCTGCAAAAGAATATTCGTGTCACCGTCATAGACCGTGCCATTCTTATCTTCACTCAACTTACCGAAGTAAGTATATCCTATTCGGGTGAGGTGAACCATTGCAGGCATCTGCACCCGTGTAGCTTCCGAAAACTGCTTCATATCACCTATCCTTTTTGTCGGTTATCAAATCCTTCAAATCGACCTGCAATATCTCTGCTATCTGCTGCAAGGTCTCTAAATTTGGTTGAATCCTATTACAAGCATAAGCATTTACCATACTGAAACTCTTGTCGAGTTTCTTTGCCAACCATGTTTGAGAGATACCTTTTTCAGATAATACAACCTTTATTCTATTCAGTTTCATTCTTTGATGCGATTTTATAATGCAAATATAGCGAATTATATTCGATAATAGGGATTATTTTTGTACTTTTGCAAAATACGGAGCTCCAATATGGAGCATAATAATCAAAAAAATGAATTGTATGAATGCAACGAAGTACGAAATCGACATGCTTGGAGTAGGAGCTGCAGACGCACTACTCGTTCGTTTTTTTGACGAAAACGACAAAGCTTATATAATTCTAGTAGATGCCGGTAACTATTGTAACGGTGAGACGATTGCAAAGTTTGTAAAAGAGAGATATAATACTTTTCAAATTGATTTAGCAATATGTACACATTGTGATGATGACCACTTTGGAGGTTTCATATTCCTGTTAGAAGATATGAAGAATAACCCACAAACAAGTGTAGATATTAAAAAATTTTTAATCAATGACCCAGGATTACATATCACACAAAACGATGTGAAGTATTATCAAAACCTTGATAATGTTCGCAAAGAGGCTCGTTCCGTATACGATGGACATGGCAACAATCTTTTGGAATTGATTTGGGATTTGTCACGCAAAAGAAGGTTATCATATTCTGAAGCATTCTCTGATGGATATAATTCAGAATTTGATGGTCTTATAGATATTCTTGGTCCTTCGACAGAGTACTATAGAACCCAAGCCCTTTTATTTCGGAATGATTTACAGCCATATGATTATGCCATAGTTGATGACAGTGAGGATGCGTATGAAATTCCTGAAACAAAAAATATTTATAGTAAAAAATTAGATGAAGCTGGTAGCGACCCATCACATCACAATAAAAGTAGTATTATTTTTTTATTTAAGCCTGATGATGAACACTATTTTCTCTTTACAGGAGATGCAGATGAAGACTCTTTTTCTAACTTTAAATATCAATGTGATGTAGATAAAATCAAAAATATTTATTGGATGAAGATTCCTCATCATGGTTCTGCCCACAATATGAGCAACAATATGATCAATCATATTCGCCCATCTATTGCATACGTATCAACTGAGAAATATGGACACTATCTAGATAAAAGCGTGGTAGGTGCGTTAAAAAAGATAGGTACATCAATTTATTCAACTAAGAATTCAGTAAATATCTGGCATCATCATAACACACCCGACAGAGAGGATTATTTTCCTGTAGAAACATTATAAATTATGGACGCAAAAGGGAATAAAATTGGCTTAGCTCTATCCGGAGGAGGGTATAGAGCAGCTGCTTATCATATTGGGACGCTAAGAGCGTTGCAAAAGCTAAAAATTCTAGATAAAGTAGACGTTATTTCTTCTGTTTCTGGAGGATCAATAATATCAGCATATTATTTATTACATAAAGAAAACTATCAAGAATTTGAGAAATCAATTTCTCGTAAACTCAGAATTGGAGTTCTTCACCTAGCTATCGCCAATCTTTTCGCTGTTTTAGCTGGAATAGGAGCACTTATATATTTCGTGGGTTGGTGGACTCTACTCCTATCATTAATTTTGTTATGGTTCTCCAATTACTATATTCTTCCTGTAAGTATTTGGATTGAGAAACAATATAATTGGTTATTTTTTAAAAATGCCACTTTATCAGATTTGCCACAAACTCCTGCTATATCCATAAATACAACAGATGTTGCAAAAGGTAGAAGTTTTAGATTCTCGCGAAACAAGGCTTGGGGATATGATTATATAAATAAGGATGATCAACTAGATGTATTTTCTGGAGAGAATTTTCCTCTTGCAAAAGCAGTCATGGCATCTTCATGTGTACCATTTGCCTTTAGCCCCATCCGAATACCAGAAAAGTACAAAAGATATAATCATTATAAGTGTCCACTACTGGTTGATGGAGGACTTTATGATAACCAAGGTACATACGAATTGACTGAATCTTCCGATAAAGACATGCATGCCAAATATATTATCGTAAGTAATGCAGGCAATACAGAACTTACAGATCAGTGGATAACAAACATACCTCTGATGCTTGTCCTTACATCAAACATTTTGATGAAGAGAATTGAACGAATGCAATCCAGATACAACATGTTTGAAACGGATAATGTTAAACGCAGAATTGCTAACATTGCTCTGAGTTACGAAATCTCCGATAGAATCATTATAGGATTTGTTCGTGGAATTAAAAATGGGAATGTATCTGAAGAACTTTACACTTACCACTCAATAACAAAAGATGATGCCCAAAAAATAAAAAGATTTTATGGCAGCAATCGTATCGAAGATAAGAAATTCATCGAATTCATTATCTCGAAAGTGAAACGAAGCATCCTATGGGATGATTTAGAAAAAATCAAACCATCTTCGACAGAAATAAAGATAGCCAAGAAAGTCGGAACCAATCTAATAGGTCTATCACCCCAAAAAATAGAATCGCTAATAAAATTTGCAGAATGGATGGCAACAGTACAGATAAGGCTTTATCTTCCAAACCTATTGGATGTATAACACTCACATTTATCACATACCCTAAATTTTTTAATTGAAAAATATAAATACTTTGCACAAAATAATAATGGAACATATAATCAAATATTACCCAGTAGGCAATGCTGATTGCACACTGATTAAACTGGATAACGGCAAGACCATCCTGGTGGATTGTCAAATACTGGCAGATTTGACTGATGGTCATGGAAAGCAAATAATGTTTGATGTGAAAGAAGATTTACTAAGTGAGTTAAAAAAAGATAGTTTAGAACGTCCATTTGTAGACCTTTTCATCAGTACACATCCTCATGACGATCATTGCAAAGGATTTGCCGAAAACTTTTATCATGGCGATGTGGCTGATTATGATAAAGATAAAAACAAGAATGAGATTATCATAGAAGAACTGTGGATTACTCCTCGCGGCTTAAACAATGGTTTGTCTGCACCTGCAGAAGACATACGTAAAGAAGCGAAACGTCGTAGAAAACTATACGATGATGATGCAAACTTTTATGGTTCTAAAGGGAACTATTTGAGAATTATAGGATACGATAAAGACAAAGAGTTCGACCGTAGATATTGTTATGTTCCAGGAAAACTTGTGACAACTGTTCATGGGGCAAGCTTATCTTGGTTGGAAATGTTCATTCATGCTCCATTTAAGGAAGATGTTGAGACCAGTAAGAAGTATGATGATAAGAATGCAACTTCTGTCGTTGTGCAGTTTGGTTTTAAAATAGACGGATACACGAGTTACAAGAGCCGTGTGCTTATGGGAGGTGATGCTGAACACGAAATCTGGCAACACATTCTTGACAATAATACAGACGAGGAAAAATTAAAGTGGAATATTTTCCTCGCACCACATCATTGCTCTTGGTCATTCTTCAATAATTCAGACAACAAGAATGAAATCAAACCCTCTGCTGAGGATATACTGAACAAGCAGATTGGTAATTCTGCTCATATTATCGCTTCTTCAAATGAAATTAAGAACGACAATAACAATCCGCCTTGTTACGAAGCCAAACAGCAATATATAAAAAAGCTGAAGTCTGGCTCATCTCGGTTTCTCAATACGGCAACACACAGCAAGGTGGGCAATATACCACAACCCATTGTATTTAAAATTGATGAATACGGAAAGACCCTGAAAGAGAATGCTACAGTAGCAGGAGCTACGTCTATTTCTAATCCAGCACCACGAGCCGGCAGATGACAGGTTATAATCATAAAATAACAAATGGCTCTCTAATTAGAGGTGAACATCTAAAACTTTCGAGAGCCAAGGCAATCTACAAGGCAGCCACAGTACATCCTTATATAAAGGATGTACTGTGTTATGTTAATGGTAAGGGTGATGCCGTTATCAAAATGCGTTTGACGCATCTTGAAATTCCAGATGAGCCTATTTATGAAATAAATGCAGAAGAGGAAATTGCAATTATTTGCCATCCTGAAGACATCAATATACCAGAAGTGTATGCGCTAAGAAAAAATTTTCCAACGGAACTACCTCATTCAAATGCAAGATCTTTTGCACGACCTGTATCACTATGCGTGTCAGATGTGGCATTTGCAGATATTCGACCACAATTTAATGCACACGATTTCTTGAATTCCATAAGACGTTGGTTTAGCTTGAATAGCATAAACAAATTGCACGAATCAAATCGTCCACTGGAGGTATTTTTTGGGTTTCAAGAGGTCTGTTGCATTTTGAATGAACGCTCAGATGCAAATCCATACATTAAATATTCAAAAAAGGCTAACTATTCTTCCACATTGGAATTTGTTGAGAAGAGTAAAGCCACTCATTATTTGGTCGGTATTCCTACAGAAAAAATCCATGCTAGCAATTTTGTGCATATTCCCCAAACTATGGGAGATTTGAAAGGCGTTCAATCAACCGGCCAATTTTCCCTGACAGACAGCCTTTTAGATATTTTAACAAAAACGGTGGCAGGGAAGTCCACACTGCCATTGGTTTTATTAATCTTTATCACTCAGACAAACGAAGAAAACAAAAAAACTTCACATAATTTGTTCCTTATCAAGACAAACCATTCTCCAAAGGATATAGTACATAAAAAGATGATTCTATGTAAGAATGCATTTGAAAAATGGTTTTATGAATTGTCTGTAGAAGTTGTACTATTAGAGTTCATGACCTCGCGTAATGGAAACGCCATCAATAATGGAATCAAAGAATGGTTCAAGAAAGTGAGTGTTGTCGGGACTGGTACACTTGGATCTGCTGTAATCGACCATTTTGTGAGACAAGGATGCTCCGAAGAAATCAATTTAGTAGATTGTGATATATTGTTGCCACATAATCTTAGTCGCCATACGCTTACCACTGACAAAGTGATGACCTCAAAGGTTCGTTCCATCAAAGATAGCTATCATGGCATCTTGTTTCAGAAAATAAATGCCATAGACGGAAACTTTCTAACGTTAAGTCGAAATGATAGAGAGCGTCTTTTTAAAGACACTGAGTTGTTAATGGATTTTAGCACTTCCATAGCTGTTGAAAGGAAACTTGCAAATGATGAACGTACTTTCCGTAAATGTACCTCATTCTTGAACCCCAAGGGGGATGATGTCGTATTGCTAATAGAAGACAAGGATAGAATTTCCCGTCTCGACTTTTTGGAGATGGATTATTATCGTAATCTAATAGTGGATGAAAGGTTTGCCCATCATTTGGAACAGACTGAGACTGTCAGTACAAATACTTTCAGTTGTAGATCAGAATCGATGATTCTTAACTATGAGAATGTACGTGTGTTGTCGGCTATCATTTCTAAACAAATTAGAAAATATTATGCGTTGGGGCAAGCTTGTTTGAGTATTTGGCACTTTGATGCTGAAAATGGGATAGTGTCAAGATTGCCAATGACCATAACAGACTGGCATCTCGAAACACAGGGTAATATTCAGGTTTATATTTCAAATGCAGTAGAAAAAGAGATACAAATAATGGTAAATGCTTCGCCTGACAAGGAGACTGGAGGTTGCTTATTTGGTAGTTATGACCGTGACCACAATAGCATTTATGTGTATTATATGAAACCAGCCCCAGAAGATAGTATCCATACATCCGTGTCGTTTGTCCGAGGTTTCAAAGGTTTAACGGATGAGTATAAGCGAATAACGAAACTAACATATAATCAGGTTCGTTATTTAGGAGAGTGGCATTCACACCCCAATGCACTTAATACTCCTAGTGACACAGACAAGAAGCAGTTTGAAGAATTGAGGGAAGAGCAGCAATCACAGGATTTACCTTTTGTTCAAATAATACATGGTAACAATGGATTATTCGTAACGGCAGTTATGTGAATCCCTAAATTGCGGAATTATAGTAACCTAAGAAGTCACAATTAAGGAATAATTCACAAAGGTCGTAATCCGTATCAAGTCTTATGAGTATTTTCGATTATGTTATTGCCTATCAGTTATTCGAAAAAATCGAATAACTAAACAAATGATTACAATAAATCATAAATTGGAACTATACAAATACGTATGGATCCAATTTATGATTATTTAGGCTACTCCATTGATTCCCTAATAATCCGTAGAGTTTCTTTTTTGTACCCCTTACGGTCATATTCCATGCCTCTGCACATCCAACAACTACACGGAGTTCCAGTAGTCTTGTAAACTTGCGCCCATTTCTCTTTAGCCAACTCAAACCAATGAGGATGTTCATAATGACTTCCATCCTCACGGATGATACAATGCCCGTAAGCAGCATAAAGAATCATGCGAGCCTTAAATACACGTGCCATTTGTTGGCGTCTCCAAAATTTGTTTCTTTTGTCCATCGTCTCTTTCTATTAAAGTTAGGATGAACAATGATGTTACTTTGGCGAAATTTAATATATCCATTGCACTATACTTTTAATGTTTGAAATCCATCAATATGCCACTTTTGATTTTAAGCTATTTAGTAGTTCGTCATTGAGAGACGCTATTCTTCATCATCTTCGTCCTCAAATCCTTCGGATGCATTAGCAACCAGAGCTTTCCCGATTTCCATTTGCAAGAATTTAGGAAGACGGAGCAGCTTGGACATTAACTGGCTGTAGGTGAACTCTACTTTGATATCAAGTATCGGTTCTTCTTCAATGTCTGTATCTATGCTCTTGACAATCTCAGCGCCATCAGTGAATTCGGAAAAGTCAGCTTTCTCCGGCCAGTTCTCAATCATTCCGTCATGATTGATTCTAAGTCGGATATAATCCCCGCAATCATCGGCTTCCGGTATCAGTCCGTTAGGCACATAACCTGCGATTTTGCATATCACCTGTTTGCCTTTGTCAAGCAAGAAGTATGTTCCGCTATCACACACCTTTGCTTGGAAGTATAGGCTTCCGTATTCCGGCTTCCAATTCAAAAGTTTGTGAGTCTTCAGATTTATTACCCCCGTCCACATTCCTTTAGAAACTAAGGGGTAGCTGTTTTTATACAACTCGCCAAGCCACGCATCAGTATAGCTGCACATGTCCTCATCAAACGGAATGTATATCATAAGGTAGTGGGCTACCTCGTTCAAACTCTGCTCTTTGCCCCCTGCCAATATCTGCTTTGCCATAATCTATGTAATTAAATTGTTGTCAGTAAACTCAAATCCACATCCGGAATAATCGCATCCGTAAGTTTTTCTTGTATAAGGAATCCCATGTAAAGCGGGATGGTGAGTATGTTTCCCTCACGTCCAACATTGTATTGACCCAACTTGATGGCATTGTTCACGTGATACACATCCTTGTTTTTAAGAACGGTGGTCATGCTTTTTGCTTTGCCAGCCTTTGCTTTCACTTCAAGGACAACACATTCGCCTTTGAACCTTACCAAAAAATCCAGTTCGAGACCACTCTCTTTGTGGAAGTAGTACAACCTCTGCCCGGACTTACAAAGGAAATCAGCCATGAGATTCTCAAAGATTGCCCCTTTGTAGCCTAAAAGGTTGCCTTTAAGAATGTCTATTTGTGTACCATAATTGAGCATGGCCATCAGAATACCTATGTCGATGGTATATACCTTGAAACAATCTTTGATGGCATTGCCGTCCAAAGGCAGTTCCGTTATGGATGTGTTGTAGCACCGTTGAACTATCCCGGCATCCTCCAACCATTGGATGCTACCCATGTATTGCGAGGCCCGTCCGCCTTTCTTGACTACGGAATACTGGAATTTCTTGTTCTCTTTGGCTAATTGCGTTGGGATGGACTCAAAGCATTCACGGATATGAGGCTTGTCGGAATCGTCCGCATATTTCACCATATCCTCCTCGTATTCGGCAATAAGGTTACGCTGCACCTTATATATAAGCTCAATGTTCTTTGTTTCAAGGAAGCAATTCACCACTTCTGGCAAACCTCCGACGATAACGTATCTATACAGCAGCTCCATCATTGCCTTATGGATACCATCGGGAACAGGCGTTTCTTTCTCGAAGCATGTTCTGACAGAATCAATCACCGCATCATTGATGCCGTTTGCCCAAAGAAATTCCTCGAAGTCCAAGGGGTACATATCTATGGCCGTTTCATATCCCACGGGTACGGAATCTTGCCCCTCCTCGTTTTTCTTCTTGCTTTTGCCGTAGCCTTTCACGCCTAAAAGCGAGCCTGTGGCAATAACATCGAAGCGACCATCTATATGGAATGACTTCAAGGCTGTCCTCGCCTCCTTACATTCCTGTATCTCATCAAGGATAATGCAAGTCTTCCCATTGACAAAACGACTGCCGGGAATCAAAGCCGAGAGGTTGAGTATGATGGTATCAACATCTATGTTGCCCATGAATGCCGATTTCTTGTCAGGTTCAAGGATGAAGTTCATGTAGACCACATTCTCGTAATGCTCCTTTGTGAACTTCTGCACGATATATGTCTTTCCACATTGACGGATACCCTTTATCACAAGAGGCTTCCTGTCCTTAGCCTCCTTCCATTTCACCAAATATGTTTCTATCTTTCTTTTAAGCATAGTTTCCCACGATTAGTTCAATGCAAAAATACATTTTTCCAAGCGAATACGCAAGACTTGTTACATTTTTCGGAACGAATATCACTAAGAAGCACACATTTTTCGGAGCGAACCAACAAAATTTTACTCGCAAATCACCGAAATCCAAAGAAAAACGCTACCTTTGTCTGCACAAGCGTTCTGTAACATCCATGCGGAAATATCCTATCAGTCAGTGCTTTGAAACTGATGGCGGACATTTTGCAAATGGGCTGGAGAAAGGCGGTACAAGGCATATATGCAAAACGATGAAAGACAACGGCTTGCATTTGTCCCCATTTCCTGTGAACTTGTCAGAAGTGAGGTTGTACCGATTAAGATGAATGGTCACTGATAATCAGTGATGTGAATATGTTGCGTGGGATAATAGGTAACGAGAAAGCAACGGTTTATTTTCAACTTCTTGCACTCAAATACTGTATTTCAAATAACCTATCACAAAATACGAAAAATTTTGGGGATAGGCAAATTAGACAACGTATCGAAAAAAGCATGTTTTTTATACGACATTTGTTGTAAAAAATCTCAATATTACTAATGAAAGTTAAGAATGGTCACTCTATTTATAGTACCATTAAAAAAGTCTAACTAATATTGTAACAAAGGTAACGCATTACCCGGTGTAACTTCTCAACAAGAAGAGTGGAGATTTCGAAGCCTCGACCGGAATCGGATTGGCAATAGACGTATACTGAAATTGAGTAAAGACCAACCGGATTTTGACATTTGTCCGCAGAAGCTTCGATTTGAGTCGCGACGCTTACAAGGGTTTTCTCTGGTAACCTGTTTTATCGTCGTATCAAGTAGGATGATCAGTGGCGTGTGAGTAGGTTGAGAGAGGATTGAAAGGTAAGGTTATGAAACATATCACTATAACTTTATAGGTAGAATCAAGAGTATCCTGTTCTATCCTTTGAAATCATCGGTTGAGAGATGTTTTAGACAAGACGATAAATTAGCTTTTGTCCAAGTTTCTATAGTCCGAACTGTAAAGAATTCAGCTTCGTTTGTTTTGTTAAAGTAGGAATTTTTAGAATACAGAATTGCATGCCTGAATATCTGTCCGGAAGAAATCACTCGTCATCCTTATTCAAGGAATAAAGTAATGCTTCAGTAAATTTCGTGCGATCCTTCTTGCATTCCAAGACACGGCATTTAACATCGGTTGGATTACCGAATTTAATATGTAATGTGTCCTCAAAAACTCGAACGACCAAATTGAACAGAGCTGCCGAACTATCTGCCAGAGCGAAAGGTGGTAAAGCCATCCGATCGAGTTTGCAAAGTATCTTCGAAACACTGATTGCCGAATACTCTTTCGACCAATAAAGCGGCAATGAAATCGGAACTTTATCCATGATAAAATGTTCTTGCAAAGTTCGCAATTTGATCTGTGTATAACTTAGTATTCGTCAAGCAGTCTTTTTATCCGTTGGATCACATAGAGTTGCAATAATTGGAGTGAAATCGTGGAAATGTAGATCTAATTTTTCTGCAGTAGGGATATCCCTGTAGATATTTTGATTAGTATTTGAAAAAATGGAATCTTTGTCAATATTTCCACATATGCATTTAATTCATAAGCATTCGATAAATTGTATCTTTTTGACAGAATTTGTCATGTTTGCAGCATATCAGTAGATAAAAAGGTCACTTAAGATACGTTTATGCCGTGGAATTTTCATCACTTGTTAAAGGTATCTTCTGAGGTTTCTATTGCTCAATTCATTTTGAGGCATTCTGGCAAAAATATCTTCATCCATAGTTTCAGCACTTGTGGTCTTGCGGCCTTTCGAAAAAGCCATAAATCATATATCCATCACTTTAGTCCCCTCCTAGTAGTCTTCCAGAAGTTTTTTGTCAGACGACCGTTACGGGAACTTGTATATGGTGGGAAAAAGATTTTCTGGCACAGCATTGCAATTCACCACATGTAATTCTTTACAGCACAGAGTTTCTTATCGTCAATAACAGGCCCTATACTTTCTGCCTGAATTTCATCCCGCAAACAGCCACAACGATTTAAGTTATACATAGTGGCAAGTCTGGCGTTGAGCGTCAAAATGATGAGCGAGACTACCGGTTTCTGGTATTTTTAATCACCCAGTAAGAAGCAGTTTGGTAGAGATACTTGTTGGGATAATGTTGGTGGTCACGATCTAAACCAGAGATAGAACGCTTGTAATACAGTGCTGTATTACAAGCGTTCTATCTCTGGAAAGTAATCAATTTAGTATTGAAGCTATTCGGAGATCAGCTCTAAATTGATATTGCAGGAATATAAATCACCCTTACGCATAAGTATAAAGCTGATTACCTGCCATTTTTTTATAGTTTTTTGACAGTTTAAACGACATTTCGAATTTTCTATCTATTTTCGACCATCAACATCATATCTTTTGTGGGTTTAATTAAATGAATTCGCCTTTGGGAAAGACTCGCAATTCCTAATGCTTACATCGGATACGGTAATATTGATGTGAATTGAACCCGAATTCTCGTAGACTCGCAGTCAGACTTATCCCAGTATTTTACTGGAGGACCCTATCAATGCTCTTTTATTTAGCATACTTTTTTGTTCAATGGGAAGTTGAAATTGCGAGTGGAAATATTGGGTTCATTCAGATACTTACAAATCACAAAAGTTATAAAAGATAAAAAACAATATGATATGGGAAAGCTTGTAATTTATACAGAAAAATCAAACATAGAAATTATTTTATTCCGTGTTTCTGCAATATTCGAATAATTTGTGGCTGAACTTTCTTCAGCATCCGTTCGAACCCGAGGTCCGTGGGGTGTACGCCGTCGACGGTCGCCTCGTGGTCGTCTCCCAGCTCCATGCCGGGATTGATGAACCAGATGTTTTTGTCCGTTTCGAGGATTTTCTCCATCCCTTTCCGGGCAGCTTCCCGCTTAGCGTCTTCGAAAGCCCGTTTTTTCAGGTCGAAGTTTCCGCTTTCGCGCACCTCCGTCTGGAGGAAGATCAACGGCGTCGTGGGATGGCTTTCGCGGATGCGCCGGACGAACCCTTCCAGCCGCTCGTCGATCTGTTGGGCCGACGGGTTCGAAAAGGTGTCGAACAGAAAGGCGTCGGCCCGGGTCTCCGCGGCGATGCGCGCGAAGAATGTATCGAGCTTGCATTGCCCGCTGGCCCCGAGGTTGATGAACCCGAATCCCAGGGTGCGGCCCAGGCGTGCGGCGTAGGCCATTCCCGGACGGCTAGCCGAAGTGCCGTGCGTGATGCTCGACCCGATCACCACAATCCGGTGGCGGAAGGGGTCGGGAGCGGCTTCCAACAGCGCTCCTTCGTCGGTTCCGATTTCGAGGCCGGCGATCTCGTCGTACAGCGGGAGGTACAACAGACACTCCTTCATCGTCGTATCCATGTGCTCGACAATGGGGGCTTCGTGCTGCGTCCCGGATTTGTTCGGCACCCCGACCCCGGCGAACACCCATTTGCCGTCGCGGCGGATATAGAGGTCGAGTCCGCGCTGGGCGATGAGCGTCGTATTCGCCCCCGGGAGTTTGTTGACGGTGGTCCACCGGGCGCGGATGTTGCGGCTGTCGGTGCGGAACACCACGGCCAGCCCCGTGGAGTAGCGGTAATATCGCGTGACCGTCGGGGTCAGCTCGGGATAACGGGCTACGTCTATGCGCTGAAACGCCGGGCCACCCGGCTGGGCTTTGTTGACGATCGTGAGATTTGCTGCATCCGTGTATTTTACCGGAGCGTTTTCTGCGGCGGCCATTGCCGGCATCAGCAGGCAAAGGAGCAGGTATGTCAGTCTTTTCATGCTTCTGTATTTTGTTTTCGGTTCAGCAGCGGCAGCAGGAAGGAGATGACGGACGCTGTAATCCAGAATACGGCCACCGGTCCGAAGTCATAGTGTTTCATTCCGTCTGCCGTTACCGAGATGTTTGCATCGATAAGCCATCCTGAGGCCACGTCCTGAATTCCGGCAGCGCAGTAGGACGCTATACCCACCATTCCCAGCGCGGCCCCCGTCGCCTTTCGGGGCACGATGTCCACGGCCATGAGTCCTCCGAGGAAACAGATCAGCACTCCGATTGCTATTCCGAACAGGACCATCGAGAGAACGTTCACCCACATGGCATTTCCTCCGTAGAGGAACAGGACCAGCGCCAGGGAATTCAGTATGCCGAACAGCAGGGCGGGTATCTTTCGGTCTCCCTTGAACAGTTTGTCCGAGAACCATCCCGAGAGCACGGTTCCGAGTATTCCCAGCAGTGCGTTTATCGAGACTACGGAAATCGCCTCTACATCCGAGAATCCCTTGGCCTCCTGGAGGAACAACACTCCCCATCCGTTTATGGCATATCGGGATATGTACATGAATGCGCTTGCCGCCGCCAGCACCCATACGGCCGGGGTGCGGAGCACTTGTTTTTGAATCTCCCGAACGGATTTGTCCGCTCCCGGCGCTGGTTTCTCGTGGGCCAGGGCCTCTACGGGCGGCAGTCCTTTGGATTCGGGGGTGTCGTGAAGCCAGCACAGGACGATGACAACGCCTATTGCACCTGCAAGTGCCGATCCGAAGAACCCGGCCTGCCAGCCTGCGAATGTCACGATGGAACCCACGAAGAGGAACGAGAAGAACTCCCCGAGGTTATGGCTTGCGGAGAAGAATCCGTAATAGGTTCCGCGCTCTTTGAGGGGATACCACCGCGAGAGGGATATGATGGCCGGGGGCGCTCCCATGGACTGCGCCCATCCGTTCAGTCCCCACATGACGGCGAATGCCGCGAATATCACGGCCGAGGGAACTATGGAATGCGCCAGCCCCAGCAACCCCATCAGGGCGTTTGCGGCTGCCGAGACGATGAGTCCCGTAGCCATGAAGCGTTTGATGTTGCAGTAGTCGGCGATGAATCCGTTTACGAACTTTCCGACGGCATAGGCGAAGAGCAGGGCCGATCCGATGACGCCCAGCTGGGACGCGTCGAGGGATCCGCTGTCGAGAATGGGCTTCTTCATGACGTTGAGACTCGTGCGGCAGACGTAGTAGAGGCTGTATCCGAGCGTCGCGGCGACGAACGCTTGCAGGCGCAGACGTCGGTAGTACTTCGAGCGGGCGTCGTCGTCCATCTCGCGCCCGGGGGCGGGAGGGCTGATGCGGTAGAAGTCGGTGATGCGGCTCATGGGGTCAGTCGTGCAGTCCGCGTGCGCGGAGGTAGGAGATCAGCAGTTCGGGACGGTCGGTCTGGATCATGGTGGCGCCCATATCGACGAGTTTGCCGTAGACGGCCGCCGGGTCGCCTTCGAAGGCCGCATCGTCGCAGAGACCTCCGCAGAGCGACGGCCACAGGGAGTTCACCCAGAGTTTCGAGCCGCCGGCCACCACTTTTTTCATGCAGGCTTCGACTGCGGGGGTGTATTCCGACCAGCAAACCTCGTAGGCAAGGGGTACGGTGTCCGTGCCGAGGTATTCGGCGAAGAGCGCCTGCCCTTTGGGTTTGAGGATGTCGATGATGGGCATGTACATCATGTTGTGCTCGTAGCGGGAGAACTTCGCGGCGACGTCTGCGACGGGGCTTTTGCCTTTGATGAGGAGCTGTCCGGTGACCCCGAGTTCCTCGGAGAGGCGCTGCACGAGGTCATAGTACTGGTAGCCCTTGTCGATATTGACCACGATGCGGTCCTTGCAGAGCTCCAGCGCTTCACGAAGCGTCGGCATGCGGTGCGACGTGGCCACGCCGTGGCCCGATTTGAGGAAACACCGTTGGATGGAGTCGTAGGGGATTTCGGCGATGAGACCTTTGCCCGTCGTCGTGCGGTTCAGCGTCCGGTCGTGGCAGACCACCAGCACGCTGTCGGAGGTCAGCGCAAGGTCGATCTCAACGATGTCGGCCCCCATGCCGATCACCGACTCGATGGCCGCCAGGGAGTTCTCGGGCCAGTTGCGCCAGTCGCCCCGGTGGCAGGCGACAAGCACCTTTTTCGAGGCGGGGTTGTGAATCTCCGAAACGACCCGTTCGGCACGGGTGCCGGGGGCGGATTCGGTGTGTGAACAGGAGGTTTGTAAAAGCAGCAGTCCTGAAAGAAGAATAAGCAGTTTTTTCATGGATTGTTTGGATTGAAGGCAATAATAATGTTAAATATATAGTAAGAAAAATCGTGTATTCGCGTGGACATACACGATTTTCTGTTGGAATCCGCTTCGTGTTACCAGTTCATCACGCGGACTTTATAGACATCCAGGTCGGGAACTTTGATCGTTCGTGTCTCTGTCGAGGCGTTCTTGTCCGTGGAGTAGCGGATGGTCTGTGTCGACCAGCTTTGCGAGCCCTCGGGGTTGGTGGAATCCGTGTACCACAGTTCGCCCGTCTCGTCGTTGTAGTTAATCGATTTGATAGCTGTCGATGCGCTGAAGAGCATCATTTCGGTAAACCGGTTGGCGCCGATGTCGTAGAGATAGGCCCGGCGTCCGCCGATGCAGAGCGTGTTCGAATTGACGTAGCTCATGTCGTGCAGACCTCCCTGGGGCGTCTGTACGGTCTTTTCCAGTTCGAGCGACGGGGCTGCCGTCTCCCAGTCTTTGAGTTTGTAGATCTGGAGGCTCTGGCCGCCGATCGCATAGAGGCGCTGGGTCGTTTCGTTCCACACGACGCCGTGCGCCGAGCCGAGCGCCGACTGGTAGAGAATCCGGTTGGGCTGCGAGATGTCGTAAAGTTGTATAGAGTTATTCCCAGAACTTTCGCCTCCGGAACAAGCCACGACGATGCGGTTGCCGGGCAGCAGTTCCGCCGAGTGGGCGTTGGGAGTCGCCGTGGTGTGGAACAGCACCTCCTTCGTGGCGATGTCGAGCAGCACGCACCAGTTGTAGGAGCTGGTGCACAGGAGTTTCTTGCCGTTGTCCACCGGCTTGCAGTCGTCGAGGTGGTTGCAGCGGCTCTTGTCCAGCCCGAGCACGGCGGCGGCTTCGGTCGCGTCCCAGCTCCATGTGACCGCATCCTTGTAGGTGGTTTCGTTGGCCAGCCCGGCGTCGATCATGTAGACCATGTTGTCGCCGCAGAAGACCAGTTCGGTCACGAAACTCGAACGGGCGTCGTCGGTATCGTGCTTGCCCCCGGCCTCCAGGGTCACGGGCTCCGTCTTCCCGACCGAGAACGAATTACCGTCGGTGTCGGTGAGGGTCACGGTGTAGCCCTGCGACAGGGCCACGGGGGCGATCATTACGGGTATCAGCTGCGTCTCTTTCGAACAGTCGAGGGGTGCGGGCAGCGTCACGGTGATCGTCTGAGCCGATGCCGATGCCGACCAGTCGTCGATGCCGATCGTGAGCTCTCCGGCGATCCCTTCGCCGCCGTTGGCCTTTACGACCGCCTTGCTGACCGAGTAGTTGCCCTTTTTAACGCTGACGTACATCGTGCAGAAGAGATTCGTGAGCTCCATGCTGCAACCCTCGTAGGTGTTGAGCCGCGCCGTGGCCTTGCCGGCGAGAATCGGGGCGACGGAACCCGTCTGCGCCGTGGGAACGACGGTTTTCAGCGTGCCGTTCTCACAGCGGAGATCGGCGTCCGAGGGCCAGAAAGCGACGACCGTCGAAGCGGCGTGCTGCGGCGCGCTGAGCGTGAAGAGAAAGAGCGATTTTTGCGATCCCGGCTGGATCGGCGCCGCATAGACGGCCTCCGGGACGCTTTGGTCTGCGGCGAACAGTCCGGCCTTGTCGTTTCTGCCCCAGGTGGGCAGCGTTGTCGCTCCCTTGTCGTTGTAGTATTTCGACAGCGTCAGGGTGGTTTTCGAAGAGAGTTCCCGGGGCGAGTCGTCGTCGTTCGAGCAGCCCGCGACGAGGAGTCCCGTTCCGGCGCAGAGCAGCAGAACCCGGAACAGGCGGAGTTTTAAGCTATTCATAATTTCAAATCTTTTGTGTCGCATTTTTATTGAGATCTTAAAATAAAACGAAACAAGTTCTTACCGGATAATGATCCGAGATATAAGGAGCACCATAATTTTCTTTCAGAGTTTGGAAAATGCTTGCCACGCATCCGTTATCATAAAAGATATGGTCAAGTTTACGGGTTCCAGATGTTTTGTAGCCGTTGTATGTGGCTTCCTGATCTGTGACAGGAGCAGTCGCACGGGCATCTTTCATTACTTGGTGCAACGGATTGAAACAACTCTCATCGGTATCCGAATTGAAATCAGCAGTAAGAAATACCGGAAGTTGTTCTGAGTTGACCTCCTCTATTTTATTTATAATTAATTTGATAGATTCTTTTCGAGCCACAGTGCCGGAGTTGTCGAGATGCGTGTTGAAAAAATAGAACCGCTTGCCGGTTGTTTTTTGTCTGAATAACGCCCATGTACAACTTCGGTTGTAATTGGCATCCCAACCCTTCGAGGGTATGTTAGGCGTTTCTGACAGCCAAAAAGTTCCTTTATCCAGCATTTCGACTATTGATGTCTGGAAAAAGATGGCCATACACTCTTCAGAGGCATATGTTTCCGTTTTGGGAGGTGCTTCACCGGTATCGCGTCCTAATCCGTACCAAGCATATTCCGGGCACTGTTTTGCCAAATAAGTGATTTGATGGGGTTGTGCTTCTTGTAAACCCATTATGGTCGGCTGTTGCCTGTTTATCATCGTTATGACGGCTTGTTTACGATTCTTCCAGATGTTGTCTCCATCGGAGGGGTTGTCGACACGGATGTTGAAAGAGATGGTTTCGATGACATAAGGCGAACGGGCCTCGTCAGCATCAGCCTTGCCGCCGGCTGTCAGCGTGATTGGCTTGTCCGATGAAACAGTATATGAAATCCCGTTAATGTCATAGATGGTCACGGAGTATCCTTGCGACAGGGTTACAGGCGCGAGCATAACCGGGATCAGTTTGATCTCAGCCGAGCAGTCCAGCGGTGTGGAAAACTTTACGGTAACACTCTTTTCCGATGCGCAAATAACACCGTCCTTAAGCCTGATTGAAGTTTCTCCGGCGATGGCTTCCCCGCCGTTGGCCTGTATAACGGCTTTGGCAATTGCATGGCTTCCCCAAACAGGTATATACATGGTGTTGAACAGGTGTTTCAACTCCATGTGCAACCCTTCGTAAGAGTCGATGCGACCTGTTGTTTGTCCGATCAGAAGTGGAGCGACGGTTCCTGTCTGCGTTGTGGGTATCGTCGTTTTCAATATGTCGTCCTCATATATGAGATTCGCATCGGCTGGGTAGAAAGCCACTAATGTTGCATTGCTATGTTTCGGGGCCTTGAAATTGAGCAGAAAAAGCGATTTCGGCGATTGTGTCTGAATTGGGGAGATGTTGATCTTCTGCAAAGAGTTGTCCCTGATTACGAAAATGCCGGCCTTATCGTCTCTTGTCCATGGATGAAGCGTTGTTTCTCCTTCGTTGTTGTAATATTCTGACTGGGTCAGGGTGATTTTTGCGGCTAATTCGATGTATTCCGAGGAATCGTTATCGGAGCAGCCCGCCATGAAATATGCGGTCATTCCGAATCCTATTCCGAACCATATTGATTTTCGAATTTTATTCAATGAAAAGCGTTTCATTGTTCAACGTTTTTTATTTTATTAAGAATGACTTTGCTGCAGGTTTTCATGACGTTTCCGGAGGTAAGGTTTCCTGCGGCGTGCCGGCCTGCTCCCCGCAGGCGGCTCCCGAAAGAGCCGCTGCGAGGATCAGCAGTTTGTTGATTGTTCGTATCATCGGTTATCGTTGGATTAAGTATTCGTTTTCATGTCCCAGTACGACCTGTTCGGCGACGCTGCGCAGGTAGGCGGCCTTCGATGCCTCGATGCCGCAGTCGGCGGGCGAGCTGCCGAACGCCTCCCCGTAGAGCACGAGGTAGTTGACGCAGGCTTTCAGGTAGGCGCCGTAGACCGACTGGTGCTTATTGTCGGTGTGGTAGAGGTTGATGCCCGAAGAGCCTTCGCGCACGATACGGAACGCTTCGCCGATCGGCGATATCCACGTTCCGGCGGCTTTTGCCATGGCACGTGCACCCTTGGCATTGTAGTTTTCGAAAGTCGCGAAGTCGGTGAATCCGCCGTAGCTGCTGGCCGAGAAGGTCCAGGTCTGTTCGAGAATGACTTTGCAGGAGGCCGATTTCGCCCGAATTTTGTCCGCCAATGCCGTGCAGTTGGCAGCTATTGACGCCGTGCCGTCGCGTCCGTAGGTCGCGGGATTCTGGCTCTGGTCCTGAATGAAGGCGTAGTCGTAGCCTCCGATGTCGATGGCGTCGGTCGAGAACGACAGCCCCAACTGCTGTCCGAAATTCTGCGAACCCTTGAAATGCCCCTTGACATTGAGATAGTGGCCTTCGTTCCAGGCGATCTCTTTGAGCATCCACGCCGGGTTGCTGTAATAGGAGAACGAGTTGCCGAGGCAGAGCACCTTTTTCGTGTCGCCCGGGACCGCCGTGCCGAGGTTCTGGACATAAGAGCCCGAGAACCCGAATTGGGGTAATTGACTTGCTGAGTCGTCAGCCGAAATGTCTTGTGTACCACCCGTGCAGGTGTAAGGACCCACAGCGCGGCAGCGGATCTGCACCGCACCCTCGACGGGATCGGTGAAACGGATGGTCTGCATGATGCTGGCGTGCTGGTAGTTGGTTCCTGTGGCCACGCCCGAGCACTTGTAGGAATAACGGATCGAGGGGTCCTCGGGTGCGGTGAGCAGGTCCTCTTCGACGCTCTTCCAGACACCTCCGTCGAGATACTCCACGATGAAGTATTTGGGCGAATTGGCTTCGCCGGCCATCGTGGCGTCGAACTCTACGGCCGTACCGGCTTCGAGTCGCCTTACGGGCAGGGTGTAGAGCCAGTAGTCACCTTCGACCATTGTCGAGACGGAGGGACGGTATGAATTGACCGTGCGGGTGAATTCACGCCCGACGTTGGCCTCGCCGCGTACGACGGATATATAACCCGAACTGCCCGAGGTCGACGGAAGCATGTTCGAAGCGCTCCACGAGGAGTTGTACTGTCCGACAGTCGATGCCGAGAAGATCCACTGGCTCGGGAAGGCCGGGCCTGCCATCAAATCAGTGTCGAGCTTGCCTCCGGCCTCCAAGGTCACCGGTTCTGTTTTTTTGATTAAAGCTATATCTTCGCCTTTGGAATCGTAGATGGTCACAGTATACCCTTGCAAGAGTGTCGCAGGGGCGATCATAACGGGTATCAGTTGTGTTTCCTGTGAACAATCCATGGGGGTGGGCAGTGTTACAGTGATCGTCTGTTCTGATGCTGATGTTGACCAGTCATCGATGTCAACGGTGAATTCCCCTGCAATTGCTTCGCCGCCGTTGGCCTTTATGACCACTTTGCTGACTGAATAGTGGCCTTTCTTGGCGCTGATATACATCGTGCAGAAAAGGTTTTTCAGTTCCATACTGCAACCCTCGTAGGCATTGAGTTGTGCTGTGGCCTTGCCGACGAGAATCGGGGTGACAAAACCCGTTTGCATCGTAGGGATGACAGTTTTTAACGTGCCGTTTTCACAGCGGAGATTGGCATCCGAGGGCCAAAATGCGACGACCGTCGAAGTTGCATGTTGCGGTGCGTCGAGCGTGAAGAGAAAGAGCGATTTTTGTGATCCCGACTGGATCGGTGCTGTATAGACGGCTTCCGGAGCGTTTTGGTCCGTAACGAACAGTCCGGCCCTGTTATTCCTCTCCCAGGCGGGCACCGTTATTGTTCCTTGCTCATTGTAGTATTCCGTTAGCGTTAAATTGATTTTCGAAGCGAGTTCGCGGGACGAATCGTCGTTGTCATTAGAACAACCCACGGCGAGTAATCCTATTCCTGTGCAGAAAAGTAGCAAGCCTCGGAGCAAATAGAATTTTATTATGTTATTCATATTTGTGGCATTTGATTGGGTTATTTTTTCATTTTGCCGAGAATAACCTCTTTGTAGGCTTTTACGACATTTTCGGGCGTAGCGTTCACCCCGGCGCGGACTTCGTGCATGAAAACTCCCTTGTAGCCGGAAGCCTGTAGGCGGCGGAGGAAATCAGGCCAGTCGATGACGCCTTCGCCCGGCAGCCAGTGACGTTCGTCCTTGCGGTCGTAGTCCGAAGCGTGGATCGTGCCGATGCGGTTGCCGACGGCCTCGAAGAAGTGCGCATGCTCCTCTTTGAGCAGGTGGTTCGAATCGAAGCAGACCATGACTTCGGGGTAGTCGGCGATGAGCCGCATAAGCTCGCCCGAGTCGCGGCCCAGGCACGTGCGGGGCAGGTTCTCGATGCAGAGCACCGCGCCGATCTCTTTGGCGGACAGCGCGAGGCGACCGATGGAGTTGGCCGAGTTCTGCAGGCGGATCTCCCGTTCTTCGTCGGCGATCGGCTCCGAACTGGGATGGAGCACGAGCCGCTGCGGGCCGAAGATCGACGCGAGGCGGATCATCCGCTCCATAAGCGCGACGTTCTGTTCGCGCAGCGCCGGATCGGGTACCGAGATGTCGAGCTGGCGGCTGAACGGCAGGTGGCAGGACCAGACTTTCAGTCCGGCTTCTTCGAGCAGCGCCTTGACGCGGTAGGCCCGGGTGTAACATTCGTTCTCGGGAGCGTTGCGCCAGAAATAGTTGAAGACAACCTCCACGTGGTCGATGCCCGCGGCTTTGATCTGCGCGAGTTTTTCGGGCTCAGGGACCTTCACCATGCCGAGCGATACGCCCAGGGGGTATTCGGCCCGGACGGATCCAGCAGTCAGCAGAAAGGTTATCGTTATGAGCAGTAGTTTCTTCATTGTTTTATTTTGGCTGGTGAAAGGAGACGCCGGGGATTCCCGGCGTCTCTTGATTCAATTATTTGACGCAGCACGATCCACAAATGTCGCCGCCATGGGTACTCCAGCTCGATGCGCGTTCGCCGCCGACGTATTTGCCGACGAACATGCCGTTCTGGTCGGCGTTGCCGATGAATGCCGAGTAGAACACGCCGTCGAGGTAGTTGTTTCCGCCCATCTGGCGCTGTGCCGCGGCGGAGGTTCCCGTGTAGCTCCACGAGTCGAGGACCCTGCCCTCGGCATCGAAGATGTAGGACGTGTTAGTAGGCTGTCCTGCCGTGATGTAGAAGCGGTTTTCAGTGTCTACACACGGGTGGGAGTAGTTGTAGGTGTTGCCCACGGCTGTTCCGGTATGGACATGCTCCCAGTTGACGGCCGAAAGGTCACCTTTCACATTGTAGACCGAACCGTTTTTCGAACCGGCGAAGACCGAACCGTTGGGGGCCACAACGGGCTCATAAAGGAGGTTGGGATTGTCTTTCTCTACTACCAACGATTTTATCGCTTCATGTGTTTTTATGTTAACGGCCCCTATATAACCATTTCTGCCACCAAAATAAGCAAGGGTTTTGTCGCTGTTGACGGCAAATCCGGTGATGTCGGACATTTCGCAGCCAAGGGTAACCTTGGCGATTTGTTCGCCGGTTTCAATATTGACGAAGAAAGCGTCGGTTTGCGTTCCGATCAGCAGCTCGCTGCCGTTAACCAGCAGGCCCCTTCCGGCATCTCCTGCTGAAAACTGCCATTTCTTTTGTCCCGATGCAGCGTCTATGGCGAAGGCTTTACCCAAAGCATCACAAATGTAAACCACTGTTCCGTTAGCATTGACGGCCGGGGCGGCGCTCTTCATTGAACCGGCTTCGGAGAAGATCCACTTCAACTCGCCTTCCGGCGTGATGGCATAGAACTGTCCAGCGCTTGTCGTGCCGTAGTAAATGTCGCCTGTCACGGGATTCACGGTGAGCATGTTGTAGCTTCCTGATTTGGAGGTTGGTAGGTAACGCCACTTCTCATTGCCTGTCACGACGTCGAAGGCGTAGAGGGCGGAGACTTTGTTGAAGGTGATGATGTAAACGGTCTTTCCGTCGGGCGAGAACACCGGACAAGTGCCTTTGAATCCGTTGTAGTTCGAGCCGTCCTGCGCCCAGTCGGTGCTGTAGATGACGTATTCGCGGATTTCGACCTCGAGGGTCCACGAGCGGGCGTTGCCGTCGATCGTGGCGTTCAGCTTCACGGTCTGTGTGCCGACCGTGCCCAGTCCGTATTTCACGACGGTTCCCTCCTTCACGACGTCGCCCGGGAAGGTCCACTTCACGTCGGTGGCCGTCGGGTAGTCTTCGGTGTTGAACGTGAAGGTGATCGGCTGGTTCTTGGCCGCTTGGTCGCGGTCGAGGATGTAGGGGATCGCCAGCGTCGGCATCGCCTTGGCGGTGGCCGGCTCCGAAGCGCCCTTTTCGTAGTTGGCCGCCAGCGAGAAGTAGTAGTTCTTGTCGTTGATCAGCCCTTCGAGCTTCACGCTCGTCGCGTCCTTGTCGAGCGTCTGTTGTTCGACATTGTCGGGCGTGTCCTCGTTGTAGTAGGAGAGCGTGTAGGAGAGTACCGTCGTCGCGGGCTTGGTCCACGCGAGGCTCACGAACGAATCGCCCGCATCGACCGTCAGGTCGGTGACCGGGAAGCGCGTCGTGGCGGGCCGGCCGACGACGGCGACATAGTTCGAGACGAGTTTTCCGTAGACCGCCTGCACGTAGAAGGTGTACTGCGTGCCGTTGACGAGTCCGTCGATCGTGCAGTTCATCTCGCCGTCCGTGCGCAGGGTGACCGTTTCCGAATTGGTGTCGGTGTAGTAGACGATGAAGTCCGTCGGATTCCAGCCTTCGGGCAGGCTCCAGGCGAGCTGCACCTCCTCGTCGCCCGGAGTGGCGGTGAGATCGGTGACCTGGCGGCGGGCCGCTCCGGCTTCGGGAATATCCTCACTCCAGCATGCGGTGAGGCCTGCGGCGATGAACGATGTCAGCAAAAGGTCGATTACTATCTTTTTCATGCTTGTTCTGACTTAAGTGGTTGGTTAATTGAAACCGGGATTCTGCCACAGAATCGACGGGTTGTTCACGATTTCGATCTGGCTCTGCGGGATCGGGAAGATCAGGTTGTGCGCGTCGAGCGAGTAGCCCAGTCCGCGGAAATACTCCACGGCCAGCCCCAGCCGCACGAGGTCGAACCAGCGGTGGCCTTCGAGGGCGAATTCGCGGCCCCGTTCGGCGGCCAGCT
>ERZ791909.393-NODE-393-length-39948-cov-8.543078_pt1 | contig 39948 bp, 32 predicted proteins | sample MGYA00510143_ERZ791909 | MGnify/ENA primary metagenome ERZ791909 (study PRJEB30046, sample SAMN00792093) | human gut metagenome | study: EMG produced TPA metagenomics assembly of the A metagenome-wide association study of gut microbiota in type 2... | reverse complement strand
GGCGTTCGGTCGGGGTGTCGATCTCCCTGTGCTTCATCAGCATGCCGATCACGAAGGCCGGAAGCAGCACCTCGATGTGTATGCTGTTTTCAGGTCCGTACCACCGCGCGGTGACGATGTAGAGCGCCTGCGTCAGGGCGCAGACCACCGCCGAAAGCCCCAGGATGCGTTTCCAGTCCTGCCGGACGTTCCACCGCGCCTGCCACCGCCAGCCTGCGATAAGCAGTACGACGACCACGCCCACGATGGCGAACATCTGCCATTTGAGGCCGATCATCAGGATTTGCAGCGGGATCATCAGCAGGATGGTGTCCAGGTCGTCGAAGATCGCCAACACCTGGATCTTACGGTATATCCAACTGTTTTTCAGGCTTAACGCGGCGAGCATCGTGAAGAGGATGCCGGCCGAGGTCGGGGCCGCGAAACGGCTCAGCAGCAGATTCTCCTTCCACGCCGCGGAGTCGGTCCAGAGGTTGGAGGGCAGCAGTACGAAAATATAGTAGAGGACGATCAGCAGCCACGGCAGCGCCGCGGTGGCCATGGCGATGAAGTAATCGGCGGTGTAGGAGCGCCAGCGCGACTTGTCGATTTCGAACTCCCGTCCGACGTTGATCATAATGAATCCCAGGCAGATGTAGAGCAGGGTGTCGGCAGTCGCCTTGAAACCCGGATAGGCCGTGCCGAGTGCGCCGGGAAGCAGCTGCGAGGCGACGAGGCCCAGCATCAGAAAGAGCGAGAACGAAAGAACTTTTCGCATTGATTGAAAGTCGTTTACAGGTTATGCGTCTGTGCCGCGGCACAAAGATACGATATTTGCAGAAAAATCCGCGGAAACGAATGCTGTTGTCGTGAAAAAAATAACAATAATGAAACTGCAATTCACAATTATTTTGTACCTTTGCCGTGCCGATTCAGGGAATTAGCATTCAAACACCATAAAATTCAAATTATTACAACTATGCAGATTGTAGAGATTCACGCAAGGGAAATCCTCGACTCGCGAGGCAATCCGACCATCGAGGTCGAAGTTCGCACCGTTTCGGGTGCATTCGGACGCGCAGCCGTTCCGAGCGGCGCATCGACGGGCGAGCACGAAGCGCTCGAGCTCCGCGACGGCGACAAGGGCCGTTACCTGGGCAAGGGCGTACTGAACGCCGTCAAGAATGTCAATGAGGTGATCGCCCCGGCCATCATCGGCATGAACGTTGCCGACCAGGTGGGTATCGACAAGGCCATGATCGCGCTCGACGGTACGCCTACCAAGTCGAAGCTCGGCGCAAACGCCATCCTCGGCGTGTCGCTGGCCGTTGCACGTGCCGCTGCCGACTATTTCGGCATGCCGCTCTACCGCTATATCGGCGGCGCGAACGCCAAGACGCTGCCCGTCCCGATGATGAACATCATCAACGGCGGTTCGCACTCGGACGCCCCGATCGCATTCCAGGAGTTCATGATCCGTCCCGTGGGTGCCCCCACGTTCAAGGAGGCTATCCGCATGGGCGCCGAGGTATTCCACAACCTGAAGAAGGTGCTCCACAAGCGCAACCTTTCGACGGCGGTCGGTGACGAGGGCGGTTTCGCTCCCGCGCTGAACGGTACGGAGGACGCTATCGAGTCGATCCTCGAGGCAATCAAGATGGCCGGTTACAAGCCCGGCCGCAAATGCGAAGGCGGTGACGTGTCGATCGGCATGGACTGCGCTTCGTCGGAGTTCTACGCCGACGGCGTGTACGACTACACCAAGTTCGAAGGCGAGAAGGGTGCCAAGCGCAGCTCGAAGGAGCAGGTAGAGTACCTCAAGTCGCTCGTAGCGAAATACCCCATCGACTCGATCGAGGACGGTATGTCGGAGAACGACTGGGAAGGCTGGCAGCTGCTGACCGCCGAGATCGGCGACAAATGCCAGCTCGTGGGCGACGACCTGTTTGTGACCAACGTAGATTTCCTGAAGAAGGGTATCGAGACCGGCTGCGCCAACTCGATCCTGATCAAGGTAAACCAGATCGGTACGCTGACCGAGACGCTCGACGCCATCGAGATGGCTCACCGCGCCGGCTATACGTCGGTGACGTCGCACCGTTCGGGCGAGACCGAGGATTCGACCATCGCCGACATCGCCGTGGCTACGAACTCGGGTCAGATCAAGACCGGTTCGGCTTCGCGTTCGGACCGTATGGCCAAGTACAACCAGCTGCTCCGCATCGAGGAGGAACTCGGCGACGAGGCTATCTACGGCTACACGAAGATCTACCGCAAGTAATTTGCCGCCGGAATATAAAGAGAACCGGATGCCGCGAGGCGTCCGGTTTTTTTATGATGCAGCCCCGGGAACCGGAGCGCGGAGGCGATGTCGCCCGACGGATTCGTATCGCATGTTCCGTGTCGGCCAATTGAGCTGTCTGCACATGCCAACGAAAAAAGGTCTTCGCAAGAAGACCTTTTCGGGTGGAAGAAGGGGCTCGAACCCTCGACCTTCGGAACCACAATCCGACGCTCTAACCGACTGAGCTACATCCACCGTGTGACCGTCGAACGGTCGTATCGGGATGCAAATGTAATACACTTTTTTTGTCCGTGCAAAAAAAACGGTGAAAAATCTTCGGGAAAATGCCCCGGGTGACAAAATGGCAGGCCGGACTGTACCTTTGTCACATGGCGTCTGCCAAAAAACGGTTGGCACATCTATTGATGGAACTATGGGTGCTAACGCGCAACAAACTGTTCAATAATAAACTAAAAACTGAAAAGCTATGAATGTAAAACCATTATCGGATCGTGTACTCGTCCTCCCGAACCCTGCGGAGGAGAAAACGGCCGGCGGGCTGATCATCCCCGACACGGCGAAGGAGAAACCGCTGGCAGGTAAAGTAGTTGCTGTGGGCCCCGGTACTTCGGAGGTCAAGATGGAAGTCAAGGTCGGTGACCAGGTACTTTACGGCAAGTATGCCGGGCAGGAGATTCAGGTCGACGGCGTGGATTACCTGATCATGAAGCAGAACGATATTTTGGCGATTATCTGACGATAACAGGTTGTTCTGACCTCGAAATTTTTACATTCCCTCTGAAAATCCCCTTGAAAAGGGTGGCTTCGGGGATAAGCTTATGAACGAATATAAAATATAAAGTTATGGCAAAAGATATCAAATATAATGTTGAGGCGCGCGAACTGCTCAAGGAGGGTGTCGATGCGCTGTCGAACGCAGTGAAGGTGACGCTGGGCCCCAAAGGCCGCAACGTGATCATCGACAAAAAATTCGGTGCGCCGCAGATCACCAAGGACGGTGTGACGGTGGCCAAGGAGGTGGAGCTCGAAGACGCTTTCGCCAACATGGGCGCCCAGATGGTACGCGAGGTCGCCTCGAAGACCAACGACGATGCCGGCGACGGTACGACGACTGCCACGGTGCTCGCACAGTCGATCATCGGCGTAGGCCTGAAGAACGTGACGGCCGGTGCCAACCCGATGGATCTGAAGCGCGGCATCGACAAGGCCGTGGCCAAGGTGGTCGAGTCCCTGCGCAAGCAGAGCCAGGAGGTGGGTTCGGATTTCGACAAGATCGAGCAGGTGGCCACCATCTCGGCCAACAACGACGAGACGATCGGTAAGCTGATCGCCGAGGCGATGGCGAAGGTCAACAACGAAGGGGTGATCACCGTCGAGGAGGCCAAGGGCACCGAGACCCATGTGGAGGTCGTAGAGGGTATGCAGTTCGACCGCGGTTATATTTCGGCTTACTTCATGACCGATCCCGAGAAGATGGAGGCACAGCTCGAGAAGCCCTACATCCTGATTACCGACAAGAAGATTTCGACGATGAAGGAACTGATGGGCGTGCTCGAGCCGGTGGCGCAGAGCGGCCGTTCGCTGCTGATCATCGCCGAGGACGTGGACGGCGAGGCGCTGTCGGCGCTCGTTGTCAACAAGCTGCGCGGTACGCTGAAGATCGCCGCCTGCAAGGCTCCGGGCTTCGGTGACCGCCGCAAGGAGATGCTCGAAGACATCGCCGTCCTGACGGGTGCGACCGTGATCTCGGCCGACAAGGGCATGAAGATCGAGGATACGACGCTGGAGATGCTGGGTTCGGCCGACAAGGTGACGCTCAACAAGGAGAACACCACCATCGTCGACGGCGCCGGCAAGAAGGAGGAGATCGCAGCCCGTGTGGCCCAGATCCGCTCGTCGATCGACAAGGCTACGTCGGACTATGACAAGGAGAAGTTGCAGGAGCGTCTGGCCAAGCTGGCCGGCGGTGTCGCCGTGCTCTACGTCGGAGCCGCCACGGAGGTCGAGATGAAGGAGAAGAAGGACCGTGTCGACGACGCGCTGGCCGCAACGCGCGCAGCCGTCGAGGAAGGTATCGTTCCGGGCGGCGGCGTGGCTTACATCCGTGCCACGGCGGCTCTCGAAGGCCTGAAGGGCCAGAACGAGGACCAGACGACGGGTATCCAGATCGTGAAACGCGCCATCGAGGAGCCGCTCCGCCAGATCGTCGAGAACGCCGGCGGCGAAGGCTCGGTGGTCGTCAACAAGGTGAAGGAGGGCAAGGACGCCTTCGGTTACAACGCCCGCGACGACAAGTACGAGGACCTGCTGAAAGCCGGTATCATCGACCCGACGAAGGTGTCGCGCGTAGCGCTGGAGAACGCCGCGTCGATCGCCTCGATGTTCCTCACCACGGAGTGCGTGCTGGCCGAGAAGAAGTCCGACGCTCCCGCCGTGCCGGCGATGCCCGCAGGCGGTATGGGCGGCATGATGTAACGGACTCCCATTTATAAGCGGATATTTTCCGCACATCCCTCCAACGGGGCGAATGGAATGTACTCCGGTACTGTCTGTTCGTTTGAAAACAGGGTTGCAACTCAAAAAGTTGCAACCCTGTTTGTATTTGGCCGGAAATGGCCGGGAAGCGTTCGGAACTGCTGGTCGGACCGTGTAAATGCAAACCGTTGATAACGACGGGATGCCTCGCCTGCAAACAGAGCGCCTTCATCCCCGACTCCGCCACTGTTTCGGCCGCCTCGGGGAACGAAGCCGATTTTGCAGCGTTTCATGTCAGCGGTTCAGCCAATTTTTGAAAACTGTCAACCGCTCTTTGGAAACCGTTATTTTTTCCGAATACTCCGGCTCGGTATGTACGACCACGCTATTGTGAAAATACGGCTCAATCCTTTTGATGGCATGCACGTTTACGATCGTTTGGCGGTTCGTGCGGAAAAACTGCTTCGGATCGAGCTGTTCCATCAAGGCGTCCAGCCGCATGTCGAGCATGTAGGTTCGGTTTTCATACGTAACGGCGAACGTCTTGCGCTCCTCCGTATAGATGAACGCCACGTCATTGACATGTACGACATGCATTTCGCTGCCTTTGGAGATCAGAAAACGGGAGCGATATAATGAGGAGGGGGGGGATTCTTAAGGACTTGCAATACATGCTGTATGGTTTGGTTCTGAATTCCGACTTGCCGTTGCGACAAACGCTCGAACTTGCCGATGGCTTCGGCCAGACGTTCTTCCCGGATCGGTTTGAGCAGATAGTCAATGCTGTTTACGGAGAATGCCCGCATGGCGTACTCGTCATACGCCGTCGTGAAAATGACCAGCCCGGTAGGTGCGGCCGACTCCAGCAGCTCAAAGGCATCGCCGTTTTGAAGGTGGATGTCCAGAAATATGATATCGGGCTGCTCATTCCGGGAGAACCAGTTTGCGGCTCCGGAAACACTGCCGGGAAGAATCGTCACAAGCCATTCCGGACGCAATGCGGCGATCATTGAATTCAGCAGCCGTGCCGTCGGATATTCATCCTCGATGATTACAGCTTTAACTTCACTCATACAGCAAAGGAATCGTTACCTGAAACATTTTATCGTTCTTGTCGACACGGAGCGGCCCGCTGCACAGAATTTGCACGCGCGTGGCCAGGTTGTCCAACCCCCGTCCTGAAATCGTCTTGTTCTTGCGGGATCGCAATATGTTGGATACGCGCAACAGGGAACCGTCGCTGCTCGTATCAATATGAATCTTCATAGGCTCCTCTTCCGACATGTAGTTATGTTTGAAAATATTTTCCAGCAGCAATTGGAGCGTCAATGGCGGGATATAGGCGGACAGTGCTTCCGGCGGAAGTTCTATGCGAACCTGAATGCAGTTTCCGAGCCGTGTCTGAAATAAAAAGATATAGGCATCGAAAAAGCGCATCTCCTCTTGCAGGGTAACCCGCATTTTGTGCTGTTGATGAAGTACATACCGGTATATTTCCGAAAGGTTCTGCGTGAATTTCACGGCATTTTTCGGATCATATTCGATTTCAGAAATCAGAACGCTCAAACTGTTGAACAGAAAATGCGGGTCCAGTTGGTTCTGCATGGCCTGGTACTGCGCGATCTCCACATTTTTCCGCAGCTGCTGTTGTTCCTTGTAGAGATTGATCGCATTGCGGGTTACGTATTCGATAAAAATCAGACTGATCACGATCGTCTCGATAAACCAAAGCGTATAGAGCAGCACTCCGCCGCCAAGACTCAACACAAAAGGCTCCTGTTTGTCGAAAAGCCATCGGATGAATACAAAACTCAAATAATTGATGATCAGGATGATCAGCGCCATCAAATAGTACCGGGTCAGCAACCGGCGTTTTTTGGTATAGAAGAAATGCGGGGACCGTGAAAACATGCTGTGCAGATAGAGCAACCCGAATCCCCACAGATTGACAACGAAGACGGTCAGTGCGTAAGCGAGCGCAGTCGCAGGTATGATTTCACGATTGACGACCTGTGTCCCATATACTTGCACCAACAGATACAAAAATGAACCTAATGTCGAGAACAACAGCAGTAATAGAAAATTATGCTTCAGAATGTATTTATATGTGGGTTTCATTCATTTCAATTCGATCGCTACTGCAAATATAGCTCAAATAAATGGAAACAGGCCGGACTGTCGTTAAACAAGCCCGGCCTGCGGACAAGCGAAATCAGATCAGAGAGCGGCGCGGGTTCCATTCAAGATGTCGTCGGGAACAGCCTCGCAGCGGGTGTAGACGGAAATGTCCGAAAGGTCGTCTTTGACGATCCAGGTCATGCTCTCCTCCGTAAAACGGTCGATCCGGTAAATATGGTTCCAGAAACCGGAGGCGTGATCGTAAAGCCCGGTGATGGTATTGCCTTCATTCTCATCGTATTCCAGCGTGTAGATCCCCGTGAGGTGCCGGGACTTTCCGCTGTCGAAATTCTGATAGATCTCGAACGTATGTCCCTTGCTGTTCAATATCACGTAGAAATATAGCCCGTCCCTGATTTCCGAATTGTTCCATTGCGTCAGCTGCCACGTCCCGGCAACCTGCGAATAGACGATTTTATTCGGAGTGTCGTCTGTATAGGAATGATCCTCCTCGCACGAGCAGAAGCCACCGAGGACTGCGATCAGCATGACAAATCTAAATAGCGTTTTCATATAATATCAATTGTTTGTTTCTCTTTTCAATGTATTTCCAATCGAACTTCCAGCATGCGTTTCGACGGAGGACAGTCGAGTCCCTCGATCAGCACTTTTTCTTCTATGGAACCACTCCGGTCCGCAGGAATCAGGTTGCCGTGGACCGTTACGGCCAGATCCGCCGTGGCTCCGGGGGCGATTATTTCAGGTTCGGTCCGGAAAGCGATCCATTCGGGCAGCATTTCCGCCATGGCCTGCAACCGGAGGGGCTTTTCCCCGGCGTTCACGCATTCGATACGTTCGGTGCGGGTTTCATCGCGCGAGATCGTCCCGAACAGCACCTTCGACCGTTTGCTCCGCAGCTGCCCCATGATCGCCGGATAACCGCGGAACCGGCTTTGCGCTGTCACCTCTCCCGACAGCCGCAGCCGGGTTGAAGGATGAACCGACGACGCGTTTGTGTAGACAAAAACGTTTCGCAGGAATTTTCCCGACTGGCCTGCCGGCTTATAGATGACCGCGACCGTCCCCTGTCGGCCCGGCAATACCGGACTTCTGTCAAAATCCGCCACGGTGCAACCGCATGAAGTCGCTACATGGGTAATGACGAGCGGTTTGGTCCCTTCGTTGCGAAACCGGAATTCACAGCGGACGGGAGCGTCCGTTTCGGAAAGCCGAATGCCGTCTATCTCCTCCCGTTCGAAACGGAGGGCTTCATTCCGATCCAGCGGCGGGTTGGCGACCGAGTCGATCAGACGATCGATGGCAGCCAGATTCTGCGCCCCGCAGTCGTGAACCGCCAGGAATGCCAACAACGTTATGCAGAGACCCAAATGCATCGTTATCGTTCTGCGGTCAGAGCCAACCGTTGTCATTGGCGGTTTTACGCACCGTGATATAGGCGGTCTGGCTTTCACCGGTATCCGACGTTACCGTGAACGAGGTCATCCCGACCCTCTTTCCCGTGACGGTCACCGTATGGCCGTTTACGGAGACTTCGGCGACGGACGAATCCTCGGAAACTGCCGTAAAGGCTGCCGTTTCTCCTCCGTCGAAACAGCGCATGACATCGATCCCCTGCGTGTTTCCGACGGCTATGTAGACATTTTGCAGCGTCAGCGCCCGGCCCTCCGACTCGACGTTTTTCAACAGCAGCGTCGCATCGGCCACGCCGGCTCCCATTTTTCCCCTGTAAGTTTTTCCGAGATCAATCTGTGTCGGACAGATGTCATGGATCGAAGACCAGCCGTAATTGTACAGCTTGGTTCCTGTCAGATGAGAGTCGATATCTCTTACGGAGCGGAGCAGCAGGTCGCGGAACTGACGGGAGTCGAAATGCTTGTGTAATTTCGCGGCATACGAGAGGCCGAGCGCCGCCACACCCGACACATGAGGACAGGCCATCGACGTACCCTCCATATACCCGTAGTATTTCCCTTCGCTCACACGGGGAGGCAGCGTGGAGAGCACTCCGCCCCGCATACTCATGTGGTAGTCGGTATCTCCGCCCGGAGCCGTGATGTTGACCCCCGGGCCGTAATTGGAGTAGGTGGAGGGGGTGAAATCCGCAGCCATGGCGGATACGCAGACGTAATCCCTGTAAGCGCCCGGATAAGCGGCCATGGCCGCGAATTCGTTGCCGGAAGCGAAAACCACCACGCCTCCGTCGATCACGCCGTTGGGAGAGCCTGCATTGTAAATGAAATAGTCGAAAGCCTCTTTTTCCAACGGCTGCGCTTTTCCATAGGCTTCGTCGTTCCGGTATCCCAGAGTCGGATATTCGAGCGGGTTGGCCAATGCCGAGATATATCCCCAGCTGCATTGGAGAATGACCGCACCGTTATCGGCCGCATATTTGATCGCACGCACCTCGTTGGGAAGCGTGATGCCGTTTTGTCCGGAGAAGATCTGCAAAGACATGATCTTCACGCCATCCCCGTTCCCGGAGCCGCCGGCAATGCCGCAAACGCCCTTGCCGTTCTCATTGACGGCGGCGATCGTTCCGGCGACGTGTGTGCCATGTCCCGTATCCTCGGGATCATCCCAGGTTATGACCCCCGAATCGCGCGAAAAATTATACCCGTAGACATCGCCGGCGTAGCCGTTCCCGTCGTTATCTTTTCCCGATCGGTACACTTCGCCCTCGTTGACCCACATGTTGGCTTCGAGGTCCGGATGCGACCACATGACCCCTTCATCCATGACGGCAACGATGACCGATGCGTCGCCCCTGCATTTTTTCCACGCCTCGGCGCAGTTCACATCGGCGCCCCGGACCATATGGGCCATCTCTGCGCCGTCGGCAAACTCTCCGTTGTTGGCGTAGTGCCATTGCAGGCCGCGTCCGGTCTGCTCATCCATGTCTGCGGGAATTGCGGGGTCTTCGGCATACGTCACCGCATGTGGCCGCCGTCCCGTATAGGAGCGTTTGATCTCCTTGCTGTACTCGATCTTCGCGAGTTCGCCCACCTGCGAAAGCTGGAGGGCAACCTCCTCGACATCGCGGTTCTCATCGAAACGGACGATGTACCAAAGGTGCAGTCCCTCTTTACGGGTGCGCTCCTCATAGCGGCCGTCCACCGGAAAGACCCGCTCCAATTCGTAGCCGCCGATGATTTCCATCAGTTCGTCGACCGTCCGGATACCCGAGCGGGTCATCCGGCACATCCCGGCGGAACGGGTGATCGGGGCCTTGTCCAGCAGATCGGAAACCTCGGGACGGAATTTGATGAGCAGTTCGCCGCTCTGCGCCCCTTCGGGAGTGTTGACAATGGGAACCTCCGTACCATTCTGCGGCGTATTTTCCGCATATTCATCGGACTGCACGCATGCCGTCAACATACCGGCGGCCAGCGCACAGAGCAACATAGAAACATTTTTCATAGGTCGTTATTCTAATTTCGGGGATAAGCGTCGAAGTAATAGTCCGATGAATCGGGCACATTGTTGAATCCGTCCGGTTCGTTCTGCGAGAAAATTCCCTGGAAAGGCGACCATTCCATCAGGTAGGGATGGTAAAGCACCCATTCCGGCAGCGCCCCGGAGAACTGGTTGTTGTTGATATGGAAAACTTTGGTGTTCGGAAGCACTTTCGGTTTGCCGACAAGCGTATATCCGGCGGCGTTATTCGTACCGTTGGGCAGCTCTTTGTCGGTCCCGATCGTGGCGTCGACCTCTTCCTGTGAATATTTGGGCGCCGAGGCCATCGACGGCAGCGAGCCGTTGAGTTTGTTATGCGACAGCGTGAGGTATTCGAGATTCTCCCATTGCAACATCTTTTCAAACGAATTCGGATAGTCGAAACGGGTGGCCTCGTTGGACGAAAATTCGAGATATTTCAACTTCGGGAAATTCTCGGCCGTCAGAATGGCCGGTATCGTTGCGAAATTGTTATCGCCGAGATCCAGCTTTTCGAGATTCACGAGTTTCTTGAAACTGTCGTCGAGTTTCGTCAGCCCCAGCGAATACAAATCCAGGTATTTGAGCTGCGTCAGTTCGGCGATATACTCCCCGGAATTGAAACTCCACCTCCACGCGCTGGCATTCGTGCGAATGTGAATCTCCTCGGCTTTTTTCAAGAACTGGATTTCATACGGAATTCCCTCCTTGGCATAGAACATGCTGAAATTCACCACACGCACGCGGCCCCGTTTATCCTCGGTGAAACCCTCGTCGGTCGGTTCCCATAAAGTGACGCAGTGCCAGTGCTCCATCGACTCGCCTTCCTCGATGCCGGAATAATTCAGGCTGCGGGCGCAGCAGACGACAGCCAGCGAATCGCCTTCGCGGTTGTCCTGAATCTCTTCGGCCTCCTTCTGATTCACCGTCAACTCATCCTGACGCGCCAGCGTCTCTTCTTCGACGGGCAGGAACCGGACAAGCGCATCGCGGCCCCACGGGCGGGTATTGTTCTCCCAGTTGAAGCGCAGCTTCACGGTGCGGGGACGCGAACCGCGATTGAGTTCAAAATCATAGTCCGACACGTTCATCCATTGGACATCCTTGGGGATGTCGATTTTGAAACCGACATTGGCAGTCAGCTCCACATCGAATGTGCGTTTCCCGAACTCTCCATAGCTCGGCAGCGACACTTCGGTTGCGGAAAGAGCGATCATCTTTTCGAAGCCGGTCTGGATAACGCGCACGTCGATCGGTTCGGCCCCGTTGTCTGTCGTGAAACGGATGACTCCCTCGCGAATGTCGTCGGCCAGCAGCGTCGTGTCGATCCGGACCTGGCAGTCGATAGACCCCGTGCCGTTGGTCGGAGAAACAACGATCCATGGCTCTTCGGTATTTGCGGTCCAGGCTCCGCCGGACTCGATACGCAGACGCTCCGTACCACCGACGGCGTCGACGGTGATCTCCCGGCTGCTCACATTGAATCCGGTGTCTCCCGGCTCGTCCTCCTCGCAGGAAGCGAGAATGCATCCTGCGGCCAGCAACGCGAAAGCTATTTTCAATGAATATTTCATATACTTCGGAATTTTTGTGTGTTATCTGTTGAGAATGAGTCCGTCGTCGCATCCGCGAATGTCCTGGTCGGGATCATAGATCAGCCTGTACGACCCGGCCTTGATGTAGGGGCAGAGGTGCGACACATCGACCCTGATATTGGGATTGTCCCGGATTTCCAGCGTATATATCAGACTGGACAGCCGGTCTGTAATCGTCCTGAGGTCGTTGGAGCCGAGATAGAGCGCACGCAGGCCGTACAGACCCTGGCCGATGCCCGCCGGCCATTCGCGCATGCAGCGGTTGCCGTTCGCATCGCGCTGGTGGCGGAAGACGATGACATGCAGGTTCTGGTTGTTCACCGCATTGTAAGGGAAACGGCCGAAACGGTTGTAACTCAAATCGAGTCCGGTCATATAGGGGAAAGCCGTGCTTCCGAACTCGGCAGGCAGCTCTGTGAGCTTATTGTAGGACAGATCCAGCGTCGTGGTCATATGGACGTTCTTGCCCTCCAACGCCTCCTTGTCGACTTTCTCGATGCCGTTCCCCTGAAGTTGCAGATAGGTTGCGACCGATCCGGAAGGATAGAGTTCTTTGGGGAATTCGGTGAAGCGGTTGTGGGAAAGATTCAGGATCTCGGCCCGTACGCCCCGGTATGTGCCGTTATGCGTTCCGATCTTTTCAATCTTGTTGAACGAGAAATCAATCGTCTTCACACGGAACGTATACTCCGACGCGCTGAAAATGTCGGGAAACTCCGTAAACTCATTGTGCGAGAAATCAATCGTTTCCGTTTCGCTGTCTATGCCGATAAAGTAGCCCTTGTCATTCAGGGGCAATTCCGACAGACGGTTGTTGCGGGCATTGAACTGGGCGAAGGGCCGTCCTTCGTCGAACGCCGCTTCGAATGCCTCCACGCCGCAATCCATAATGTTCAGCGAGCTTAGACGCTTCATATTGTTCAGGTTCGGCACCGTACGGAGTTTCTGCACCGGGATCAACAGCAGTTGGAGCTTTTCGGCCGAAGGCCCGTTGTTCAGCCGCACCAGTCCGTCATGGAGTTTCGGAGGTCAAAACGGCGACAAACGGCTGCAAAAATCGGTGTTATAATACCTTGATTTTCAGCTAATAGATTTTAACAAACGAGATTTTCGCCTGTTGGCGATTCGTCCTTTTCGGAGTATTTTTGTACCGCGATTGTACCACGCGAGAGGGGTCACACGGCACGACTTTCTTTCAGCAACGTGCAACAGCTTTCAAGAGTGTGCAACAAATTTCTTCGATAATGGACCGTCAAATTAAACACAATTTAACAGGTCAGCCCGGATATGACTGGGGCATGACCGACAAGCCTTTTCTCACCATCGGGGAAGTGGCGGACATCCTGCAAGTGAGCAGCCGGACAGTGTATAACCTCATATACAACGGCACTCTCCGGGCTTGCAGACTGACATACCACATCACAATCATCACCAAGGAGGATTTCTTTCTGATGATTAGAGAGACAACCTACTGTAAGCGGAGCGTGTCTATCTTCGCCAGACAGGGTAAAAAGACAAAAAAGAAGATGAACGAAGATACACTGAACACTGAAAAAGACCTTTCCCAAAAGGAGGGAAAGAAGAAAGAGAAGGGTAGCCCGAAACGGCAGCTCATTCCGGCGGCTAACTACAAGCAGTCCGTGCGCGACACGTTCACGGACAAAGAAAGTGCCGGAGGCGACCTTTATACGATGGCTGAGATTTGCCAGAAATACAATTATACCTACGGGCGATTTTACAATCTCCGTATGCGTTACTCGATACCCTGTGTCAAAGCCAATGCCACCAAGTGCTTCCCGAAAGCCGAGGTTGACAAGGCTATGGCTGAGGAAGCTGAACGGCTGGGAAGCAACCTGTCGGAGCACTGGTATTCCTGTTTCGACATCATGCGCCTGTTCGGTCTGGGCAAGACCCAAGTCCGCAGGTTCGCGCTCACCCACGGGGTAAGGACGAAGCGCATACACGGCAACCGCCTGTACTATCTCAAGGCTGACTGGGACGAGGCACGGAAGGTGTCGGAACGCAAGAGTGCAAGCACGAAAGCCAAGCGAGAGCCGGACAATGAATCAGACAACAATTAAAAATCACAACCGATATGACAAACATCTGCACGAAAGTGACTGTCAGGAAGCGACCCATCAAGAACGGTCAGGTGTCGCTTTACCTTGACTTCTACCCGGCTATACGGCATCCCAAGACAGGCAAGCCGACAAGACGGGAGTATCTGGGAATATACATCTATGCCGACCCTAAAGACAAATTCGAGGCTGAGTTCAACAAGACCATGCTCCGCAATGCCGAGCTTGTCAAGTGCCGCAGAACCGAAGCCATCATCAACGAGGAATACGGATTTCTTGACCGCAACCGCGGCAAGGAGAGTTTTCTTGAGTATTTCCGTTCCAAGATGGCGGATGATGATAATTACCGTAACTGGAACACCGCTTACAAGCACTTCGAGAAGTATTGCGGCGGAAGCTGCACCTTCGACAATCTGACGCTTGACTTCTGCCAGGGATTTCTCACCTATCTGCTGTCGCTCACCACGCCAACCAAGGGAAAGATGATGGCTTCCACCGCCAACAACAACCTCAACAAGCTGAAATGCGTCCTCCGCATCGCATACGAGGAGAAACGCATCAAGGAGAACATCGCACCACGCTTGAAGCACGCCAAGGAGTCAAGCACGAAACGCGAGTTCCTGACGCTTGAAGAGGTGAGGATGCTTGCCGCCACTCCCTGCGAGAAACCTGTTATACGGAGTGCCGCACTGTTCTCATGCCTTACGGGTCTGCGCATCAGCGACATCATCCGTCTGCAATGGGAGAACATTGTCAAGGGAGCTGACGGCGGCTGGTGCATGCACATCGTCACCAAGAAAACCAAGACGGAAGCCGTGCTGCCGCTGTCGGATGAAGCACTCGCACTATGCGGCGAGCGCACCGAGGGGCAGGTGTTCAAGGGGCTGACGAAGACAATCCTTCCCCTCTATCTCAAGGACTGGATCAAGTCTGCCGGAATCACCAAGCACATCACGTTCCACGGGTTCAGGCACACATACGCGACCCTTCAGCTTGCCGCCGGAACAGACCTCTATACCATTTCAAAGATGCTCACGCACAGCAATGTCGGAACGACACAGGTCTATGCCGATGTGGTGAACGACCTCAAGCGCAAGGCATCCGAACAGATTACACTCAAATGAAAACCGACACATATATAATATGAACAACATAACATTCGACCAACTGCCGCAGGCGGTTTCCATGCTGATTGAAAAGGTGGGACTGCTCACGGAACGTGTGGAAAAATTCCTGTGTGACGCACCCTCGCAGCATGGCGAGGCACACACCTTGCTTACTTTGAACGAGGTTGCAAAGCTACTCGGAAAATCCGCGTCAACCATCTATGCCATGACATCCGACAAACGTATTCCGTACCACAAGCGGGGTAACAAACTCTACTTCTTCGAGGATGAAGTCATCGCTTGGATCAAACAAGGAGGCACATCAGGAGTAGCCAGCGAGAGTGAGATTGAAAGACGGCTTGAGGAACTGCGCAACGGCAAGAAACGCAAGCCGGGAGCGTTGACGGACGGTAAAAGCCGGATGTCCGCAGTAGCACCATAATGTCACATACCATGAATAAGGAGATACAGAACATACACTACTGCACCATACTATCAGCCGGACAGTGGGATTTTCTTTTGGAAGGCAGGTTTTCCCCTCTCAGACAAAAGTGCCTCTACCGCCTGATGAACGGTGCTGTGCGGACAAGAACCGCTTATAAAATCAAGGGCATTGATATTGTGCTGGAGGTGGGACAGGTAGCGGCTTCCGATGTGGAACTGGCAGAGTTTTTGGACTGCAACCGTAAGACGGTCGGCAAGCTCATCGACAGCTTCAACCGCCTCGGTATGCTGACCACTCGGACCAACAACCGCACTTCCGTTCATTCCCTGCATTTTCTCACGGGCTGGTATGTCGGAGGTATCCTTGTCACCAATCCCCATTATGTCAGACCTTCGGCTGCCGCCAAAGGACAGACGGGCGATGTGCGGACACCTGTTTCCGGCAGTCTGCCGTCAGGGGATGAACCTGGAGGCGCAGCCGTTGACTGCCTCACAAGAGGGAAGGAAACGGACAGCCTGACGACAGGCGCGGCATCCCTTTCTTCTTCCCCTCTTTTGTCAGGCAGTTCCAATCCGTCAGCCGATGTGCATGACGGCGACAGCCATAATCCGCCGTCGGATATGTTCATGGCGGACACAGCCGTAAATCGGCATATCACAGACAGCGGCGACATGGCATCCGGCGAGAACGGTGCAGGAAGCCACAGCGAGGCGCAGGACGGCACGGATGGCGGCGAGGCTACTCCGGCATAGGCTCGACAGGTCGGGAAGCGCAGAGCACGGTTTTGAGCGGTACTCCGTTGTCGTGGGGTGACTGACTGGGCTTGCCCAGATATAGCCCACTATAACTTCTCCGCTGCGCTCCCGAAGTTGTGGGCTCTCCCGAGGGGCTGGGCTTTGCCCCGTCCCACTTATGGCTCTGCCCTAAGAACCCGGTCGGAGGCTGTCAGCCCCCAACACCCCTGACCAAAGAGTGACCCTCTCTTTGGAATCTCCGCCCAGAGGTCTCGACCCCTGGGAACCCCGAGCAGGAAGTGACCCTCTCCCTGCACCCTCCGATTAAGGCTCCGCCCTAATGACCCTTTCCCTATTGTAAATCTGTAAACATCATCATGCCTATGGCACAGAAGACATCAATCAACATCAAGCCCTGCAACATCGGAAGCAGCGAGGCGCACAACAGACGGACAGCGGAATACCTCGCCCATATCGGCAAGGAAAAGTTCTATGTTCGCACCGACCTCATGGCGGCAAACGAGACATGGGTAGCACCTGATTTCGGGGGCACTTCGCTGTCGGAACGCTACAATCAGATAGCCGCGATGGTAAAGGAGAAGACAGGTCGGGCGATGCAGACCAAAGACCGGGAGCGTGTGAACAAGAAGACCGGGAAGGTGACCGTCGTGCGCGGCAGCACTCCGCTCAAGGAGGGTGTCGTGGTAATCAAGGATGATACCACGCTGGAGCAGTTGCAACATTTCTGTGAGGTGTGTAAGGAGCGGTGGGGAATCACAGCTTTGCAAATCTTCATCCATCGTGACGAGGGGCATTACGGCACTCCCGGAGATACCGCCACATGGAAGCCCAATCTTCACGCCCATATCGTATGGGACTGGATGAACCACGACACCGGGAAATCCTGCAAGCTGGACGAAAAAGCCATGAGTGACATGCAGACGCTTTTGGCTGAGTGTCTTGACATGGAAAGGGGCAGCTCAAAGGAGCAGACGGGAAAGGAGCATCTTGAACGCGCTGACTTCATCATCGCCAGGCAGAAGCAGGAAGCCGAACAGGTAAAGGCGGAAAAGGAAGCAGCCGAAGCCGACAGGGATGCCGCGATCCGTGAGACGGACAATGCAAAATCCGAACATGAAAAACTCCAAATCGGGAACGAGGAAAAGCAGCGGCGCAGCGCGGAACTTGACAGCGAAATCGCCAAAAAGGAGGAACGTGCGAGAGAGGTTGACAGGGAGAACACGGACAGCATAAAGTCCGGCATCGCAAACCTTTTCGGCAAGGGCAAGTACGCAGCCATCGAGCAGGAGAACGAGAAGTTGAAAGCCGAGAACGAGCATATCAAAGAATCGTTCCCCGATGCCGTCAGGAAAGAGGTGGCGAAACGGACAAAGGCTCTGACAGAGGCGAAGCGGGCGGTCGAACTGGAACGCGACAGTGCCATGGCAATCGCCGACACTTATGAATCCGAGAGGGACACGGCACTGCGGCAGCTCCGGGAGCAAAAGACCGGGGAGCAGCACCGCATCAGCATGGCAGTGAGCCGGGCAACGGCGGAGAAGGACAAGACCATAGAGCGGTTGCAGGGTGAACTGAAATCGAGCCGGGATATTCTGAATATCATCGCCGATATTCTCTACAAGGCAAGCGAGGTGTTCCGGCGAGCCATTGAAGCGATTATCCATTTCGCCACGGAGCGGCACAAGTCAATCTTCTCTCCCTCCGAAGCCGCCGACATCAAGAGCGTCATGCAGAGCTACGGCGAGACCACCGAGCAGCAGAAAGCGGTCGGCGCATGGCTCTGTGACTATGCGGAACACCGACAGCCCTTTGATAAAATAAAACATCGCCATACACTCAATGAGGTTGGCGATGTCGCGGAAGGTCGGTATGATTGGAGGATTGATAAAGGACGAGGTGGAATCAGTCTGTAACACTATTGAATTAAAATCAACTTTGCGCATCTACAACAAATCCAAATAAGAAATTTGCATTGTTAGGATATTTGCTGACATAATCGGTCGTTACAAGATAGCAGCGTCTTACATATTCGGATGGGGATTCTGAACTAATCCTGTCACAATACCAACTGTCAAGAGTTAACGTAATGCGTCCATTCTCCATCTTATATACATCTCCACCAAGAATAGGTATGTTTGAATTAAAATATCCATTCGCTATTTTCAGTGCTTCTTTTTGTGGATAGGCAAAACCATGAACACCTAAGGGCTCAAGAGAATACTTGATAATCAGTTTGTCGGATAAATACGAATCTGGAAATAAGACAGTAGATAAATCAATACCTCCTCGAAAATCAACATCAGTAAGGATACTTTCGGAAAAATCCACATCGTTCAATCTTCCTTTATTGGAAACCCAATAAGATAACTTATCACCATAAAAATAACTATCGTAGTTGGGGCCACAAAATACACAACCGTAAATTTTTCCTATAAATTTACACTTTGCAAATGATGCAGCGATAAATGCGGTTTTGAAATCGCAATCAATGAATGTGCATCCAATAAAGTCTGCGATTCCTAAACTCCGTAATTTAACGCGTTCAAAGGTACAGCCAATATAGATGCTTTTACGTAGCAGAACACTGGTTCTGGCTCCTAATAAAGTGTGCTGCATTTTCCCGCTTTGAAAAACACAATCCTTAAACAGACAACCTCGTACAACGACATCGTTGAAATCGCAGTTGACGAATTGGCATCCATTAAATTTCTTTTTTGTCCACCAAACTGCAATACCACTATTGCTAAATGAGGTATTCTTGAAAACCTGATTATTATATCGTCTATCGGTCAGTTTCATGGTTCAAAAAAGATAATTGCGAATGAATAGATGTAGAGTGCAACTACTAAAATCCACATACTAATTTTCCATCTTAGTCTTGTTTTATTTGGTAAATTCCCAAAACGGATATAATATCGTTCACTCCGATTCTCAAAGTCCATGAACCAGACGAATATGAAATAAACAGCAAGTGTAATCCACGCCAACGTGAAATTATGCCATATGAATATTATTGAAAAGCATAATGTCATCACAATTCCCCCATCTAAAAGCCGGACATCATAAATGTCGGGAAGTGTCTCTTTCTTGTTATTTTTACCCAAAGCCATCAATGCGTATGCACGTATCTGGACAATGTTGTTGAAAATGGATGCAAATACATTTCTTATCCGAATAGTTGCTTGTTCACGGTTGCACCAACGGCGGATATATGTGTAGCTATCACTGAACATTCCGCTTTGAAAAATACATCTATGTTTATTCTTGCGGGCTTCTTTGATAATTGCCAAAGCATCTTCCTCTTTGCCATTATGGATAAGAGCCATAAGATATAGCAGTCGGTCGGGGTCATGATCCATTTTTGACTCGTCAGGAAAGAATGTGTTTGCATCAGGATTAGCAGTTAGGAATTTTGATATTGCATCCTTTGCATTTTGGAATATACCCTCAATTATATCAATGAGTTCGCTCTTGGCAGCGACTTTCGTAATCTCGTATGAAGATAGGACTTGCCCTGATAGAGAGTAAGCACCTGTTCCACGCAAGCTCAAAGGTTCGTTCTTGTTATCCGAGGCATCCCATATATTCCACCACAAATCATCTGCATACATGGGCTTGACGGTGAGCCGGACGTCACCAGTCAGAAAATACAGACAGAAGAAATAACCGCTCTCTACTTTGAAGTTGACATAAGAACTTTGGCGAAAGCCATACTTACGACTCACGCTACGCCTTACATCGGCTATCATTTTATTGTATTCCTTGTCGGTCATCTCACTATCAATCCAGTTCTAATCCACAAAGTTAATACAATTCTTGCTAAAACCATTACGTTGCCATGCGTAAAGTGCTTGAACTTAAGGGACAAACTGAAATCTTATCCCTTTATAGCGTGATTTTGCTATTGTATCCCCATTTCCCTGTTTTTCCCTTCTGTTTTGACTACTAATTAACGTAGTTTGTACCTCGCTTGTTACTTGAATTGGATATAGCGTTGATTTTCAGCTGTGGTAAGTAATTCCTTGACTAAGTCTTTTGCGACTTTACGCTCAATTCGACCCGTCACCTCAAAATTATAATAATTCTTGTCAAATGTTAAGTTTTAGTTAAATCTTTTATTGCAGACACACGCCTTTCCTCATTCATTCTCACTCTCTAAGCAATTTTTTTACTCCCTCTTTTCCCTAAGTGATATTTGTACCGTTATTTTCTCATATTGTTGATTTTCAGCAATAAAAGTCCTATCATATGAATTCCACATGCATGGCCTGGGCGCTTACATTCTCGTTGCAGGCGAAGGTGAGCGAAATGAGTTTGGGAAGTGTGGCGATTCCCGCAGGCATGGTCGTCAAATGGGGGCAGTTGTAAATTTCAAGGTCCGTCAGGGACTCCAGGCCCGACAGATCATCGGGAAGAGTTTCGAACGGAGATGAAGCGATATACAACATCTGCAACTTTTTGAGCTGGTTGATCTCCTCGGGCAGCGACGTGATATAGTTTGAGTAGTGGGCCTCTTCGAAGCTTTTCGCCAATTCGCACAACTCGCCCGCTGGCTCTTTCATCGGAATGTTGCTGAGTTTGAATGACAGCTGCAACTCTTCGGAAAAAAGGGAGAGGGGATCTCCATTCTGGACGAATGTTTCGGTAAATGAGCGGCGGAAAGCGTCAATGTCGGTTTCGGCCAGTTCGCAGAGACGCTCCGAAGCGCTCTTCCCGGAGCCGTTGCCTGCCGACTGTCCGGGGTCATAAACATGGGTGCCCAGTGAAAGCCGGCGCAATGCCGTCAGTTTTCCGATGGCCGCGGGCATAGCTCCCCTGGCGCCCGTGTTTTCGAAGCTCAGATACGCGATGCGGCCGCTTTCGCCATCGATCAGGATATTGGGCTGCGACAGCCAAAGATCCACGTCGCCGTTGAAGGACCATTGCACCTTGCTGGTCCAGTTCGGGCCGTCGAGAGCCTCCCAGATCTCTTTGAGGGCGAGCGCATCGGCAATATAACCCGACGTTACGTGCAGTGTCACGGGCACATCGGCGTCCGTCACACGATTGTCGCTGACTGTGAACGTGCTATTGCTGACATTGTTGCAGGTTTCATAGACCTTTTTGTTCCGGTCGAAATAAGTCTTGAAACCCACGACCTTGTAGTTTCCGGCCTTGAGCGAAACGATCGAATCGGTCTTGCAGACGCTGGTGTAGTATATTTCGTCCTCACCCTCGTTTTTCTTCCCGGTCATCTCATGTGTCGTTTTCAAGCCCTTGAATTCGGTCTTTTCGCCGGAAAGCTGATTCTCTACGGTAATGTCGGCGAACATGATGCTGTGGAACGGATGGCTGTCCGCCCCGTCGTTGCCGGCCCGGGTTTCCGGAAGTTCCGAGCTGTCTTTCGTAAGCTGGAACTTGACCCATCCGCGTTCAACGGTCTTCACCGCGAGGTTCTGCGATACGAGTCCGCCGGGAATGACCGTTATGGTTGCCGCCTCGTCGGGTTCATAAAGGAGTATGCTCCGGTCCTCGGCATCGTACAGCTCATAGCCGAGCAAAGCATAGCTGCCTGCGACAAGCTGGAATTTATCGCTTTTGAGTCCCCATTCCGCGCGGTCGGCCTCGACGGCCTCGACGACGACGGTCGGAGTCAGAATGTCGTTATTGCCGCTGCGGAGCGTGACCTTGATCTTGGCGGCATCGCGGAGGTATTCCAGGCGGTCGGAAGTTCGGGTGGCCGCCGCTGCGTCCCCCGTTCCGCAGGAGCCGCTTTTATAGAGCCAGAATTGGACGTATCCGTAATCCTGTTGAGGTGCTCCGGTATCATCGTCGGAACATCCGGCAGCCAACGCCGCACATGCGACGATGCAACTCCACCACCGGATAAAACATATTGTGAATTTCATAATCGAAACAGAATGCTTTTATTGTCAATAGTTATTTACGCTGCCGTCATTTCACTTTGTTGAAAATCAGTGCGATGCCAGGAACTCCCTGCTCTTTGTGCGCCTCGTCCCCATAGAAAAGCATACAGGCGACGCCCGTTTCTCCCACGGTCTTCATGTCCGCACTGAATCCTTTGACCGATTTCTTGTAGGGTTTGGGAAGGGCGACATCGGTTCCGGAAAGCCCGATGCGTCCCCAGTTGCCGGATTCGGGAATCAACTCATAAAGGTCATTCGGCCGGTAATCCCGGTCGAACCCGAGCGGACCGAATTTGAAAGGACCGGCGATGTCCTTCTCCGAGAAAGTATAGACATAGGTGCTGTTCTCCGGGGCATTGGGGAAACGATCCGCGGGCTTCGATCCATCCTGTCCGAGCGCCGACTCCGCATAGGGTACGAATTTGTCGAACGGCACCGACCCGCCGATGCCCCATGCGCCGGCAAATCCCTGCGGATCATCCTCCTGGACGACGGTGACGCCGTAGGGAGTCTTCGGAGTGCCGTTGGCCGTGAAATAGGTGTTGAAATCGGGATCGGCAGCCAGCTTTTCGGGCAGAACGAAGAGATAGGCTTCACGCAGCGCTTCGGGATTCATTCCGCCGCCCTTTACCTGATAGGAGATACCGCCTTTCCCGTCGTCCGTGACTTCCAGCCAGGACTTTCCGGTGACATCCTCCGCTTCGTTCCCATTCCGTTCGACGACGAAAGCCCTGTATTTCATGTCTCTCGCAAAAACGGAGCACGCTACGGACGTTTCCGTGCCGGGAGCGGCGGCGCCGCCCTGCATCTTGTATACGAATCCATCGGCCGAGAACGTCGTGCTCGTGGCGGACCCGGGACCGAAAAAGAAGTCTTCATCGCCCATACCCGTATATTCCACGATGAATTCCTGCGGCTTGTTGCCGTCGATGTCGCTGATGACGATCTTGTCCTTCCGGGCATAAGGCAGCAACTCCACATCCGCGATTTTGATGGTCGTCGTCTTGAAATTGGGGTCCGTCGGTTCCGGCTTCCCCTCGGTGGCCGCCCCCTGGATCTTCTGCATCGTGAAACCCTCCGGCACGGAGAGCACCAGCCAGTCGAAATTCGCCGCAAACCCGAGGTTCACGGAGGAGGAATTTCGGGTCTTATAGGTCAATGTCACCTTTTCGAGTTCGTTCAATTTGGCATTGACTCCATAGCCGGTTTTCTCGTACATCTTCGCTTCGGCCTGCCGGCCCGGGCGGGGGATTTCGAAAATCGGCTGCATTTTCGCCCCCATCGACATCATTATTTGCGCCGAGGCGGATTCGAATCCCAGATTCCGGTCCGTTACCCGGACGACGACTGCGGCGTCGCCGGCCTTGCCGGCAACCTGTGCGGTTTCAGCGCCGTCGTTGTCGAAGCGGCACCAGCTCTTGTCTATCGTCAGTTTCCAGTCGGCGTCGGCATGAAAAGTCAGTTCCTGCGCTTGGCCGACGGCGATCTCCACCGTTTGCATATCGGGGAAGACAGGGTCCTGCACTTTGTCGTCGTTGTCTGACGAACAGGCCGCCAGCAAGGCAAGTCCGACCAATGCGCATCCTTGCAAAAATCCGTTGATCTGCATATTGCTCATTTTTATCTGTTGTCTTTATTTGTAACTTTCAGCTTCGTCGTCCGAAATCCACTCGATGACGTTGACGAACGTACCGACCATATTGGTTCCCATCTCCGCAAATTCCTCGTCGGTCATGCCGTCGATTTTCAGTGTCAGATACTGAATGGCGGCTTTCTGGCAGGAGCTGAAAATATTGGGCGCTCCCTGTGCGTCTTCGGCAAGAATAAGCCCGTTGCCATAGATATAGCCGAAGGGAACGCGCGTGTCGGCGACAGCCTGCCTGCCTGCAAGTCTGAAAGCGGGGTTCAGCAGATTCGACGGGTCGAATTTCATCTTGACGTCGAAGCCGTCGTAAAGCAGTCCCTTGATAAGAATGGTGTTCTGTTCGCCCTCGACCATTTCGCAATGGGCCAGTTTGGTCGCCGACCCGCCGTATTTTTTAAGGAACGAGGAGGTTACCAGACAATAGCCCGTGAAATCGTGAATGTCGAAAGGACAGGACTTCTGCATGATGACCTTGGTTTCCAGGCCGTAGAGGTCCCATTCCACATCCTCCGTCGATACGAGCCGCAGGGCGAATCCCAGCGAATCCGATGCTTCGATATTGTCGTAGATGCCTTTTACGTAGATCTTGGCGGTACGTTCGCCGGCCTTGATGACCACCGATTCCGATTCAAGCGTATAATGGCGGCCATAGGAGGCATTGCTCGCTTGGGTGATGACTTCGACGCCGAATGTCCGGTCATAACCGCAGGCTTGCGTCGCTGCGATGTCCACGCCGAAAGGCTCCCCGGATTGCTGCACGGGATAGACGGAAAGCGTATCCGCAAAACCCACATACGAGGGTCCCGAATAGGTGATATGCTGTCCTTCGCACCCTGCAAGCGAAACGGCAGCCAGACAGGCGGAAGAAAAAATGATGAATAAACGTTTCATTGCATTCCCTTTGTTAAATTACTTGTTACTCTCGTTAGGCTGTATGTCCGAACCGGGGGATTCGAGTTCGTGCTGCGGGATCGGCCATACGAACAATGCGTTGTCGGCTTCGATCTTCAACGAACTTCCCTCCTTGACGGAACTGGTCTGGGGTTTGCGTTCGAAGCCCATGTGCCAGCGTTTGAGGTCTTGCAGGCGAAACCCTTCCATGTAGAGTTCGCGTACACGCTCTTCACTGATCGTCTTGAGCCACGTGTCCGGGTTGAGTGAAATCCCGCCGCTGCCCGAAAACCGGGCTGCACGCAGCGTTGAAAGGTCCTTGCCGGCTTTCGAATACTCACCGTTGCGGCAGTAGGCCTCTGCGCGGATCAGATACTGTTCCGAAAGGCGGAACACCTTGGGCATATTGACATGCAGGATGCGGTTCGACAGGAACGTTGCATTTCCGTAATATTTCATCAGCAGCGGCCACTGCAAGCCGTGGGCATAACCGGTGGTCTTCGTTGCGAAGAACGACGAAAAGCGCAGGTCGCCGCTCGTGTAAAGGTCCAGCGCCCAGGCTGCCGGGACATAGTCGGGTTTGAAAGATACATAGTTGTAATTCAGAAACACCCGTCCCAGCGCCCCTCCGTAAGAGGTCGGCGTGAAGCCGACTTTCCAGATAATCTCCGAAGCGGCATCGTTGGTCCACATGTATTGGTAATAGGACTGCCCCGTGTTGCCGTTGGTCACCGTAGCGCTCGACAGTCCGAGATATTTGTCCTCTATTACCTTCGTCGAATACTCGATCGCCTTCTCCCAGTCCTGCATGTAGAGATAGGTGCGGGCATAGAGGGCGTTGACAAGGCTCGAGGTGAAATAGGGCGAGTTGTTCGTCTTTTCGACGTCGATATACTCCGCAGCCTTTTTCAGGTCGTCGAGCACGAACCGATAGGATTTTTCGAGCGAGGCCCGCGTCAGGAAACCGGGATTGTGATAGCTCTCGACGAGGACCACACCCAGTTCGTCGGCTGCGGTGTCGGGTTCGTAAGCCTTGCAGAAGAGCTTGATTAGCTCCGAGTAGGCCAGGGCGCGTGCGAAATGAACCTCGCCTTCAAGACCGTGAAGCGTTTCGAGGTCGCTGTCCTCGGTAAGCGTCGCACGCAGCCTCTCCACGTAATCGAAGAAAAAATTGCAGTCGCCGATCACCTTGTAGAGCGTTCCGTACACAGCCTCGACTTCCTTGTTCGTTGAAAGTATCTCCCAGCGCCATATGTCGCCGAAAGTATTCGTATAGCCATCCACGGCGTAAACCAAATCTGCCTGAATATCCGGGAGCAGCGTCAGATAGCCGCTGTAAAGCGCCGAAGACTTGAAATCGGAATAGATGCCGAGCACTGCCTGGTTCGCATCCATGAGCGTGCGAATCGCCTTGTCCTCGGGAATGGCGTCCTCCGGATATTTTTCCAGGCACGACGAAAGCACGAGGGTTGCAGCCGCCAGCGCAGCGAAGATTCTTATTTTCTGTATCATCGTTGTCATGTGTTTTTAGAAGGTGAGTTCGAGGCCGAAAGTGAACTGGCGCGACATGGGGTATTGCGCCGCGTAGATATTGAGGCTCGATTCGGGGTCAAGGCCCGAGAAGGGGGTTGCCGTGAAAAGATTCTGGCCTTGTACATACACTCGCGCCGCAGAGAAAAAACGGGTCTTTGCAAGCAATTCCCGCGGCAGGGCGTAGGCGAGCATCAGGTTTTTCAGCCGCAGGAACGAGGCGTCCTCCAACAGGTGCGTGTCGAGCTGCGGGCTTACGCCGTGGCGGGGGATATCCGTCACATCGCCCGGTTTTTTCCAGCGGTCGTAGAGCATGCGTTTCGACTGGTTGTAGGTATCGAACAGTCCGCCGCCTTCTTCGAAGTAGCGGTCGTTGTTCATCATCCAGCGGCCGGCCACCCACGAGAACTGTGCCGAGAGCGTCAGCCCTTTCCATGCGAGGCTCGTGCCGAAACCGCCCTGCCAGGGTGCGACGCAGCTCTTGCCGACCATCACTTTGTCCGACTCCCGGAATTCATTGGTGATCTCTCCGTTTTTGTCATACCACAGCGGATCGCCGTTCAGCGGATTGACGCCGGCGAAACGGTTCAGGAAAAACTCGCCGTGCGAATGGCCTACGACCAGTTTCGTTCCGGTGCTCGAAACGACATATTCATCCAGACCGTTATACAGTTCCCTGATTTCGTTGTGGTTGTATGAAACGTTGGCATTTACGTTCCAGGTGAAATCCTTCGTGCGAATCACGTCGGCATTGACGCTCAGCTCGACGCCCTTGTTGACCATGGCGCCTACATTGTCCCAGCGGTTGCCGTAGCCTCCGTCGGCATACGAGATGGGGACGGCCATCAGCATGTTCGTGGTCCTTTTGTAGTAAAATTCCGCATCGACGTTCAGACGGTTCCAGAACCCCAAATGCAGAGCGGCATTCGAAGTCCATGTCTTTTCCCACTCCAAATGCTCGTTGCCCTGCGAATAGGGACCGATACCGGCCTGTCCCAAATAGTCCTTGCCGCCGGAGACCAAAGCCAGATGCTCGTAATCGGGTATCGACGAGTTGCCCGAAGTGCCCGTGCTGACGGAGAGCTGTGCATTGGTCAGCCATTGCACATCGCGCAAAAACCGCTCGTTACGGGCATTCCACATGAAGCCCACAGATCCGAATGCCGCCCAACGGCCGTCAGCGCCGAAACGCGACGAACCGTCTCCGCGCACCGAAGCTTCGACAAAATAGCGGTTGTCGTAGCTGTATTCCCCGCGGCCGAAGAAAGAAAGGTAGGTGTAAGCCGTCGTACTGTTCGCCCACTTCGTGGCGCGTGTCGCGGAACTCACGTCGTAGAGCAGATCGTTGCTCTGACCTGCCGTCGAAACGCGGAACCCTTCGCTCCGGTAACTGACGCCCTCCTGGCCGGCCGTGAAATTGAACCGGTGCAGATTGTCGATGTCGAACTTGTAGCTGGCCGTATTGGTGATCGTGAAATTGAAGGCATCCGAAGAGTTGCGTGAGGCGCGGCCCTGTCCGTTGTTGGGCGCATAACTCGGCATGCTGAACGAACGCACCGTTCCGTGCGTATAGTCGATACTCAGCTGGGAACGGATCGTAAGACCTTCGACGGGGGCGATTTCGGCGAACACCGAAGAGATCACCTTGTATTTTTTCGATGTGTAGGGATTGTTCTCGCTCCATTCGAGCGGGTTTTCGCCAAGCCCCTTCCACGATCCGTCGTTAATCGACGCCAGACTTCCGTCAGGCCGGTAGGGATTCCAGTAAGGAAGCATGAATCGGGCCGCGGCAATGGGCGTATTGATGGCGTACTCTCCGGACACCGATTCCGAGAACTCCTCATAGGCCAGCATCGTTTTGGTCCCCAGTTTGAGCCACTTGTTGGCCTGGGCTTCCAGGTTTGCACGGACATTGTAGCGGTCGAAATCCGAATCCGTAGTCGTTCCGTCCTGCGAATAGAAACCGCCCGAAACATAATAGTTGATACGGTCCGTGGCGCCGCTGACCTGCAATTCGTAGCTCTGCAACGGGGCGAAATCGTTGAAAACCTCATCGAGCCAGTTGACGTTGATCTTTGAAAGTCTGTCGTAATCCTGTCCTTCGGTCAGGCCGATCTCTTTTTCATATTGAATGCGTTCGGCGGTATTCATCAGGTTCCAGTTGCCGTGTGCCAGTTGCGAGAAGCCCAGCTGCATGCGGTAGGTCACCTGTGCGTCCTGCGCCATGCGCCCGCGTTTGGTGGTAATGACCACCACGCCGTTGGCGGCACGGGCGCCGTAAATAGATGTGGATGCGGCGTCTTTCAGAACGGATACCGATTCGATGTCGTTCGGACTGATCGCGTTGAAATCGGATGCGGAGATCGGCATGCCGTCCAAAATAAACAGCGGGGCTGTCCCTGAATTGATGGAGTTGATGCCCCGAATCTGGAACGAGGCGACGGCATTGGGTGCGCCGGAATTGGAAAGTACGGTCAGTCCCGGAGCCTTGCCTTGCAGCGCCTGATCAAAACTGGCGGTAGGGACGTCGGCAATAACGTCCGATTTCACGGTCGATACCGAGCCGGCGATCGTTCCTTTTTTACGTACTCCGTATGCGACCACGACCACATCGTCTACGGAAACGGCCTCGCTCTCCAACCGTACGTCGTACCGACAAACAGTCTGTCCGGCCGGAACCGTGAACTGCACACTTTTGTAACCGACATATTGAAATGTCAGAACGTCACCAGAATTTGCGGAGAGACGGTATGTCCCCTCTACGTCGGTCGTCGTAGCGTTCGTGGGATTCACGATGACAGTCGCGCCGATCAGGGGCTTTCCGTCTTCGGAGGATACGACAGTTCCGCTAACTGTGACAGACTCCTGCGCTACGGCCATTTCACACGGGATCATCCCGATAAATGCCAACACAAGCACAAGACTTCGTCCAAGTTTCTTCATACTCGATAGGTTAAATGAATTAGAAAATTTTGCGACGAATTTAAAAGACCTATATTGGAAGAAAAAACGGATGCGCTCCAAACCTCCATTTTTTTGCGCCAAACCGCCAAATCCGCATCCTACACATGAGCCATTTCCGATCTGTTCCCGAAGCGTCGGAATCCCGGCGGCGGCTTTGATTTTTACGGTTCCGATTGTTGGAATATATTACCGAAACTCCCGAAAAAGATGCTGAACCCGGCAAATCCGCCTCCGATGCCGGCAGTGGTTGTAACTTATTGATACTATTATACATAGGTGTTTGATTTTTTTCGATTTTCCGTGCAGTATTTTATCGGGAGTGCGGTTTATATTTCCGAGTTCGCTGCAGAAATGCAATGCGGCGAAAACGGATTATTCACTTAAATTTTCAACATGATGAAAACAATGGTTTTGAGAAACTGGATGATGGCTGCGTTCTTTGTGGGAGCGACTTTCAGCCTTGTGGCGTGCGATGATGACGATAACGAGACCCCTCCTCCGGCCGGTCCCGATGCAACGGTCGTTGTGGGTTCGTATTCGGGAACGATGCAGCTTGTCGAGGCGCAGCCCAAGGAGGGCGGCGAGGGCGAGGAGCCGGCAGGCACGGAGCTGGAAGCGGCCGTTACGAAAGACGCCGTCGAGTTCGAGAATTTCCCGATCCGCAGCCTGATTGCGGCCGTTCTGGGAGAGTCCGGCACCGACGAAGTGATCGACGGCATTATCGAAGCGGTCGGTCCGGTCGGTTATACCATGCCCTATACGGCGACGATCAATGAGGACAAGACGGTCGTGCGAATGGCGTTGGAACCCGAGGTGTTGAATATTACCATGGGAGATCCCGAAACGGACGGTCTGACGATCGCGGTTACGATCTCCGCCGACAGCGACGCTGTCTATAACCTCGAATCGAAGACGCTTCAATTCCCGCTCTCGGTCGATAAGATCCAGCTCGGAGACGGCGAACCGTTTTCGGTGCCTTTGCATTTGGCGTTCGATCTCGTGAAGAAATAGGACGCATCGCGACCGATTTCATGGTCAAAGCCCCTGCCGCAAGCAGGGGCTTTTTGGTCGCGTCCATGCAATTCCGGCTTCGGGATTCGATTGCCGGCATTCGGTGAATCAGTCCGTGTGCGCATGGCGAGACCCGCTATTTTTGCACGGACAAAAAATCGTAGCTGATGAATCGAAAAATCACATTCTTATTCACCGTACTGTTGCTTGCGGCTTCCTGCGCGGAACGGCAGCCGCAAAACGAAGGTCCGTTTCGCGTGAAAGTCGCCCGGGCGACGCCGGCAGCCGACGGACAGCGCAAGGAGTTTCCCTTTATCGCCCGGCCGTTCCGCACCTCGGAACTGTCGTTCCGCGTATCGGGTCCCATCGACCGTTTCGAAGTCTATGCCGGAAACCATTATAAACGGAACAGCATCATCGCCGAGATCGACCCGCGCGATTTCCGCCTTCGCCTCGACAATGCCGAAGCGGCTTATCGCCGGGCGGAAGCCGACTACAAGCGTATCGAGGCGCTTTATGAGAAAGACAACGTTTCGGCCGCCAACTACGAACAGGCGCGTGCCGTATGGGTCGCCGCGAGGACCGCTTACAATACGGCGCTCAACGAACTCGGCGACAGCCAGCTTCGTGCGCCGTTCGACGGTTATGTCGGCGAGGTCTTCATCGAAAAGTTCCAGGACGTGCGCGCGGCACAGCCGGTTGTCACGCTGGTTGACATCTCGAAACTGCGCATCGAAGTCTATGTCACGCAGGATATTGCCATGCGGGCCGATGAATTGAAGAGCGTGAGCCTTGCATTCGACCACAAACCCAACCAGGTGTTCCGTGCCGATGTCGTGGAATGCGCACGCAGCACGACGTCGAACAACCTCTCCTACCTGCTTACGGCTCTGCTGCCCAATCCGGACGGAAAACTTCCGTCGGGCATATCGGGCAAGGTGTTTTTCGAACTGCCCGGCGGAACGTCCCAAACCGTGGCCGTGCCGCAATCGGCGCTTTGCCACCGCCCTTCGGAAGGCGATTTCGTATGGAAGATCAATCCTGCGGCGGGGACAGCCGCCCGGCAGCCCGTTACGCCCGGAGAATTGCTCCCCGACGGCCGAATGTCCGTAGAATCGGGACTTTCGGCCGGTGAAATCGTTGCCGTAAGCGGTTTGCGCTTCCTTTCCGAGGGAATGCAAATCGAGATCGACGACACTCCGAAAGTGCAACCCGTAACAACCGCGTCCCGATGAAAGAGCATATCATTGACTGTTCGATAGAGTTGTTCGGCCGTTATGGCATCAAAGGATTGACAATGGATGCCATAGCCTCTGAATTGAGGATTTCCAAGCGTACGCTTTATGAACATTTCTCTTGTAAAAAGCAGCTGCTCGAAGAGTGCCTGCATGCTCGGCTTGGCCAACATCAGTTGCTTGCACTGACGGGGAAAAGCCTTATTGATGAACTGGTTGCTCTTTATGCCGGTATGCGGCGGCTTGATCTGGACAGAGCGCACCGTTTCTGTCGGGAACTGCGCAAATTCTATGCTCCCGTTTATGAGACCCTTCTGCGGGAACTGCTCGATTACGCTTCGGCGTGTGGAAAACACGTCGAAACGGGTGTTCGGGAAGGATATATCCGTCGCGATGTGCAGCCGGCCATGGTTTGTACGGCCGTTTCCGGCTGTTTGACGCAGCTGTTGGCTGATGCCGACTACGAATATACGGATGTGCGACGGATGCTGTCTCCCGACATCATTGTCGTCTTTACACGGGGACTTTGCACGATCAAGGGGCGCAATTATCTGGAACAGAAAATCAAGGAGATCGCGTAGATGAATTCTTTCGTAAAATATTTTTTGCAGAACAAGGCCGTTACCTGGCTGCTGCTCATCCTCGTCATCGGCGGAGGACTGTTCTCGTATGCGAAGATGGGAAAACTGGAAGACGCCCCCTTTACCATCAAGCAGGCGCTCGTGCTGACCCCCTATCCCGGGGCTTCGCCCTCCGAGGTGCAGACGCAGGTGACCGACGTGCTGGAGGAGGCGATTCAGTCTTTGGACGAACTTTACTACCTGAAAACCGAGAATCGTGCCGGCATATCGAAAATCACGGTTTATGTCAAAAAAGAGATTCGGGCCGACGAGATGCAGCAGTTGTGGGACAAACTGCGCCGCAAGGTCGGCGACGTCCAGACGAAGCTGCCTGCCGGAGCGGGGCCTTCGGTGGTGAACGACGATTTCGGCGACGTGCTGGGCGTCTTCTACGGCATCACGGGCGATGGCCGCACGTGGCGCGAAATGGAAGACGAAGCCAAACGGCTCAAAAACGAACTGTTGAAGGTAAAGGATGTGGCGCGCGTGGAGATCTACGGCGTGCAGACCCCGACGATCGACGTGACGGTCAAGCCTTCGGTGATGGCCGGCAGCGGCCTGACGACGGCCGATATAGCCCGTGCTTTCGCGGCACAGAACAAAGTGGTGGACGCCGGAGCGGTCGAGACGGACGAGAACCGCATCCGTATCGAATCGACGGGTAATTTCTACTCGCTCGACGACATCCGGCAGATGACGATCACCTCCGCGACGGGCGAGCATTTCCGGCTGGCGGACATCGCCCGCGTGGAGGAGAGCTACAAAACCCCGGCGGGCAATCTCATGCGTATCGACGGCCGGCCGGCGCTGGGCGTGGCCGTGGCGACGGTGTCGACGGGCAATGTGGTGGACATGGCCGCCGCGGTAGCCGCCGAAATCGCCCGTTTCGAACGGACGATGCCTGATGGCTTCGCCCTTACATCTATCTACGATCAGGGATACGAGTCGGCCGTGGCCAACCGGGGCTTTATCCTGAATCTGATCATCTCCGTCATAACCGTCGTCGCCGTGCTGCTCTTCTTCATCGGCGTGAAGAACGGCGTACTGATCGGCAGCGGACTGGTCTTCTCCATCTTCGCGACGCTGATGGTGATGCATATGCAGGGCATCGCCCTGCAACGCATGTCGCTCGCGGCGATCATCATTGCGATGGGCATGCTCGTCGACAATGCCATCGTGGTGTCGGACTCGGCATTGGTCAACATGCAGCGCGGCATGCGCAAGCGCGTAGCGATTATGCGCGCCTGCTCCTCGACCGCCATGCCGTTGCTGGCTGCTACGGTAATCGCCATTCTGACCTTTCTGCCCATTTATTACTCGCCCCATATTACCGGGGAGCTGCTCTCTTCGCTCGTCGTGGTCATCGGTGTTTCGCTGATGTTCAGCTGGGTGTTCGCTATAACACAGACGCCCTTCTTCATGCAGGAGTTCGTCCGTCGCCCGCGTCCCGATGAATTGAAGGGAGAACTCTTCTCCGGAAAGATGTACGACCGGTTCCGGTCCATGCTGCGGGCGGTGATCCGACACAAATACACTGCCGTGGCGGGGTTGGTCGTCCTGCTGGGCGTGTCGGCATGGAGTTTCAAATTCATTCCGAAAGTGTTCGTCCCTGCGCTCGACAAGCAGTATTTCACGCTTGACATGTGGCTGCCCGAGGGTACGCGCATCGAGAAGACCGATGCTGTCGCATCGGAGATCGCCGGCTGGATCGGCGGTTTCGGGGAGACAGAGGCCGTCTCGACCTACATAGGCCGCACGCCGCCGCGTTACTACCTTTCGAACGTCGCCTTCGGTCCGCAGTCGAACTATGCGCAGGTATTGGTGAAGTGCCGTACCTCGAAAGAGTCGCGCACGCTGCACGCCCTGTTGCAGGATTCGATCCGCAAACGTTACCCCGAACCGCTCATCAAGGTCAACAAGTTCGAGTTAAGCCCGCTTACCGAGGCGGTCATCGAGGCCCGTTTCCTCGGTCCGGACCCTGCCGTGCTCGACTCGCTCACGGGTGCGGCCATCGAAATCATGCGCCGCAACCCGAAGGTCGCCGACGCCCGCAACGAATGGGTCAACATGGCGATGATGATCCGCCCGGACTACGATCCCGTGCGTGCCGGAGCCATGGGCATCACCAAATCGGCGATGATGGAGTCCGTGAAATCCATCGGCGACGGACTGCCCGTAGGCATCTACCGCGACAACGAGAAACAGGTGCCGGTGCTGCTCAAGACGGATGCCGAAGGCGTGACCGACATCGGGGACGTACCCGTCTGGAACGGCGAACGCTCGGCGCCGCTTTCGCAGCTTACGCGGCGTATCGAAACGACGTGGGAGTATCCGCAGATCCGCACCTACAACCGTCAGTTGTCGATGGCCGCCATGTGCGGTGTGAAGCCGGGGTGCACGATGGCTGAAGTGCACGGTGAAATTCGCGATGAGATCGAGGCGATCGAGCTGCCGGAGGGCTACACTTTCTTCTGGGATTCGCAGTTCAAGGATCAGCACGAAGCGATGGATGCGCTGATGAAATACTTCCCGATGGCATTCCTGCTCCTGGTGGTCATCCTCGTGGCGTTGTTCGGCAATTTTCGCGAACCGGTCATCATCCTCTGCGTATTGCCGCTCTCTCTTATCGGCATTGCCGTGGGTATGCTGCTGACGGGCTTCGACTTCGGATTCTTCCCCATCGCCGGGTGGCTGGGGCTGTTGGGCATGATTGTCAAGAACGTCATCGTGCTGATCGACGAAATCAACGTGCAGCACCGTACGGGCGAAGCGCTGCCGAAGGCGATCGTCGAAGCGACCGTGTCGCGAACACGGCCCGTGCTGATGGCCGCCATCACGACCATTGCGGGTATGATTCCGCTGCTGTTCGACGTGGCGTTCGGCGGCATGGCGGCGACGATCATCTTCGGACTGACATTCGCCACCGGCCTCACGCTCTTCGTCACGCCGACGCTTTATGCCATCTTTTACAAAGTGAAAATCCGATAACGATGAAACGAACGATTCTGATTCTCTGTTCGCTGTTCTGCGCCGCAGCGGCGGCCGCACAGCCCGCTTCGGCGGATTCGCTGCTCGTGCGCTACCGGCAGATGGCGTTGGAGTATAACGACGACCTGAAAGCGGCGGCCCGCAATATCGAGGCGGGGCTGGAATTCGAACGCGCGGCACGTGCCGATCGCACGCCGGCCCTTTCGGCCGGGGCCGATTTCAAATATACGGGCAATCCGCTGGAACTTTCGGCCGAACTGCCGGGCCTCGGGCCGCTGACCTTCGAGGGCCAGGATTTGAATTACGGCGCTTCGGCGACGCTTCGGCAGCCCGTCTATACGGGAGGCCGCATCATCGAGGCGATCCGGCTGGCCGAGTCGCAGACGCTCGTGGTCGAGGCCGAACAGGAGTTGCTGCGCTCGTCGGTCTGCTTTCAGGTCGACGTGCAGTACTGGACGACGGTGGCCCGGCGCGAATTGCTGACTGTCGCCGACGAATTCCTGCGCTCGGTTGCCGATTTGGAACGCATTGTCCGTGAGCGCGTCGAAGCCGGCGCAGCCGACCGGCAGGAGCTGCTGACCGTGGAGGTGAAGCGCAACGAGGCCGAATACCGCTGTCTGCAAGCCGAAAACGATTTCAAGGTAGGGCTGATGGCGCTCAATTCGCTGGTCGGGTTGCCGCTCGATAACGCCACGCCCGTCGGCGAACAGGTCGCGGCCGTCGATGGAGCGGCTGTCGCCGACAATTCACTCCTGCGTCCCGAATTGCGTATCGCCGAGGAGCGGATCGGCATGGCGCGGAGTTCGATGCGTCTGAACGACGCGCAGTACAAACCGCAGCTTTATGTCGGGGCCAACGGCGGCTTCTATGCTCCGGGCTACGACTTCCGTCCCGACCTTTCGCCCAACTATTCGCTTTACGCCCAGGTTTCCGTTCCGATTTTCCACGGCGGCAAACGACGCCGCGAAAAACGGGCCTATGCTTACCGCGTCGATATGGCGACCGACTTTCTTCACAAGGAGCGGCTCGCCGTCGAACTCGAAACCGCCACAGCGCGCACTTCGTTTGCCGAGGCCGAACGGCGTGTCGCACTGGCGCACTCGTCGCTTTCGAAAGCCGAGGAGAACGAACGCCGGGCCACGGAGAAATACGAGGAGGGCGCGATTTCGATCGCCGATGTTATCGACGCACAGGTCTACCGCCAGACGGCGCAAACGAACCATGTAGCGGCCAAAGCTGCCGTACAGCTCCATTGGGCTGAACTGCTCAAAGCGGTGAACGGCTATACGGTCCGATAATTTCCGTATCTTTGCGCCATGACCGACACCCGAAAAAACCGACTGCTGCGTACGATGCTCTTCTCCGGGCTGGGCATTTTCGCCTGCCTGCTGCTGGGCAACTACACCAACCTGCCTCCGGAGGCGGTGGCGCGTCTGGGGATATGGTGGGTCTACCTCTTTTTCATCGTCATCTTCAACCTGCTGGGCGAGGTGGTCGTGCGGATGAGCGTCTGGCTGAACAACCAGTACCTGCTCGGCGGCCGGCGGCGGTTGCGTCTCGTGCTCTCGTATGCGGTCGCGATGCTGCTGATGTACGGGATCAACTATGTGTTGCTGGTTTCGGCCAAATTGCTCGCCGGAGCCGCATCGCCCTTCACGTTTCCGAATGGAGGAGTGCGGATTCTGATTCTGGTGTGGCTGGTCGAACTGGTCGTATTGGGGCTGCTTTCGGCCAACTACTCGATGCGCGAAACGCTCCGGTTGCAACGCCTTTCGGCCGCCTTGCAGGAAGAGACCGATGCGGCCCGTTACACGGCGCTGCAACAGCAGTTGGACCCGCATTTTCTCTTCAACAGCCTCAATACGCTGATCGCCGAAATCGAATATGATCCCGTGCGGGCCGTAACCTTTACCCGCAACCTCTCCGATGTCTATCGGTACGTGTTGCAAAGTCAGCACAAGCGGCTGGTGACGCTTGCCGACGAACTGCATTTCGCCGGGGCCTACCTTTTCCTGCACCGGGTCCGACTGGGCGACTGCATTCGTTTCGAAAAGCACGTCGCCGAGGAGTATATGGAGGCGCAGCTGCCGCCGCTGACATTGCAGCTTCTGCTGGAAAACGTCGTCAAACACAACGTCGTTTCCATAACATATCCCATGCTGATCTCGCTGTCCGTGGCCGATGGCGTCCTCTCGGTCGTCAATACGCTCCATCCTCGCCATAGCGAAAATTCGACAGGGGTTGGATTGCGGAATCTCCACAACCGATGTCTTATGGCGCTCGGCAGGGGGATTGAGATCCGGCGGAGCGAGACTCGGTTTATCGTAAAAATTCCGCTTTGCAATGAATAGATTCCGTGTTGCCATTATTGAAGACGAAGTGCCTGCGGCCCGCCTGCTCCGCTCCCTCGTGGCCGGCCTGCGCCCGGAATGGGAGATCGGAGTGCTGCCCGGCAGCGTCGAGGAGGCCGCTGCGTGGTTTGCCGCGAACGATCATCCCGACCTGCTGTTTCTCGACATCCGCCTTTCGGACGGAACGTCGTTCGATCTGCTCTCCAAGGTGCGGCCCGCTTCCGCCGTCATCTTTACGACCGCCTACGACGAGTACGCCATCCGGGCGTTCAGCGTGAACAGCATTGATTATCTGCTCAAGCCCGTGGATAAGGAGCGGCTGGCCGACGCAATCGTAAAATATGAAACCTTGACCCGCATACGACGGCCGGACGACTACTTGTCGATGCTGCTCGATGCATTGCAAGGCCGTGAGAAAAAGTTCCGTACGCGTTTCCTGATCGCGGGGGTGGATCGTTTCCGGACCTTGCAGGTCGACGACGTGGCTTATTTTTATTCCGAAAACAAGGTGACGACGGCCGTTGCCCGGAATGGATCGCTCCACGTGCTCGACCTTCCGTTGAGCCGCCTCGAAGAACAGCTCGACCCCGACCGCTTTTTCCGGGCGAACCGGCAGGTGTTGCTCTCGGTCGGCGCCATCGACCGCATCGAGCCTTATTTCAACGGAAAGGTATCGGTGACGGTGCGCCCGCCGCACAAGGAGAAGATCACGGTCAGCGAAGAGAAGGTGTCGGCTTTCAAGGCGTGGCTGAATTACTGATATTTGAAACGTTTCGTTTTGCCGGCCGTTTTTCGTACCTTTGCGGCGGAAAGATGCACGTTATGAAAAAAGGAATACTCTACGCCGTGCTGGCCTCAGTATTGTGGGCGATTGTCAATCCGTTCATCAAGCAGGGGTTGAGCTACGATTTCTCGCCGATGAATTTCGCGGGCCTGCGCTTCACCGTTGTCGGAATCATTCTCTTCGCCTACACCTGGCATCGCGGCATGTGGCGCGAGATCATGCAGCACCGGCGGCTTTTCGGCAACCTGATCCTGATCAATATGTTCATGGGCTATACGGCCTTCTATTTCGGTGTCGATTTCGTCAGCGGGGCCATCAGCTCGATCGTCATGGGCCTCACGCCGCTGATCAACGTGCTGCTGGCGCACCTCGTGGCCAGCAACGACCGCCTGAACCGTTACAAGGTCGTGAGTCTTGCGGTGAGCCTCGCGGGACTGCTGCTGATCGTCGGCACGGGCAGCGACGGTTCGCCGCTCGACTGGCGCGGCATCGGGGGTATCGTCCTGCTGCTGGCCTGCATCCTGTTCCAGGGCTATTCCGCGATTTCGGTTTCGGAGGACAAGGGCAAGGTCGACCCGATCTTCCTGAATGCCGTGCAGATGTTCTTCGGCGGCCTGCTGATTTACGGCGTGGGCATCGCGGCGGAGGGTTTCCACCCCTTCTGGGCCAAGCCCGTCGGGTTCTATGCGAGTCTCGGCGTGCTGGTCTTCATCTCGGTCTTCGCCTTCAGTTTCTGGTTCATGGCCTTGCGCACCGAGGGCACGAAGGTCAGCGACATCAATATGTGCCGTTTGATCAATCCTGTCCTGGGGGCCGTGCTGAGCTGGATCATGCTGCCCGGCGAATACCCCGATTTCAGCACCGTGGCGGGCATGGCGGTCATCGTCAGTTCGCTGGTCATCTACTTCCGGGGCGAGACGATCGTGCAACGGTGGCGGCTGCGCCGGCATTGACGCAAAACGGACCGTCCCCCGAAAGGAACGGTCCGTTTTCTTTGAGGCTGCGGCGGCTGTATCTCCCTGCCGCATTTGCGGTTCAATGCTTTCCCATACGCCGGCCGGCAGGGCCGCGCAGGGGAGCGGTGTTTCCGGCGGGCTTACGGCATCCATTCCAGAATGCCCTCGACGGGGTTCGCCGCACGCCATGCTTCGAACTCGGCATAGGTGCGCACGCCGTCGCGAAGGACCGCCTGGTAGTATTCGATGCCCATGATCTTCACCTCGTCGGGCGTGTCGTACTTGATTTGCAGGACGGCGCGGCGCGTCTCGTCGGTCAGTACGGCGCTGATCCGGTCGGCCACGCGTTCGAAATAGCCGTCCCAGGCCGAGCCGCGGGGCATGTGGATCATGTCGATCTGCCAGAGCCGTTCGTCGGCGTCGGCATACCACGCATGCCATTCGAGACACTGGTCCTGCGCGTCGAGCAGGTTTCCGTACTCGATGCGGCGGATGCGGGGATTTTCGGCCAGCCGGGCCATGGCGGCGAAGCTGTCGGCCACGCGGAGCGGTGAGGAGTAGATGTGGAGGTCGATGTCGCGGTGCTTCATCAGCAGCCCCGTGCGGAGCGAGCCTACGAGGTTCGCTTCGGCGCCCACCGAGCGCCAGATGGCCTCCAGATCGGTGTCGCGGATGACCTCGCGGGCGCGCTGCTGGTTGGCGGCCGCAATTTCGAGGATGTCGTTCATGGCGTGTTTTTTTAGGGGTTATAACGGCGG